>MAAB01042831.1_pt1 | contig 14049 bp, 12 predicted proteins | sample 1115991 | NCBI WGS metagenome assembly MAAB01 (sample SAMN04961124, study PRJNA320927) | seawater metagenome | isolation source: sample BD02T18 sea water enriched with oil for 18 days | place: USA:Gulf of Mexico | collected 2013-07-27
AACCGGCATTCTCTGAGTGCACTTTTATATCTTGTGCCGGCATTTTATCCACAAGCAATTCATAAACTGAAGTGGCAAGCTCATGTTTATTTACACCACTGCCCATAGTGGTATTACCCTGAGGATCTAGGTCTACTACCAATACTTTTCGCTTGGTTGCCACCAAAGAGGCAGACAAATTTACTGTGGTAGTGGTTTTACCCACACCGCCTTTTTGGTTAGCAACCGCAATAATTCGACCCACAAAACACCTACTTATTATTAGCTTTCACTAGAATTTGGCCTCAGCTCGGGCAGCCTGCTTACCCTTACAATTAATCCGCCATTGTAAGGATACAGCACATCCTGTACCTAGTTTCTTTGTATTTTCACCAGATGGCGCTCGGCTTCTTCCCCTGGAACCGACAGGGCAAAACAGTCTAGCACATTGACTCGGCTATCCAATTGGGCAATTTCATCCGTGGGATATAGGCCCTTCATGGCGTAAAACAAACCCTCTTCTTTTAATAGATGAATGCTGCCATCTACCATATCTTTTAACGTGGCGAAGGCACGGCTAGTGATGCAGTCAAACAATGGCGCATCAAAACTCTCAATGCGTGCTTGCACAGGCGTAATATTGTTAAGTTTAAGCTCCATCTTGGCCTGCGTTAAAAAACGGGTTTTTTTGCCGTTACTATCAAGCAAAGTAAGCTCACGCTCAGGGAAGCAAATGGCCAACGGAATACCGGGTAAGCCTGGGCCCGTTCCCACATCTAGTATTCGTTGACCTTCGATATGCGGCATAATACTTAGGCTATCTATTAGGTGGCGTGAAATCATTAACTCAGGATCACGAACGGCCGTTAAGTTATAAGCCTTATTCCATTTTATTAATAAGGCGTGATATGCCAGTAATAAATCAATTTTGTCGCCACTTAACTCAATATTTAAGCTCGCAAGGCCTTTTTCTAATAATACTTTGTACATGGTGTTCCTAAATTTTCTGGAGCCTGGCTACAGTGGGTAGAAAATGTATTACGCTTTTGGGAAGCAGTGTATTACGACTAATACACCGTTCATCCTCTATGGGGCATTACTTACCCAGTCTTCTGAATAGCATGATGTTTTTTAAGGTAAATAAGCAGTTGGCTTAAAGCCGCAGGTGTTACCCCTTGAATACGACTTGCACTACCCAGAGTCTCGGGTTTTTGTTCACTTAGTTTTTGTACAATCTCATTACTTAAGCCACCCACATTTTTGTATACTAAATCCTGCGGCAACAAAGTATTTTCATAGCGGCGCATCTGCTCAATTTCTTCTAATTGACGGTTAATGTAACCCTCATATTTAGCCGCTATTTCAACTTGTTCTTGTACCCGCAGGTCTGTCGGCGGCGTGCCTTTAAGGCTACCCACATCAGGGTATTTGATTTCAGGGCGCTTAAGTAAATCCATTAAGCTGTATTCGCGGATTAATGGGGATTTAACAAGGCCATCTAATTGTTTAGCCTCGTCACTTCCCGGTTGAATCCATGTGCTTTTAAGACGCTGGGTTTCTAATTCTATGGCTTCACGTTTTTCGCTAAAGGCAGCCCAGCGTTCATCACCCACTAAACCTAATTCACGGCCTATTTGAGTCAGGCGTAAATCGGCATTATCTTCACGTAAAATTAAACGGTATTCGGCACGGCTAGTGAACATTCTGTAAGGCTCATTTGTCCCCATAGTGATAAGGTCATCGACTAACACTCCTAGATAAGCTTCGTCACGTCTTGGGTACCAAGCATCCTTCTCTAAACTTCTAAGGCCCGCGTTTGTGCCGGCTAATAAGCCTTGCGCACCGGCTTCTTCATAGCCAGTGGTGCCGTTAATTTGCCCAGCGAAAAACAAACCATTAATGAACTTGGTCTCTAAACTGTGTTTCAGGTCTTGTGGGTTAAAGTAATCGTATTCGATGGCATAACCAGGCTGTGTAATATGGGCGTTTTCAAACCCCTTCATGGAGTGAATCAGCTCTACTTGCACATCAAACGGCAAGCTTGTGCTGATGCCATTAGGGTAGAGTTCGTGAGTTGATAAACCTTCTGGTTCTACAAATATTTGATGACTGTTTTTGTCCGCAAAACGCATCACCTTATCTTCAATAGAAGGGCAATATCGTGGACCTACACCTTCAATCACACCGGTATACATTGGGCTGCGATCAAGTCCTTTGCGGATAATATCGTGGGTTTTTTCATTGGTATGGGTGATATAGCAGTTAATTTGTTCTGGATGATCGTTAACTGAGCCCATAAAAGACATAACAGGGGTTACAGCATCACCAGCCTGAGGCTCCATTACTGAGAAATCTACGCTTCTGGCATCGATTCGAGCGGGAGTCCCTGTTTTTAAACGGCCCACGTTAAAGGGTAATTCACGTAAACGTTTTGCCAGAGCATTTGATGGCGGAGAGCCTGCACGTCCGCCTTGGTGGTTTTTCAAACCTATGTGTAAAACGCCACCTAAAAAAGTACCCGTTGTAAGCACCACTGAATCGGCGTAAATCTTAATGCCCGCCTGCGTCACCACCCCTTTAATCGTGTCTCCTTCAATAATGAAGTCGTCACAGGCTTGTTGAAAGAACTCTAGATTGGGTTGATTTTCAACAATTTCGCGAATAGCGGCCTTGTATAAAGCACGGTCGGCTTGTGCGCGGGTAGCCCTTACAGCTGGTCCCTTGCGGCTATTAAGGGTGCGGAATTGAATACCGCCTTTATCGGTGGCGCGGGCCATGGCGCCGTCTAGGGCGTCAATTTCTTTAACTAAATGTGATTTACCTATACCACCAATGGCAGGGTTACACGACATTACCCCCACGGTTTCAATGCTGTGGGTTAACAACAGCGTTTTACACCCCATGCGCGCAGCCGCTAAACAGGCCTCGGTGCCAGCATGGCCGCCACCCACAACAATTACGTCATAACGCTTGGAAAAATCCACTTAACTCACCTCAATTAAACTCAGCAACACCAATGACATCTAATACACCTAAATAAGTGCTGATCATTTATTGGTCAAAAAATCACCAGGGCGGGCATTATATAGATAAATGCGGTGGGATACAGGTTTAAGGGCAGTGATTTATGGCTTTTTTATCTGGAAACCCGCGCAAATGTCGTTAACATCAAATTTGGCCCTATTTAGCATTAGGTCCACTATAAATAATAACAACTAGGATGCTACACAATGATAAAACTCATGACCGCAACCCTCGCCTTAACTCTGCTATCTGGCTGTTCAGGCATGCGCACCACTGACACCACTTTTAGTACCCACGCTTAGAATTTTAATTTCTTCGTCTTTAATTATTAAGAGTGCAGTTCCCTGGAGGAGACAGACAAGAGCGAGCCGTAGAGTTAATGCCTGAAGGGGCAAAAATAGACACCATTATCAGCAGTCCCCACGATAATACCTCTTTTATTGGAGTGTTTAGTCGCATCATTGGATTTGAGTACACCTCAATAAATGGTCAAATGAGTAAATAAAGACGCCATTTACTCTGTTACCCACAAATTACTATGGCCTTTATTTTAAAGGCTTTAGTGATGTTACCCCCATGTTAGTTTCACTTTACCCACAGCTACCAACAGGTTTTCCACAGGCCTGTATAAATTTAACAGTGTTGATAGCTCTGTTTGTATATTGCTTTATACCTGTTCATTAATATTTGGCCCTTTTTTGCTTAACCCCAAGATACATACAGCCTAAACCCAATAAAGTGACAGCTTATCCACATGTTACACAATTGGTTGTTGTTACTGATTTACCATGAAGCTCACCGGCTTTAATATGGGTTACCAATACATTCAGGATGATTAGTATGATGCCTTTATCTTTGAAAAAATTTTCTACAAAAAGTTGTACTGTGGCGGCAATAGCTCTATTCATGTCGGCTTGCTCAAGCAAACCCGATTTAAATCCGCTAACGTTGCACGTATTTGATTGTGGCAAAATTGAAGTGCGTGATGAATCCTTGTTTTCCCCAGGCGTAAATAAAGGGAAGACCAAGAATATGGTAGATAGTTGTTATTTAATTCAGCATGAAAAAGGCTCTTTAGTTTGGGATACAGGTTTAAACGATGCACTAGGTGAGAAAGGCATTGAAGCTTGGGAAGGGGCCTTTTTTATGAATGTTCCTAAAACCTTTATTAGCCAATTAGATGAAATAAACGTTAAACCCGAAGATATTGATTTTCTAGGGATTTCTCATTTTCACGGTGACCACACTGGCAACGCCAATTTATTTAGTAACGCTCAGTTAATTATTCAACAAGAAGAGTTTGATGCGGCTTTTGGGGCAGATGCGGCTAAGTTTGGTTTTGATGCTAGTTCTTACGACAAAATTAACCGTGACAAGATTAAGGTTGTTAGCGCCGACAACGATGTATTTGGTGATGGCAGCGTCATCATAAAACGCGCGGTAGGGCATACACCTGGACATCAGGTACTGTTCCTTGATTTGGCTGAAACGGGGCCGCTGGTGTTGTCGGGTGACCTTTATCATTTCTCCAGTAACAGAGATCATAAACGAGTGCCCTCGTTTAACTTTAACAAAAAGCAAACGTTAGAAGCTATGGAAAACATTGAAGCTTTTGTAAAAGAGAAGGGAGCCCAGTTATGGATTCAACATGATCTTGAGCAAAACGCCAATATCAAACATTCGCCTGAGTTTTATCAATAGCTTAGACTTTTAGGATGGGCGCTAATTCGACGTAATAAGTATTGATACATTGAATTAGCGTTGATCTTTTTATTCTAATCAATTGTTTAAAGTTTAGAAAACCTCTTGTATATATTGTTAATAACCCTCATCGCCTAATTAAGTACCCCACCATTTGAAACTGGTGATCATGTACGTTTTCTAAGTGCTTATTTAGTTGCTTTTCCATACTTCTTTATTAGCTGTATATAAATTTAATACAGCGATGATTAAGTGAAAACTGATAAATAAGACGTATTGCAAGGCAGTTTTATTACGCAGACAATCGCGCCCTCGAAAAATGTCTTAAATATAAATGGATTTATATCTGCATGATAAATTTAAAAACAGCTACAGCATTACTGCTATCTATTCTATTGGCCGCTTGTGGAGAAGATACTGAAGATAATGCTAACACCACCATCAATGAATTTTTCGCCATAAATTCAGCCGGTTCAAGAGCGGCATCAGTTGTCATTGACCCTGCTATCGATGATGGTGATTTCAGTCTTCGATGGGATATAGACTCTTCAGACCCTTATCATATTGAGCTTTATTTAAGCGAAGATTCGCAACTTTCAAAAGGTTCTGATATTAACTTTTTTGGCCAAAACTGTGGATCTCCTAGCACTGTTTTTAATTGTAATTCGGTTGGTAATTTTGACTGCAGGTTTACATCTGAAAATAAAATATCTTGTGGCACAATTAACTCAGCCAACAACGAAAAGAACGTAACCGATTTTATGACGACTCTTCCGAAAGAAGCATTTATTGTTATAGAAGCCTGCAACGGATTGTTTGATAGCTGTAAAGAATCTGCTATTCCGGTCGTGTTTCAATAGAACACTCTACGTAGGAACCTATGGGTTGATTTACCAGCCCATTGGTTCAAAACGGTTCGAACGATCTTCTAACACTTCCTTTAGGCGGGTTAAATTGCGCAAATGGCTCACAACTTCAAATTGGTAATCAATACCATCTTGCACGTTCTCAAGGTGCTGTTTTAGTTTTTTGTCCCGTGTTTTTTTACTGGCAGCGTGCAAGGTTGCATGCAAGGATTCGTGCAGAGGGCTTTGTTGAATAATGTCCCAACGGGCTTCGTCTAACTGGTGATGCTGCTCTTGTAACATTTCGCATAGGCTGTGCATTTCATCTTCGCCCAGTGCCAGCTCGCCGTCGTTTACATGCTGGTTGTACATCAGCATCATGGTCATAACATCTTGAGTATCACGGGCGTTTAACAGCTCCCCCATTAACGCTTGCTTGTGCTCACGCTTTATTGGGTCTTGCTCTTTGTCTGGGTGCAGGGCGCGAGCGGTGCGGCGGAATAGATTACGTATCCATTTTTCGTTAATAAGTTGATTGGCTCGGGGTGAGGTGTTCGCTTGATTGAATGCGTCTTCTGAAAACTGTTCAAAATCAAACTCTTCAAATTCTGATTGATGGCCTGCTTGTTCTTCACCATTGGCCTCAAATAGATCATCTTGTGAATTTTGTTGCTGGCTTGACGAGGCTTGTTCGGCATCCATGTTTTTCATTTCAGCCATGATGGCTTCTAATTCGGCCTCGAACCTGACTTCGTTATCGTCTAAGTCTTGTACGGTCATGCCTTTGTGAGCGGCAAATACTTGGTCAAATTTACCAGCATAAAATTCTGTTTTTTCTGGATTATACTGCTCAAGCTGCCGCATAGATTCGGTGAACCATATCTCTAGTTCATCACGCTGCCACGCCGCTAAACTTTTACGACTGTAAAAGGTAATGAGCTTTTGAATAAGCGCACATAACGGCTGTTCGTACCCTTTTTCTTTGGGTAAGACTGTGTGGTTGTACACCTGAACCAGCTCATCCATTTCTAACTTAAGTTTATCGTTACGCTTTTGCTTTTTTTTGACTTGTGTCCACAAACGGTCAAACTTTATTTGAATCTTATTCTTTTTAGGCTGCGCTGTGGTTTTTTCGGTGGAAAGTATAATGTTCATATTATTAACCTGTTATTTACCGATACAGAAACTGCCAAATATTTTCCCCAGTAAGTCATCACTTGAAAACTCACCGGTAATTTCATTAAGCGCTTGCTGTGCCATGCGTAAGTCTTCAGCCAGCAGCTCTCCTGCACTGGCTTCTACTAATTGCTCTAAGCCGTTGTCTAAGGCTTGTGATGCTTTCTCTAACGCCTCGATGTGGCGACGTCGAGCTATGAAGCCGCCTTCACTGGTGGCGTTGTAACCCATCACTGTTTTTAAGTGCTCACGCAAGTCCTGCATTCCAATGCCGTCTTTAGCGGTTAGTCGTAGCACTGGGGTGGGCTGATTAACTTCTGAATTTTCTTGAGTGCAGGCATCGGTTATACCTGAGATTTCACCGGTTAAATCCACTTTATTGCGAATAACCGTTATGCGTTCAGGATGCGGTAATTTATCCACAAACTCAGCCCAAATATCATGAGGGTCAAGCGCAGTCGTCTCGGTGCTATCTACCACTAACAATACACGGTCCGCTTGTGCTATTTCATTCCATGCGCGCTCAATACCAATACGCTCTACTTCTCCTGGCGCATCGCGCAGGCCGGCGGTATCAATAATATGCAGTGGCATGCCATCGATGTGAATATGCTCACGTAATACGTCACGAGTGGTGCCCGCAATGTGCGTAACAATCGCTGTCTCACGCCCCGCCAACGCATTTAATAAACTGGATTTACCGGCGTTAGGGCGGCCTGCGATCACAACGTTCATGCCCTCTCGTAACAAACTGCCTTGATTGGCTTCCACCATGACTTGTTTAAGATTTTGCATGACAAGGCGTAAGTCGCTTTCAACTTTGCCATCACTTAAGAAATCTATTTCCTCTTCTGGAAAATCAATAGCAGCTTCCACATAGATACGCAGGTCAATTAAACTATCCACAAGTGTGCGAACCCGTTTACTAAACGCGCCTTGTAATGAACGCACCGCACAACGAGCCGCTTGTTCGCTGGCTGAGTCAATTAAGTCAGCAATGGCTTCAGCTTGCGTTAAATCCATTTTATCATTTAAAAAAGCCCGCTCACTGAACTCGCCAGGTCGTGCGGTACGTGCGCCTAGCTGAATCACACGTTTTAAAATGAAGTCTAAAACAACGGGGCCACCGTGACCCTGTAATTCAAATACGTCTTCACCCGTAAACGAGTTAGGTGCGGCAAAGTACAAGGCCAAACCTTCATCCAAGGTCTCACCGCCATCATCCTTAAACGGACAGTAATGGGCGTAGCGCACTTTTGGCTCAAAACCCAACACAGTGAGTGCTATTTCTTTTGCCTTAGGGCCAGAGACACGCACAATGCCCACACCGCCGCGACCAGGTGCAGTGGCAATGGCGGCTATGGTGTCTGTGTGTAGTTGAGAGAGATCCATGAGTACGCTTTGCCCTATTAAATCAATTAACTAACCAAAAATTATAAAGGAGTGACACGTATATTATGGGTGTTTAAGACATAGATGCCGAAGCAAGCCTCCATGGACGGATTCATGGCGTCCCTATAAAATATACGTGTCACTCCGGATACAGGCAATTATTCCTGCATAAGTGCCGCTCTTTGCCATCCCTGGCACCGCGTCATACCGTACATCCTGTACATAAAAAAGGCTGCAAAAGCAGCCTTTAGTATTCTAGATTAAAAAGCGATTACGCTTTTGCATCTTTATCTGCATTTTCAATTTGCTTGGTAATTAAGTACTGCTGCGTAATTGAAAGAATGTTATTCACAACCCAGTACAACACTAGGCCTGCAGGGAAGAATAAGAAGAATACCGTGAATATGATTGGCATTAACTTCATTACCTTAGCTTGCATTGGATCTTGTGGTGCAGGATTCAAAGACATTTGGATAAACATAGAAATACCCATAATGATCGGCAGGATAAATAGCGGATCCTTAATAGATAAATCTTCAATCCAGAACATGAAAGGCGCCTGGCGTAATTCAACCGACTCCATCAATACCCAGTACAGAGCAATAAATACTGGCATCTGGACCAAGATGGGTAAACAACCACCTAATGGATTAATTTTTTCTTTTTTATACAAGCCCATCATTTCTTGGCTTAATTTCTGTCGATCGTCACCAAACTGTTCACGCAACGCTGTAAGTTTTGGAGCCACACGACGCATGTTTGCCATTGAGCGGTAGCTCTTAGCGGATAATGGCAAGAAGAAAGATTTGATAATGATGGTTAATAGGATGATAGACCAACCCCAATTGCCCAATAAAGAATGAATAAACGTCAGCAACCAGAACAATGGCTGTGCTACCCACCATAACCAACCGTAGTCGATGGTCAGATCTAAGTTTTCAGAAATTTCAGCTAACTTATCCTGATCTTTTGGTCCCAAATACAATCCCGTAAAGGTTTCAGCATTTGATCCTGCTGGTACCACTAACGCTTCATCGTAGTAACCCACTAAATAATTGTCACCGGCTTTACGAGTATTGTAGGTATGAGCCGTATCGTTACTAGGTACCCATGCGCCAATGAAGTAATGCTGTAAGAAAGCAATCCAACCGCCCAATACTTTCTCTTTGTAGGCGCCTTCATCCATATCGGAAAAATCAATTTTGAAATAACGCTCAGCTGGACGGGTAACCGCCGCACCTAAGTATGAGCTCATGCCCATGGATTCCATTTTAGAGGGGTCACTGCTTTGGTCACGCTTAAATTGTGCATAGAAATTTGCCTGCCAAGTACTGCTACTTTGGTTGGCGATTTCGTAACCGACCTGAACGAGGTAATCATTACGCTTAAATTTAAATACTTTATTAACGGTTACGCCAGGCTGTTGATAAGTTAATACAACGCGTAATTCTTCTTCGCCATCATCTAACGTGTAGCTATTTTGCTGTACTGAATATAACGCGCGTCCCGATTTATCAATGCCATCTTTACCCACAAGGCCTGATTGAGCCACATATGTACGTGCAGAACTTTGTTCAAGTAATACAAATGGAATTTCTTTATGGTCGTTTGATTGTGAATACTTTCTAAACGCGGCATACACAATATCGCCACCAAGAGGATCGATTCGAATGTCTAATACATCGGTTTGAACTTCAATCCATTGCGTGCTGGCAACAGCCTTTGCCACTTGTGGAATATCTTCCATCATTACAGGGGCATCAGCATTAGCAATGTGTCCACTAGACGCTTGTACATTAGGTGTATTAACAGATACAGGTACATCGTTATTGCTGAACTGCTGTACAGGTTGTGCGGCGCTAGCAAGCGGTTGAGTGCTGTAATCGTCATTCCACTTCAAAATCAACATGTACGAGATAATCGCAATGCCGACTAGAATGATTCCTCTTCTTGGATCCATTATTATTAGCTCTTTATAGGTAATTTTTTATCAGGAACTGGATCGTATCCGTGGGAACCCCAAGGATGACAGCGACCAATACGTTTCACACTTAACCACAGGCCAACAATAGGACCATGCATTTGTAAGGCTTCGAGGGTGTATTCTGAACAAGTAGGAAGGTGTCGGCAACGACTAGGCATCATTGGGCTGATACCAATACGATAAAATCGAACCGGTAACGCAATAATATGAGCTGCTAAAGTGAACTCAGGCTTTTTTACGTTGTTTTGATCCAGAACGGTTGCCATTCGATTTTTGACCTAGCCTGGTCCATAGTTGGTCAACCATGTGTCGTAACTTGATTTTATCCAAGTCTTTAGCGCCACTGCGGGACAATACAACACAATCAAAGTTTTCTAACTTGGACTGGTGATGACGAAAGCTCTCGCGAACAATACGTTTGATCTGATTTCGATCAACTGCACGTTTTGCATGTTTCTTCGCCACAACTAAACCCATTCGTGCAGTTCCTAAATCATTGCGTCTTGCAAGAATTAAGAATTGCGATGTCTGGGCTTTAGTATCTGCTCGTTCAAATACCCGACTGAAGTCCCCAGCGGTCAGTAGCCTGGCCTGGCGAGGGAAGCTTGTGTCGGACATGTCTTAGGCAGAAAGCTTGCTACGGCCTTTGGCACGACGACGCGCTAGAATTTGACGGCCGGCTTTGGTAGCCATACGAGCACGGAAACCGTGGCTGCGCTTACGTTTTAGGTTGCTTGGTTGGAAAGTACGTTTCATAACCTGATCTCGAAATGAATAATCAATAAAATTTAAGGGAGCGGATTGTATTGAAAATAGCCAACAGATTCAATGAATCTTTCAGTCTGAATGCATATTAATTTTATTCTATTTTTTTGATTAACGTTTTTTATATTATTAAATATATGTATATAGATAAGTATTATATTTATTATTGTTACTATTATAGGGCAAGCCAATTTCTGTGGATAAGGCCTTTAAAGCCTTTGGTTACAATGGATTACAGGTTTTATAAGGTCGGTATTACACGTCAGTAAGCAGGGTAAAACAAGGGGATAATGTGAGGATAAATAGGGGGGTTATACACAAGGGGTAACGATGATTAAGTTATTCACATTTTAATCCCTAATTTGCCCAAAGGTAATTCACAATGCTTAGTGAGACATATCTGTGGATAACTTATCTAATACAGGTACAATAGCCGACCGATTAAGAATGGAGTTGTACTGGCGTGCTGGCATTGTGGGAAGAATGTGTAAAGTGTTTGCAAGACGAGTTGCCATCACAACAATTTAATACTTGGATAAGACCTCTGCGTGCAAATCAGTCCGAGCAGGGATTGGTGGTATCTGCTCCTAACCGGTTTGTTAAGGATTGGGTAAAAGACAAGTTTTTAAACCGTATAGAGTCATTATTAAGCGAATTAAACGGTGGTCAGCTATTACCTTTAGAGCTGGATATTAATCAAACCAGTAAACCGGCTTTTTTAGCCCCAACCCCAAAAGCCGCCACACGACCCGAACCCACTATACAAAAGGTTGTTAAGGCACCGACACCTAAAACACCTGTCGCGGCCGTTGCTCCCACTATTATAGACAAACCTCGCACTGTTCAGGTTGAAGGTAGTATTCAGCATCAAAGTGGCCTTAATAAGCGCTTCACTTTTGATACGTTTGTGGCGGGTAAATCAAATCAGTTAGCCCACGCGGCGGCCATACAAGTTTCTCAGAACCCTGGTGGCTCTTATAACCCACTCTTTATATATGGCGGCGTAGGTCTTGGTAAAACCCACCTTATGTTGGCAGTGGGTAATCACATTCAAAAGCAAAACCCCCATGCGAAAGTGGTGTATTTACATTCCGAGCGCTTTGTAGCGGATATGGTAAAAGCGTTGCAGCTGAACGCCATTACTGAATTTAAACGGTATTATCGTTCTATCGATGTTTTATTAATTGACGACATTCAATTTTTTGCCGGTAAAGAGCGCTCTCAAGAAGAGTTTTTCCATACCTTTAATGCCTTATTAGAAGGCGGTCAGCAGATGATTTTAACTTGTGACCGTTTTCCTAAAGAAATCGTCGGTCTTGAAGATCGCCTTAAAAGTCGTTTTGGTTGGGGCTTAACGGTTGCGGTTGAACCTCCAGAGCTTGAAACTCGTGTGGCTATACTAATGAAGAAGGCCGATGAGGAGGGTATTGATCTTCCCCATGAAGCCGCTTTTTTTGTGGCGCAAAAGATTCGCTCGAATGTTCGAGAGCTTGAAGGGGCCTTAAAACGGGTTATTGCCAATGCCGCTTTCACAGGTTCAAAGATTACCCTGCCTTTTATTAAAGAAAGTCTAAAAGACCTATTGGCATTGCAGGACAAGCAGGTCAGTATTGATAACATTCAGCGTATGGTGGCCGAGTACTATAAGATTAAGATGTCTGACTTGCTGTCTAAGCGCCGCTCTCGATCTATCGCCCGCCCAAGACAAGTGGCCATGGCCCTTAGTAAAGAGTTAACGAATCACAGTTTGCCTGAAATAGGCGCCGCGTTTGGCGGCCGTGATCACACAACTATTTTACATGGTTGTCGAAAAATTAAAGAATTACGCGAAACTAACGCCGACATTCGTGAAGATTATAAAAACTTACTAAGATCATTAACCAGCTAAGTCTGCTAATGGTGTTAAGTAATCGTTAAAACGGGTTACATCTTCGGCTAGTCAGTATTAGCCGTGATTAAAAGATTATAAAAACTACAGCGGTCACAGACCAATAAAGAGTGATATTAGGCATGAAATTCACAATCACCAGGGAAGCCCTGTTAAAGCCACTTCAATTGGTTGCAGGCGTTGTTGAGCGTCGTCAAACCTTACCTGTGTTGTCTAACGTCCTGTTAGATGTACAGGGTCAAAATTTGTCTCTGACAGGTACTGACCTTGAAGTTGAGATGATTGGTCGTGCACTATTGTTAGAAGCAGGTGTGGACGGTGCCGTCACGGTTCCAGCTAAAAAGTTAATGGATATCTGTAAGTCATTGCCTGATCAATCAACAATAGAGATCAGCCAAGACGAACACAGAGTACAGCTACAAGCGGGCCGCAGTAAGTTTGTATTATCCAGCTTACCTGCCAATGAATTTCCAAATGTAGACGATATTGAAGCGAATACTAGCTTTAGCCTGCCTCAAGCCAAATTACGTCGTGTCATTGATAACACGGCGTTTGCCATGGCTCAGCAAGATGTACGTTATTACCTAAACGGTTTGTTGTTAGAAGTAACGAGCAGCCAACTACGTGCAGTGGCCACCGATGGTCACCGTTTAGCAACCTGTGGTGTCGAAACTGAGTTAGCGGTAGAAGGTAAGACGCAAGTTATCGTTCCTCGTAAGGCTGTACTTGAACTGGCTAAATTAATGACCAGCCAGGAAGACAGTGTTGAATTAAGCCTTAGTAATAACCATATACGTGCTCAAGTGGGTGAATACACATTTACCTCTAAGTTAGTGGACGGTAAATTCCCTGACTACGAACGTGTTATCCCTCGTAATGGCAACCGAACGTTACTGGCAGACCGTCAGGCGTTACGTCAGGTTTTTGCTCGTACTGCTATTCTTTCTAACGAAAAATACCGTGGTGTGCGTTTATTGCTTGATGATAACAACTTACAAGTTGTGGCAAATAACCCAGAACAAGAGCAAGCTGAAGAGAGTATTGGTGTTGAATTTCAAGGTGAAGCTTTAGAAATTGGCTTTAACGTCAGTTACTTACAAGATGTCCTTTCTGTATTAAACGGTGACGACATGAAAATGACATTGGGCGATGCCAACTCCAGCGCCATCATAGAAGAAGTGGAAGGCGGTGACAGCTTGTATGTTGTTATGCCTATGCGTTTATAAAATCCTACAATTGAAACTGCCAATTTGAAGGTGGTTTGGTACAGCTTGCGGACGCTGTAAATGCGTCCA
>MAAB01032421.1_pt1 | contig 14047 bp, 12 predicted proteins | sample 1115991 | NCBI WGS metagenome assembly MAAB01 (sample SAMN04961124, study PRJNA320927) | seawater metagenome | isolation source: sample BD02T18 sea water enriched with oil for 18 days | place: USA:Gulf of Mexico | collected 2013-07-27
ATGATGGCTAAGATATCAGACCCAATGAAAGAACATCGCGAGATGATGGCTAAGATATCAGACCCAATGAAAGAACATCGCGAGATGATGGCTAAGATATCAGACCCAATGAAAGAACACCACGAGATGATGGCTAAGATATCAGACCCAATGAAAGAACACCGCGAGATGATGGCTAAAATATCAGACCCAATGAAAGAATATTACGAGATGATGGCTAAGATATCAGACCCAATGAAGGAACACCGCGAGATGATGGCTAAGATATCAGACCCAATGAAAGAACATCGCGAGATGATGGTTAAGATATCAGACCCAATGAAAGAACACCGCGAGATGATGGCTAAGATATCAGACCCAATGAAAGAACACCGCGAGATGATGGCTAAAATATCAGACCCAATGAAAGAATATCGCGAGATGATGGCTAAGATATCAGACCCAATGAAAGAACACCGCGAGATGATGGCTAATATTTCAAGCCCGTTAAAAAATATAGAAAATTTGTTTACCAATAACTTATCGTTTGAATTGATAAAAAGTGTTGCACTTGAAGTTCAAGATAGTCTTAAAGTAGACTCTTATGGGGAAGTCTCGCTTTCATCCAAAAGAATAGTCGCGACCGAGTTGCAAAGCCTATCAGATCAAATTATTCATAACGCTTCACTTAATGAGTCTAATTCTTTAGAAGAGTCTATTAATAATTTAATTAACGAAATTAGGTTACAAAGAGATCCATGGACTCAAAAATTATTAATGTGGTTTATCTGTCCGTTAATAATAATTATTTGTGCATCCGTTATTAATCCTATAGTAGACAATAAAATAAAACCTTATTTAAAAGGTGACAAAAGAACGATAGTCAAAGAATTAAAATCAACAGTAAACTCAACCATTGACAATAAAAATGTTTTAAGTTCTTTAAGGTATGTTTCTGCGAGTATTTTAAATGTGAGATCCTCTGCGTCTAGCAAGTCAGAGGTTATAGGCTATTTATATTTTTCATCATCAATACTGATTATTGAAAAACAAAAAAATTGGACTTTAGTTGAGTGGAATGATCCCGATACTGATGTAAAAGTAACTGGTTGGGTATTTTCTAGATATTTAAAAAAATTCCGATAAAGCTATAAATCTTTTAAAAAGACAAAAAACAGTTGGCTTTTGGTCTTTCTGCACCAATTTTAGCCAACAAGTTTTTGCCTATTAATTAGGCGTTATCGATACAAGACCTAACCTGAATCAACTCTAAACCTCCATCGGTTAATGTCCGCAATGTGGTAAATAGTGTCGTAACACGGCTAATTTTGCCAGAGCATTAGAAATTTTAAGTGTTAGTGTAAGTAGCAAACTGCATTAAAAGGGATTTTAAGCATATGAATATCAGAACCAGAGCTGCTCAAATTAGATCTAGATGGCTAAGAACGGGCTTGCAATGTGACTTTTCACTCGATGAGTTAGAGCCTCTATTTTCAGTTTATGCTGAGAGTCCACGAGGTAAGCTTGTGATTATTGATAAGACACGGGCAATCACCTTAAAAAACCTTCTAAGCTTATCTGCAGATGAATATAATACTTATAAGCTAGATATCAAAGCTCGTAATCAAGCTACAGCACTTCATACAACGTTAAGCCGTTTTGACCAGCCAGTCCTCGTTAGCATTGATGATATTTATCAAATAATTCGAGATAAGCTTGATATCAAGAAAAAGTATTTCACACTCAAAAATGAAAACTCACCAGTAACCATCGATAACCTTATTTTATCCCCCGTGCCAAGATCTGATTATTATCTAAAGCTAAAAAAGAATGCGGATCAAAAAATGATATTCTGGCGAAAAAAAGGGCTTAAACCTAAATTTACTCTTGCTCAATTAACAGAACAAATGGAGTTTGTGGGATATATAATGATTAGTTCTAAAAAAGGGGTTCCTATACGTGATCGGATTAGGATTATCGACAGTAAAGAGGCTTTGACGTTAAATAATATAGAAATATTAGTTAGTATTGATGATGACTCGAGAGTTGGGTTAAGCGTTTAAGTAGCCTTAAAGTAGCTGTGCAATACCATTGGAATATTCTAATGGCGAAATCACCAAATAACGATATTGGATTAAATTTATGAGCACTAGAGAAGAAAAAATAGAAGTTGTTAAGGGGCATTTAGAAACAGCTAAAAATATAGCTTCTCTAGCGGAAAACGCTCAAGGGAAACAGAAAGATCTTATCTATCACTTGATCGAAAATGCTGATAGGGGTTAGTAAAGAGAATTAAAATGATAAAAAAGCCATATGAGTACGCACTTATATTTATAGGTTTTCCTGGCACCACTATTTGAACATATGGTGATTTTATTTTTTATATATGAATTGTAGGTATGGTTTATGAGTATATTTGATGATATTGAAGGTAAGTTTGATGATGCACGTAATGACCATGTTATTAACTTACGTTTCAAGTGCAAAAAAAGAAATAATGAAGCAGCAAGTGGAGAGTTCGCTACATTATTATCTAGCCTTAAGTTGCCTGATAACCCTTACATATGGGATGTTAAATTTGCGATTTGGCTTGCGTTAGGGATAAAAACAGCCCCTGTTAGATTGAATACAGAGCAATCACCTATATTAAATCGTGCTTTTAATAACGCAGCAGATATCCCTATATTGAGAAAAAAAGAAGGTGCTGCTTTATTAGCAAACCTTGGGTTACCTTTGAATTCTACGAAGAAACAATTAGAACAAAAAATCATAGATACTATTAGCAAAAACCCCATGGTTTTTCAAGATAAAACAAAATCTACTAGTAAATTACCATTAGGCACCACAGGAAGGATTTTGCAGTTTTATCAACTTTTAAAGGGAATGTCTCCGGACTATATAAAAAATGCTGTAATAGATTATGAAAATAGAGAGGGAATAATTGAAAGTTATGGAGCTTCGACAGGTTTTGATTTAAAGATTGGAAGTAAATTATTTCCACCAAAAGCTATATTAGGTCTAGCAGCTAGTAACTATTTAGGAGAGCCTATTCTTTCAAGCCATTTTAGTGGTGGTAAAGGGTCTGATTGTTTTAGGTTGTTTGAATTATTTGGGTATAATATTGTGGATAAATATTTGGCCAAAGCTAGAGACGAGTTACTCATTTATTCAGACTATTCCCGACAAAGTTTACATAATATTTTTGATGAAAATACAAAGTTTACAGCGGGCTCTGGTAAGTGGGGTTTACAGGGGATTGTTAGGTTGAATCCTAGTTTAAATGACTATTCTTTCTTAGTTACATTGAAAGGAACCAATGTTTATCATGATAGGTTAAGTGAAGATGGGTATTTGTTTTGGGTGTCTCAATTAAAACAAAAACTATCTGATCCAATGATAAAATCTTTCATAAATTTTGATCATCATAAAAATAGCATATTACTATTTGTTCGACCTACAGAAGATGACAGTTATACGTTCTTTGGCAAAGTTATATTTAGCCGCTATGACCCTAAAAGAAGCGAGCCCGTTAATATTTATTGGGAGTTGGAAAGGAAGCATTTTCCTAATAGAGTGCTCGAAAAATTTACAGGTTACCTAAGTGAACCTATAGCAGGAAGTTCAGCCCCTAGGTTAACCCCTGTTGAAGATGATAATAAAAAACCTAGAAAAACTATAATATCTACTTCAAAGAAGCAGCCTAAACCCAAAAAAGTTGATTGGGAGTCTAAATGGTTAAGACAAAATGAAATAGGAAGTCGAGGAGAATCTCTAATACTGGAGTTTGAGCGCCAAAGGTTGATTGATGCTGACTGTGAATATTTAGCTAATATGATACAGCATGTAGCAGCTGTAGATGACTCAGCAGGGTACGATATACTCTCATTCGACCATATAACTGGTAATCCAATCCAGATTGAGGTTAAAAGTACTACCGGGAGTTTGTATTCGGATTTTTATATAACAGAGAATGAGATAAAAAAATCTAATGAATATGGCTCTAGTTACTGGATTTACAGAGTATATAATCTTGAATATAAGACAGGAAGTAAAGTTAGACGTATACAAGCCCCGTTTGATGAGAAGCTTTCTATAGTTCCAAATACTTATAAAGCACAACTAATATAGTTAGGTTGGTTATGGTGTTACCTTCGAAATAGAGCGGAATACAAACAAAGAGCTAAGGTACAAAGCTCTTTGAAAACCAAGTTACTCATATGTGTTCTTGAGAAATAGGCTTAAACCGCCTATGTATATAAAAAATTATAAAAATAATTATAAAAAATTGAATTGATTTTTTTGTTATGTACCATGTGATGTACCAGTTCGGCGGTTGGTTGTCTTTTAATTGCTTTAAATACAATTTGTTAGGGTGTTAGGTGGAGTCAGCGAGGGGTCCTTGCATAAGTCAAAATGATAAGCTCGCCTGTATTACCAAGATAGAAGAGATCACAAACATTAAAGACATGCCTGCGCCTAAAGATATTAAAAAAATGAAGATAAGCAGTAAACTATTAACAGAAGTCAAAAAAGAACCGATCATCGTTATTAAAAAACGTAGAAAGCTTTCACTGTTAAAATAAAAGCTTATCACGTTTATTAAATTCGTCTATTTAAATGGGTGGAAGGATAGTTCCAATATAAATGAGCGAACTAAACTTATGAAGAGAAAGGTAAAGTGATAAGGGTGATTATAACTTTTGATATTAGCTTTAATTACATAAAAAGTTGAAGGATGTCATGACAAGCCTGAAGAGATTCAATCACGTCTGTTGAAAATCCAATATCTAAAAAATCTTGCAAACATCTGAACTTATCTTCGCTATGTTTATCTATAACCTCAAGTACAAAGTCTTTAGTTTCTTGATTAAGCTCCTCTGTACGTTGAACTATACCTATTATTTGTTCAATCGATACAGTGCTACTATATTGATGTTGAACTGTTCCGATAGATGGCATTTGATGTGGTTCAAATCTTTCAATAAATACTCTTTGCACTGACTCGTTGGCTTTATGTGTCATATTTATATTCTCTTAATAATTACAAGTTATTCATTAACCTAGAGTCACAATAAGAGGCCTTGTGCGTCTTCAGCTGATGGATAATCTCCCATTTTTTTATATTCTTCTATGGCTTCACTTAGATATTGCCTTACTTTATCCGGTTGTTTTAACTCTCTCATTAGCAACGCCAAATTATATTTCGCATCAGTTGATATTTTAGGTAAAAAATCTTTTGCTTCAATTATGACCTCTTTGAATAGGTCAATTGCTTCTTCAATTTTATCTAAATTCCAAAGACATCGAGCTCTCGCTGCCTTAGTAGTAACATTTATTCTTTTTAAACTAGTACAATTAGTTATAGCTTCTACTTTAGTAAACAAGTCTACCGCTTCTCTTAAAAATCGCTTATCTTGCCTTTGAATCCCTATTTCAGTATATAGATTAGCAACGGTACCTAATGAACTAATAGTAACATCACTCGGGCCTAGTATTTTACCAAGAGCATCTGAAGATGTTCTAATTCTATCGGCAAGTTCGAAAGCACTTTTGAAGTTTTTAGTAAATATTTCAATTTGTAGTAAATGAGTTAATGTTCTAACAATTTCTAATAAATTCCCTTTGTTTTCGAAATGATTAAGAATATTATTAAGAATTATTTTGGGTTGTTGATATTCTTGATTCATATACAAAGACAGAGCTAAATTACCTTGAGCAAATATATAGAAGTCATTTTCAGTGTCACTTTTTAATAGGTTGATAGCTTTTTTGGAATGCTGAATAGCTCTTTCTAAATAGCCGATGGTACCTTCTAAACCAGCAAGAAGTGAAAGTGTTTTACCTTCTAAAGTGATATCTATATCTTGATCTTCAATCAACCTTAAGGCGTCATTTAAACTTAAAATTGATTTTCTAAATTCTTCTTCAGATTCAAAGTCTAAACCTCGCTTGTAATGAACATTAGCTTCGTTCAATAAAATATTGAACATATTTTTAACTTTTCCGGTAAGAGTGTTCACCTCTATTAATGAAGTGATTTGGCTCTTTAAGTCAAAAATCTCACCATGAAGTGAGTTACTCACATCTTTAAGAGACTTATTTATATCCTCAAATAATTCAGGCTTTAATGTTGGGTTATTTAATAACATGAGAAGAACCCAGCTGATCCCCTTATATTCAAATTTCACATTGTATTTTGTTTTAGCCCATTGTTTTATTTTATTTAACCTTTCTATTTCGCCTATTTTCCCTTTATGACCAGGTTCAGGGTCGATATTGAATATAATTGTGAACATTACAAGTGGCTGGTCTAGTTCAGAAATAGATTTTTCATGAGCTAAAGTGATATTTTCTTTTATACGATTTTCTTGTTTTAATCCTAGACGGTCATTAAATCGCCTGATTTGCCACCCTTCAATCCCTTTGTCTGTCTCTCTAAACGCATCAAGACCATTCCCTTTTCCTAAATGGTCTTCTATACGATGAGCAGAATAATTTAATACACAAATTAATGAACAAAAATTTTCCCATTCATCTCTGTCGAGTTGCGCTAAATCTGCTATAGATGGCGTTCGGTTATTCATTTATTACCTTTATACTAATTTAGGTCGTTAGTTTGAGTTAATGGTATTATATGCAAGCTTTTCATTAAGCTATTAAAATACATAGGATTCCATTAATTTGAATGTATAGTTGGCTAAATGATCAATAAATTCAATCATTACGTGATATATTTCAATCAATATTGTTCAACAGTATCAGTCATAGTAAATTCCTGTACATCACCAAAAAATGGCTTAATATCGTCTTTAAAAGAAACAATAGAATCCAAGTATAATATTCTCATATTACAAATAGCTCTTGAACAAGCTACATACAATAAATTACGACGTTCTTGAAATTCAGTATTATCGGGTGATTTAAAGAACTCAGGAAAATATTCACGATTTCTACTAAAAGAATTTTCCATAATAATAACTACATTTTTATATTCCAGCCCTTTGGTACTGTGATAAGTGTGATATTTCACAAGTTCACTACTAGAATCACTGACAAATTCATACCATTTAATATAATCTGCTAGATTAAGGTTGATAGCCTGCTTGATTCTGTCAATGCGATCCTCCTCTTTTATCGTACCGCCTCTAGATAGTTCATTATTTAAAAGCTGACAAAAACCATTGAACGTATATTCAAATTCATCAGAAGGAAAAAATTCTTTTATTTTATCTTTAAAAAGACTAGAGCCATCTTTATATAGAAGAAATATTGCAGTTAAAAAATCCTCAAATGTTTTAATTTCATCACTTATTAATCCATTTAATTCTGTGACATAATTTTGAGCATCAAACATTGTTATTGGTATTTTTACTTTTGGTAAAATATCTTCAAGTGTTTTTTGACGTTTTAATACTAATTCACGAAAATTAATTAATCCAAAAATAATACGAATTGCACTATCAAGCTTATTCATGTCTTTACTGATTAATTTCTGAGCCTGTTCATTGAAAAAGAAAAAATTCTTAAAATTGTTGAATAGGTCTTTAAAACCACTTAACTCAGCTAACATCTCATTTTTCAATACTAAACAGTGAACCTCGTCTTCATTTGAAGGTGGTAATTCGCATTTTATGAATTGACTAACCAACTTCGATGAATCATCAGGTCTTACATTTACAAGTTGATGAAAAGAAAATGAACCTCCAATATTATTATCGAAGATACTTTCTTGCATTAACCCATCATTACGAAGAGTATTCGCAATATCAATAATTTCATTACGTGACCTGCGGTTGTATATTTTTTCAATACGAAATAGCCCAGTATGGTATTCATTAAGTCTGTTTGAAACACCATCAGAATATATACTTTGCATTTGGTCGCCAAAGTAGCCTATCAGTATCCCATTAGAATCCTCTCTACCTTTAGCCAATTCAGACATAAATCTAACAACATGTATATTCGTATCTTGATATTCATCTATTAATATATATGGATATGAATCAATAATTATCCGTCTTAGTGTTGGATATTTTTCACATAGGGCTACACTAAACTCCAGAAGAGTATCATGACTGATTGTCATATAATGAAGTCTATCACTGTTAAAATTAGCGTTATATTTAACTTTTTTGTTCTTACCTGATTTAATGTCTTCAAGGCACTGAACAAGCTTATCGCTACTATACAAAAATTTAACAGACTTTTTAAATTTCCCTAAATTTCTATGTAAAGAGTAGCCAAATTTTTCAAGTAGACTATTAAAATCATTAGGTATGTTTTCTGAATTATAAAAAAGAGCTTTTACATCTTCTTGAAGTAAGCATTTAACAAAACTATCTCTATCTCCACTATTAAGCCAATCATCATTAGGACTACCATTAAAAGATTCATTTAAACTAGCTAGTGTTGTTTTTATCTTAATCACATGTTCAATAAGCAAAGCATCTTGATGTAAGAAGATTAGTTCCCATATTCGTTCGTGAATTGTAGACACCTTTACAATGTCACTATTCCCAAAGTTCGACTTAATATTATCAGCTGCGGCATTTGTGTAAGTTATGCAGAGTATATTTTGATTCTTTATTGAAAGTTTTTTCCCATGCTGTTTAATAATGTGTTTTAAGCTTTCAATTAAGGCGTAAGTCTTCCCTGAACCTGCCCCCGCATCGAAGACAAAATGTTCATTTTCATCAATCGCATTATTGATAGTACGCTGAACTTCTTTTTCCTCAGCTAACCTTTTTACAACTTCAATAAGTGGCTGCATATTACACCCCTTTGCTTGGAGATGAAGGGTTACTTAGCCTTTCTTTCAGCCACTTTAAGCCATCATTAATATAATTAGGTAAAGGAGGTGCTTTGCCATCTGAGGTGATAATTTTATAAAGAAGTGTATTTGAAAAATCGCTTTTACTAGAGGCCAATTTACATTGCCATTCAAATGATTTTTTCTTGGAGTTATCTGTATTTTCTTCTCCCTCAGAGCCAACTATTCGCTTATATATATTTGGCTTTAAATCTTTAAGAGTGGCATTAAGAATGTCATTATCATAGTTTTGAAGAATGTAAGCTTCTTCAAAACTTGAAGCTATAAAACCATTTATCGGATCTTTTTGAAAAACCACTTTAAAGTTATCTTTACTAAAATAATTTATTTCATTCGGAAGTAATACACTTTTAGATTCATCTTCATCTAATGGTTCTTCATCAGGCAATACGCCTGTACAAACATATTTATGTAAAACAGCATTTGTTGTTTCATGACCCTCTAAATTAGATATTTGTTTGAAGGTTACGGGTGTTTCTTTACCTTTGTCTGCTTTAGAGCGCTTAATATCGAGATCTGTGATAACTAAACAAGGAATCTTTAATAAATTTAAAAGTGGTTTATATATATGGGCATAAGCGCCTGTAATATTAAATATTGAAATACCATATTTATGTAGCTCTTCAGATTCATTGATATAGTGTTGTAGTAGATGTTCTTCTGTTATTCCTTCAACTAAAATAACTGCATCAGAAAAAAACAGTTCTGATACTTTATATTTAATGTGTTTTTTTAAGAACTTCAGTTCATTTAATCTATTTTCATCTACTTTGGTCGAAAGTTTGCTATTACTAATTGCATTATCATTTAATGTGACGACATGGCTAAAATTTTCTTCGTTGGTTGTTATATAGTTGATGTTATTAAATGTGTTACTACTATGTACTTTACTATTCACAATATGTGGTGAATGAGTTGTGATTAATAGCTGGCTATTGATATTTTTTTTATCGGCATCACCTAATAATACGCTAAGTGCATCATCAATATTTTTAATGAATGATTCTTGCATTTGAGGGTGCATAAAGTTTTCTGGTTCTTCAATACAAATAAGATTCACTTTATCGTGAGTTTCACTTTCATCATATTGTTCAACATAATCAATTATTTGACCTAGTATTTTCATTAAGTTTGAATAACCAAGACCAAATTGATTTTCTGGTATGAAATTATTGTTTTCTTCAAACTCATAGCTAATAAGCTTTTTAAATAATGATTCAAAATCTAAATTAGATCTTAAACTCACGAGCATATTGTTCTTATCTGTCATTTCACTGACTACATTATTTACAGCGTCTTTATGAGACTTGCCAATGTGGTCATCCATAAAATCATTGATTTTTGATATTTCGTCTTCTAGCTCAATACGACTTGTATTATCTTCATCTCTTAGGCGATATTGTACGATCTTATTGAATACTGACGATAATGTTGTATCTCCATCATCTAAATTTGCTTTGATTGTTTTAAGGTCGAATAAATTATTGATGTTAAAAAGAGAACTACTAATCCTTGTACCCTTGATATCAAATATGTGTCTAGAAAATATTGTATTGTCGATTAACTTAAGGAACTCATTAAATTTAACTGTTGTATTTCTTTTTGCGGCAATTGAATATATTTTATATACACGTTCTTTGAAATGTTCTTCTTCTGTAATATAAAATTTAACATCTAAAACTATTGTTTCTTGAACTTTATTATCTTCCACGGGAATAAGATTTTTTAAGTTTTGAACTGAGGTGGTTTTGCTATCAGAGTCTAGTCCAACTTTTAATTTGAACTTCATCACTGGAAGTTCAACTCTTTCAAATTCAAGCTTGTGAGGTTCATCTAAGTCACCATCACTAAAATTAGTAAATATTTCAACGTATTGTTCAAATAAGTTTTTGATGTAACTTAAGTTGAATGTAGCTCCTGTTACTTTTTCATTCTCAATAACTTGTTTAAGAGCTTTAGTTACAGTTGTTTTTCCTGCATTATTTTTACCAATGATAAGAGTTGTGGCACAAGCTACAAAGCTTTTAGATTTTTCTTTGTCCTGACAAGTACTGATCGTTTTTTTATAATCTGATTGAACAAATTCAATTATGTTATTTTTCGTTCCAAATTTTCTAAAATTAGTGATTTCCAAAGACTGCAAATACATACAACATCCTTATTGATACAAAGTTACATTTATTTTAATTAAAATAGCATTATTTAATTCCACTTAGTAGTGAGATAAGTACTTATTTATAAAAGATAAATATTCTTACTTTATAACAGTATTGGTATGCTTATTTTCAGAACCACACGTTAAAGTATCTTTACTGCTATATATTAAGTTTATTGGTGTGGTTAAGAGATTTAAACTACGTTCAATTAACCTAAGTGATGCCCTTCCAAAGTAACACCAGAAGCAAAGCAACCACACATCAAGATGTCCCCCGCTCCTGTTTAACAAAATAATACCTATTAGTAAGAATGACCCACTGAATAAGCGGTACCACAAACGGTACCAAAAAAAATTAAAAATATATTATTGTTAATTAACAATAATATAAAACATACTAACGAGTCCCGTAGCGACCAAATACAGGTTCATTAAGAACCATTAAAGACCCGTAAAGCCTTATAAAACAAGCTTTACGGGTTTTTTATGTCCATTAGCATCCATTCCTGTCCCGTGACATCTGCACTTTTTAGTAGTACAGCATTTATCTAACAAAAGTTGTACTACTAAAATGGCTAAAAAAGTAAATCCTCTTACCAATACACAAGTAAAACAGGCAAAACCTAAAGATAAGTGATGGTGACGGCTTACAACTACGTATTATGCCAAACGGCACTAAACAATGGCTGTTAGATTACTTCAAACCTTTCACAAAAAAACGTACATCATTAAGTCTTGGAGCTTATCCAGAAGTATCAATACTAGAGGCCAGAAAGAAGCGAGTAGCATCAAGAGAGCTTTTAGCAAAAGATATTGCCCCTAAAGAATACAAAGATGACCAGCACAGAGAGCAATTGCTTTTAGCTAGCCATACGTTAAAGAGTGTCGCTGAAGATTGGTTTGCCATTAAGAAGACCACTATTGCCGATGTTACCGCTAAAAGCCTATGGCGTAAGTTTGAAAATCACGTTTTTCCTAAGCTAGGTCACAGACCAATAGAAAAATAATAGTCTTTCATGCTCTTTGTGCATTAACTTGATGATAGCGATTAATTCATCAAATTCATTAGCACCGGTTTCTTCTAGTTGCTGCAATTCGTGCCATTTATTGGAATTGGGCTTAAGTGCTAACGCTGAATACCGAACAGCACTTTTAACGGACAAAGGGGATTTAGACGCAATGACTTGTTGCAAGGGAAAGTTACTGACAAGTTCCTGACTGAAGTACCGAGTTAGTGCTAGAGCAAAAGACTCTGAACTATACCAAAATAATTGATGTCTTTCTTGCGGCGACACCTTCTTCTTTTTTGAGCCCGAGGGTTTATTATCAAGGTAAGCATCTATGACAATTTGGGCTGCTTCTCCTTTTGATTTATCTGTGGCAAGGCAGCTTGTAAATTTTTTATCGTAGTAGTTTTGATTATCCACAACCTGTTTATTGTCCTATTGAAATATGTTTTCCAACTCTAGAACCATTTAAATAAAGCCTGGGGTAGGATGAATTTTAAAAGTCCCATTATCCTCTAACCAAGCCAACCTGTAGGTTAAATTCATTACCTTGCAAATATTATCTATCCACTCTATATCAGACCTTGTTGGTCGATGACCTGAGACAGTCCAAAGTTCGTTGCATGGATAACCCTCACCATAATATTTATACCGTAAAAGTTGTCCAAATGACTTCTCTATATCAGCTCTCGTGTCCTTAGTGATTTTCAATTCTGTAAGGACTTTTATCTTTTTATTGCGAGACTCAAATGTAACATCAGCAAAGCTTTTACGTTGATTACAGGTATGGTTTTTATGTATATCTTCTTCCTCTTCAATATTTTTCATTCCTTTACTTTTAAGCCAAGAATGAAACGTACGTTTCAAGTTTTCTTCTCTTTGTTCAGCATACCCTTCTTCTATAGCCTTCCTATAGTGTTTTGCTATAGCTTCAGCTGATTCATCGACTAAAACTTTGAAGCCTTTCCAAGCTGGGGCTTTAGGTCTATTGAACCGAGCGTAATTCATGTGCCTTAAGTATTTATTCAAAAAAGATAAATCTTTTGGGCTGCGTATTCTAAAGGCAACTCCTTCTACCCTATCGTCACCCGCTGATCTAGGCCCGTGTGTCACCTCATATTTTTTGAAATCCTCAGGGACATTCTCGTGATCCTCTCTTATTTTCACCCAAGCGTGTTCTCCAGTTTGACTTCGCGGACGTACACTAAGCATTCCTCTCCCCACAGAGCCAAAATAATAGGCAGGATCTTTAGTATTATTCCATCCACAAAATGGCGTCTCTGTATAAATTGACTCTAGGTACTCAATCGTCATTGTGCATAAAGCAAAGGCTTTCGGGTGCTTTTTTAATTGCTCTTTGGCTGTAAGTTTATCATCCAAATTTCTAGACCTAGACGTTTTGCTATTGTTAATTATCATTTTATTATTATTCCCTTAATTATTGGTATTGATAAATAGAAAAACATTGTTTGCTAGTTATTAACCTTTTAATCAACACCTTACAGCAACTCCCCTTACCCCACAATAAAACTATTAAATTAAATCAGAGCTTCACTAAACAGCCTATATCGTCCCCTTGAAGCATTAAAAATGACCATTACTACAAACAATTAATCTTGTAATTTATTTACTTATTTGAATTAGCCATGTTATTGCATCAGTAATAGTGAGTTGTTGAAACTTAATTCTAATAAAGGTAATTGCATCAGCCTCTGAAATATTGCGAGCATTCTCTTTTGGCGTATCTGTGATAGTATCCCGACGACTATCAATCCTTATTTGTACCCACTCTTCAACTTCTCCTTCCACCCAAGCAATTGCCCTTTCTCCTAAAGATATAGACATAGGAAAGCGTCCTTCTTCCATAAACTTGTAAATTGAAGAGCGACCTAGCCCACTGTGTAGTGGTCAACTAATTTTGGCCATAGATTGAAAGATATGCTTTTTTGATGAAGGTTTTTGTCATTGAGTCGTTCAGGCTGAATGAGAACTAAGCCACCATTGTCGCCAGTCACGAAGTTGCATTGGGATGACTTCAAAGTGCGGTTTATAGACATTAACTTCAAAGTTTTGCCG
>MAAB01030289.1_pt1 | contig 14039 bp, 10 predicted proteins | sample 1115991 | NCBI WGS metagenome assembly MAAB01 (sample SAMN04961124, study PRJNA320927) | seawater metagenome | isolation source: sample BD02T18 sea water enriched with oil for 18 days | place: USA:Gulf of Mexico | collected 2013-07-27
GCAATGATGAGCAAATCAAATAATTCTTGGGATATTTTAACCGCCTTTACACCAGCCTCACGATTTATCTTACTCAGTTCACTTTGCTCAATATAAGGGCTCATTTGCTGATCAATGCGTATCATTTCTTGCTTAACGGCTTGAATTAAGATGTCCGCTTTATCGTTTATCGCTTGTTCTTTCTCCACTTTGCTATTATCAAGCCAGAACTCAACATGAGACATAGTGCCCATCACTTCAAAACTATGTTGATACCATTGCGCATTTGCTGAACTCGACAACAGCAATAATCCCCAATAGATGCGTTTAAAAATGACTAAGCCTTTCATTTGATTACTCTATAGTAGTAACTGTTGTAATTCACTTAGAGAATCAACTACAGCTTTGGGTTTATACTGTTCAAGTACTTGTTTGTCATGCACACCGTAAGTAACGCCTATACTGTCTACACCTGCATTTTGTGCCATTTTCAAGTCATGACTAGTATCACCAATCATAAGTGCTTCATGTGGGGCAATGGCTAATTCATCAAGTATACTGTTAAGCATTTCTGGATCTGGCTTTGAGGCCATTTCGCCTGCACACCGAGTGGTATGGAAATAGTGATTCGTATCACTGATTTGTAAGACCCTATTTAACCCTTCTCTGCCCTTGCCTGTGGCTACGGCTAAAAACTTGCCACTTTCTTTTAGCAGAGATAACAAGTTAATGGCATTATCAAATAATGGGGTTGGCGTACTACTACCCTCTAAATATTCATATTTATATTGTAAACGCATTGTTTCAATTTGTTCATCTGTGATACCGGCAAACAATGTTGTTAATGCTTCTGGGATACTTAGGCCAATAATTTGTTTGGCATCATGAGCAGATGGAATCGCTAAGCCGACAACTTTTGCAGCGGTCTGCATAGAAACAACAATTCGGTCCACTGAATCCATCAAGGTACCATCCCAATCGAAAATCACTAATTTATACTGTTTCATCTTTTCTATAACTTCTCTTTAACTAGTTTACTTAACAGTTTTTCTAAACTTGGCTCTAAAGGCGCTTCTATTTTCACTCGTTCTTCTGTTCTAGGATGAGTAAATTCAATACTAGCAGCATGTAAAAACAAACGTTTTAAACCTTTATTTTTCATATCTGCATCAAAATCTTCATGGCCGTATTTTGCGTCCATCGCAATTGAATGCCCACTCACTTGACAATGAACTCGAATTTGGTGAGTTCTACCCGTAACAGGAAAAGCACGAACTAAGGTAGCTCCTCGATAACGCTCTAACACTTTATAGCGAGTTTCGGATTCTTTTCCATTGATATTGTCTACGATAACAACTCGTTCACCAGATTTCAGATCGTTTTTTCTTAACCCTTCTGTGACCCGTGTTAACTTAGTTGGCCAATGTCCCTTTACTAAGGCATGATAAAATTTCTGTACTTTTTTATTCCGTAATTGTTCGTGCAAATGACGTAAAGCAGATCGCTTTTTGGCAACAACTAAACAACCTGAAGTATCTCTATCTAAACGGTGTACCAATTCCAACATAGGAGCATTAGGGCGTAGCGCTCTTAGCGCTTCGATTAGACCAAAACTAAGACCACTACCACCATGTACAGCCATACCTGAAGGCTTATTAATAACAATTAAACGTTCATCTTCAAATAAAATTTGTTTTTCAAGATTCGCCACAATGTTTAAACCTGTTGAGACGTTATCTGTTTTTTCTGAAACGCGAATCGGCGCAATACGTAATATGTCATCAAGCGCTAATTTATAAACCGGTTTAATACGCTTTTTATTAACTCTGATTTCTCCTTTACGCATTAAACGATATAAATGACTTTTTGGTACCCCTTTTAACGTTCTAAGTAAAAAATTATCTATTCTTTGGCCAGCGTCTTCTTCATCTATAGTGATAAAGCGTACTTTAGGCTTATCAACCTCTTTTGTATCGATTGACTTACTAAGTGTTTGATTTTGTTTTTTTAGTGGCTTTTGTGACATGGTCTGTCGCTTACTTTGTATCGAATAATGCAATGCGCGCAGTTTAACATACTTTTTTTAGTGCTTTTTAACATTTAAGCTGTTTTTTTATTGGCTTATCCTAACTTTATAAGGGATAATAAAAAGGTAATGCTTAATAAAAATACCTATTGGCGAGATTAGATATCATAACCATAAGTAAATAAGTGTTAAATTTGAAGCTCTAAAGAGAAATGTAAGAGGCAAACTGCGGCCACGTTTGTGCGCATATACTAATTAACTATAGTAGATGACTCACAAATAGAACGGCCTATTGCAACAACTAACGCGTGTAACTTGTTAGGAAAAGCATAAACAGTTTTATCACCAAAGTGATACTAGTCCAGCTCCAAAAGCAATTTTATTAAATTAACTTACTCTGTGGAAAAGTTTACACAAACAATTATGTCTCCCGTATGAAAAGCGTAAAACGTCGCTGGTCAGACTAAATTGTTAAAAAACCTTCAGGTAAGTAAGCACAGCACACCTGCTGAGCACATAAAGAAACAATAGTACTATGATTTTGTTTACTCAAACTCCTAGTAGATTAGAAACAATCAGAATTTATAACAGCTTAGCGTGGTAATACGACACGTTAAGATTGACAACCGTGAGGCTGACAACATGCTGTTACATCACCATAGATTGCATTGCTTTGTGTACTAAGCAATAGTGTGTTGTGACCAAAAAAATGAGTCACACAAACTATGAAACGTATGTTAATAAACGCTACCCAATCAGAAGAATTGCGCGTAGCACTAGTTGATGGACAAAAACTTTACGATTTAGATATTGAAAGTCCAGGCCATGAACAAAAAAAATCCAACATTTATAAAGCTAAAATCACCCGCGTAGAACCTTCTTTAGAAGCTGCTTTTGTTGACTATGGCGCTGATCGCCATGGCTTTTTACCAATGAAAGAAATAGCACGCGAATATTTCCCTAAAGGCTATAGTTTCCAAGGCCGCCCGAACATAAAGGAAGTATTGCATGAAGGCCAAGAAGTCATTGTCCAGATAGATAAAGAAGAACGTGGTCAAAAAGGCGCAGCATTAACTACATTTATCAGCCTTGCTGGTAGTTACTTAGTGTTAATGCCGAATAACCCTCGTGCTGGTGGTATTTCACGCCGTATTGAAGGCGATGAACGTACTGAATTAAAAGCGTCATTAAGTAAGTTAGACCTTCCTAAGGGCATGGGCCTAATTGTCCGCACTGCCGGTGTAGGCAAAGCATATGAAGAACTAGAATGGGATTTAAGTGTATTATTACACCACTGGAAAGCCATCAGTGATGCTGCAGCAAGTCGCCCTGCTCCATTTCTAATTCATCAAGAAACCAACTTGATTTTACGTGCTATTCGAGATTATTTACGTCGTGACATTGGTGAAGTGCTTATTGACCGTCCAAAAACCTTCGAAAGTGTCAAGAAGCATATAGAAATAGTTCGTCCTGATTTCTTAAGTAAAATCAAACTTTATAATAGTGATGTGCCTTTATTTACGCACTATCAAATAGAAACACAAATTGAAACGGCCTTCCAACGTGAAGTGCGTCTACCCTCTGGAGGCTCAATTGTTATTGACCCTACAGAAGCAATGACTTCTATAGATATCAACTCTGCTCGCGCAACTAAAGGCAGTGATATCGAAGAAACAGCATTTAATACTAACTTGGAGGCAGCAGAAGAAGTAGCTCGCCAACTTCGTTTACGTGATTTAGGTGGTTTAGTGGTTATCGATTTTATTGATATGACCCCTGTTCGACATCAACGTGAAGTTGAAAATCGTATGCGTGATTCTGTACGACAAGATAGAGCTCGTATTCAATTAGGACGTATTTCTCGCTTCGGCTTATTAGAAATGTCGCGTCAACGTTTACGTCCATCCATTGGCGAAACTAGCCAAGGTGTTTGTCCTCGTTGTAGTGGTACTGGCCAAGTTCGCGGTGTTGAATCATTAGCTTTATCTATTCTACGCTTAATGGAAGAAGAAGCGATTAAAGAAAACACCCAGCATGTTCAAGCTCAAGTGCCTGTACCTGTAGCTACATACCTTCTTAATGAAAAACGCCGTTCAGTGATGCATATTGAAAAACATCATGGGGTTCGTGTACTTATCATACCTAACCCGCATATGGATACTCCACAATATGAAGTATTGCGTGTTAAAAAAGATGAAACAATTGCAACTGCTAGTTATGATATTTCAGTTAAAGAAGCTGAAGTTGAAGAAGCAAAAATGCCTAAGTTTGATAAAGAAGTGGCTAAGCGTGATGAGCCATTAATTCAAGCCATGGGGCAAGGAATGGCAGCACCCAAAATTACTGAGACTAAAGAAACAAAAACTACTGCTTCCAAGCCGCAACCTTTGACAGAGCAAACGAAGCCAACAGGCTTCTTTTCTTGGCTAAAAGGCTTATTTGTTGCTGAAGCTATTGTCAAAGATAAACCTGCAGAAACGAGTCCTAAACGACAAGACAATCGTGGTCAGCAACGAGGAAGACAAGGCCAACGCCGCTCAAATACTCGCAACAACCGTGGTAATAATCGAAATGATGAGCGTAATACTGAACGTACTAATAATCGAAATACTAAAGGTAATAAAAATCGCAATGTTCACAATGAACGTGACGAAGCTAACAAGCAAAGTAGTAAAACTACGGGGCAAAATCGTAAACCTGAACAAGAAAAAAATAAACAGGTAAAGGAAGAAGTTGTCGCTGAACGTCGTCAGCGTAGAACTAACCGTAAAAAAGTTCGAGTAAATAAAGCCGAAGTCAACCAAGTAGCGGTAGAAACAATAACTACTGAAAATGTTACGAACAAAGCTAATTCTTCAAATATAGCGACTGAGCCTGAAGTACTTAATACTGAAAAAGTAATAAGTAATGAAGAGGTAATTGCTTCAGAAAGTAAATCGAATAAAGAAGATCGTCCTCGTAACAGACGTTCGCCAAGACATTTACGTTCTAATGGGCAACGAAGACGTCGTGAGAAAAAACCTGAAGGGGAAGTTCAAGAAACGTCACTAGAAGCAGAAGCTAATAATGAAGCTATTGAAGCTCGTTATCCTGAGACCGAAACTATCGAAAATACAGAGGTTGAGAGTACTTCGGTTAAGAATATGCAGGCGTCTATAGAGGAAAGCTCTACAACAACCGAACCAGCAAAAATCGAAGTTGAAATGTCGAGTGAATTGCAACATGATCTACCTTTGGCTGACGTTAATGCTGAAAGTATATCAGTAGAAAGTGAAGCTAAAATAGAGAGTTCTGAACAAAGCTCTGTATCAGTTGAAACTACTGAACCTGTTGAAGCTGTTGAAGCTTGAGGTAGAGCCAGTTCAAACGACTATTGAATTAGCAGATGCTGTGACTGTCGAAGAGACTGAGATCGAGGTTAGCACTTCTGAAGAAGGTAAAGTAAACGACCTAGAAGCAGTTGTGACTAATGTTGAAAGTGAAACAACTTTGCCACATGAAACCGAGACGGAACAATCAGAAAAACCTGCTCCTACCGTTAAAGTTAAAAAGGCAACTAGTGCAACTAAGAAAGCGCCGAATAAAGATAAAAAGTTAGCAAGGCAAGTTAAAAAGGCTAACCGTCTATCAGGACATGCTTCTTCTCCAATGAAGAAGACAGAAACTATTACGACTATTAATGAGATTCCTACTAGCTTTATGGCTAGTGAAGATAGAATAGCGCATCAAGTTTCTGGGCGAACAGCTATTTCTGCTGATGCAATAAGTAGAAGCTCGGCGGCAATGACAAACCCTAGTTTGTAATAAAAGACTAAAAATGAAAAGCCAGTTGTTAGCAATATCAACTGGCTTTTTTATATGATTTAATTAACTAATTCAATTTCTTTTCCCAGAAAAGTGCATGCCCTAAGTTAGGATCAAGTTCATAAGCTGAGAAACCCAGTTTTTTATAGGCATTTTTGGCAACTTCATTACCTTGCAACACTTCTAACGTTAATTTGCAACAACCACGCTCGATAGCAATTCGCTCAACTTCAGCGAACATTTTTAAACTTATACCCAGCCCCCGAAACTTATCTAACACACCACAATCATGAATATTGACTAATGGCTTACAGTTAAAAGTTGAAAAGCCTTCTACGCAATTTACAATTCCTGCAGGTTCATTGTCAACATAACAAAGTACAGTAAAAACATCATTGCGCTGAGCAAGCGTTGATACAAGATTCTCTTGAACATTAACAGCAAGTGCTTCTCCACCACCCATACTATCCATCGCATAGGCATTTAATAACATGATTAAATCTCTACCATGTTGCTCATTATTATAATCCGCTGTAATTAATGTTATTGACATATTCTCATCCTAGCTACAATTTATTCAAAGGCGAACTATACTTTAGCTATGCCAAAAATACAGTCTTTATGCAAATATCAAGATCCTGATAATTCACCTCAGCAAGAATTCTGCTGCCAAGAAGAACCCAATGACACTGGGCTTTGTTATTGGCATGATAAATCGTTCGACAAAACTGGCAGTGAAGTGAAAGAGCAGTTAGAACTTTATGCAAAAAATGGTGGCTTATTACGAGGAATATGCCTAAAAAGAGCTAACCTTGAAAATGTTGATTTAGTCAATCACCACAAAAAAGTAGGTTATGATTTCTCATATGCAGACTTCTATCATACCGATCTTAGAGATAGTCACCTCTTCAATATCAAATTAGATCATGCCAGTGTAATGAAAGCCGATTTACGTGGGGCTAATTTAAACTGTGCTGATTTGCAAAACACCAATTTTCTTGGTGCAAAATGGCAAGGGGCTAAATTTGAAAATGTCAAAATTGGTAAAAAAATACGACAAGAAAATGAAGCTAAAAAATCGATAAAAAAAGGCAAAACGCAAGAGTCTCAGGATTATTTACAACAAGCAGAAGAAATTTATCGCGATTTAAGAAAGCACGCGGAACAAGAAGGTATATTTACTTTATCTGGTTTCTTTATTCACAAAGAGCTGACCATGCGGCGGTTACAACTACCAAGATATAGTACCAAAAGAGCTTTATCCAAATTGGTGGATCTTTTTTGCGGCTATGGGGAGGCGCCATTGAGAATTATTAGTCTATCTATAATGATCATCTTTATTTGTGCATTGCTCTATTCTTTTACTGGTCTAAATTATCAAGATAATATCCATAATGTCAGTAGCCAGCATACGATAAGTGAGAATTTTTCGGTATTTTTGTCATCCATATATTTTTCTGTTGTTACATTTACCACTTTAGGTTACGGCGACATAACACCCATTGGCATATCGAGAACTATTGCTGCCGTTGAAGCTTTTACTGGCAGTTTTACCCTTGCACTATTTGTTGTTGTTTTTGTTAAGAAAATGACTCGATAGATTATCTGTACAATTGTTTATACGGTTGATTTCAATAAATACGATGAAAATATAATTTATTACTTTTTCAACACTTATCTCCCTGCTAGAATAGCGATAATTTTATTTGCCCTTATGCAGCCTTATATCTAATTTGCTTGCATTTATTTCGGAATTTTTAGTAATGCGTACCAGCCAATATTTATTGTCTACTTTAAAAGAAACCCCTGCTAGTGCCGAAGTCATTAGCCATCAACTAATGCTTCGTGCCGGACTTGTGCGTAATCTTGCTTCTGGTTTATACACTTGGTTACCAACAGGTTTACGCGTATTAAAAAAGGTAGAGAACATCGTTCGTGAAGAAATGCAACGAGCTGGCGCTAATGAAATATCAATGCCTATGGTTCAACCTGCTGATTTGTGGGAAGAGTCTGGACGTTGGGACGATTACGGACCAGAGCTTTTAAGATTAAACGATAGACATAAACGCCCTTTTGTTTTGGGTCCAACACATGAAGAAGTGATCACAAAACTAGTCGCTAATGAACTCAGTAGTTATAAACAGTTACCCTTATCTTTATTTCAAATTCAAACTAAATTTAGAGATGAAATACGTCCTCGATTTGGTGTAATGCGTAGCCGTGAATTTTTAATGAAAGATGCATACTCTTTTCATTTAGAAAAAGCTTGCTTAGAAAAAACTTATCAAAAAATGTTTGATGCTTATTGCCGTATTTTTGACCGTTTAGGCTTAAATTACCGCCCTGTCTTAGCCGACACCGGCTCTATCGGCGGTGATGCAAGCCATGAATTTCATGTCTTGGCTGATTCAGGTGAAGATGATATTGCTTTTAGTGATGTCAGTGATTTTGCTGCAAATGTTGAAAAAGCAGAAGCACTTGCCCCAACACGTGAACGTGCTGAGCCAAAGCAAGCATTAGCAAAAATTAATACGCCGAATATTAAGACAATTGAAGATGTTGCCAGCTTTTTAAATGTAGACATCGACAAAACTGTAAAAACCTTGCTTGTATGTGGCAATGAAACCGAGCAAGGCGAACAGCCACTTATAGCCTTAGTACTTCGTGGAGATCATCAACTCAATGAAGTGAAAGCGGAAAGCATTGCTCAAGTTGCTAGCCCAATAACCTTTGCAACTGATGAACAAATATTGGCAGCAGTTGGCTGTAAAGCTGGTTCAATTGGTCCAATAGGCATGAACATTGAAATTATTGTCGATAGAAGTGCAGCTCAGTTAAGTGACTTTGTTTGTGGAGCGAATGAAAATGATGTTCATTTTACCGGTGCAAACTGGCAACGTGATAGCTCTACAATCGAAATAGCCGATTTACGTAATGTGGTAGAAGGTGATCCTAGTCCTTGTGGTGAAGGTAGTATTGTAATTAAACGCGGCATTGAAGTGGGTCATATTTTTCAACTTGGTTCAAAATACGCAGAAGCATTGAACTGCTCAGTGCTAAATGAAGGAGGTAAAAACCAAACCTTAACGATGGGATGTTATGGTATTGGTGTCTCACGTATAGTTGCTGCCGCGATTGAACAAAATCATGATAAGTTTGGCATAAAATGGCCAAAGGCTATTGCACCATTTCAAGTAGCCATAGTGCCAATGAATATGGCTAAGTCCGCACGAGTGAAAGAGACAGCGGAATCATTATATGAACAATTAAATAACGCTGGTATAGAAGTATTATTTGACGATCGTAAAGAACGCCCTGGCGTTATGTTTGCAGATCATGAATTAATGGGTACACCGCTATTACTTATTATTGGTGAGCGAAACCTAGATGCACAACAAATTGAAGTGAAAAACCGTATTTCAGGTGAGAAGTCATTACTTGCCATTGATGAAATAATGTCGCTATTTGAATAACATAATTATCATCTAAAGAATAAGGGAGCTTTATGCTCCCTTTTTTTGTTGCCAATTTCGTAAAGGTTTTACTTCTATCAGCGAGATCGCAATCTTATTAATGTTGGCATACATCCCAATATATAACACGGTTGAAATATTTGGCTAATTTATAGCTAAATGCTTTAAAAGTGCTAAATTGGCTATCTTGCTGGGAAAAGCATTGCCATATAAAGCGATGACAGTTGTTGTTTATCACATCATACTCGTAATAATTAAAAACGCTTTTTGTAGCTTGATCTGCGGCTAACTTACAGGTTAATGGCCGTCCCTTTGAGTCACAAGCAATAAAGATAAGCTCTCCTGAGCGATTATCTAGAAAGCGTTCCATAGATATCGCTCTGACCAAACCATTTCCAGCCAGCTCTACAATAGTATTTTCTCCAATATAAATGCCGGTATGATCTAAAATCCCACCTAAGCCACAGCATACTACAGAGCCAATTTTAGGCTTTATTTTAGGGACATACTCTGAAGTCATATTTAAGATAACTTCACTTGGATAAACAGCAACAGGCGAATCGTACTTTGCTAGGTGCGCTAAAGTTTCTACTTTATTTCTTCGTTTACGCTTACGCTCCATGCTATCCCTGTCGTTAGCAAAGCTTTGCATGACAAGTGCTGAAACTGAAGCTGCACCCAGCAATAATAGTGGTAATGCCATAAAACACCTTTTTCTTTCTAATAACTTTATAATATTGAGCATATGCAAAAATAATTAATTTGCACGAAAAAAGTTGCAAGTAACTGTTTCAAAATGAATCATTATTAGCAACAATAGGCACTTACCCTCTATTCATTTATTTAAAGAAGTAAGTCATCATGAAAGCGATTATCAAGTCCTCTAAACTCAACAATGTATGTTACGAAATTAGAGGGCAAATAGCCGCAGAAGCCCGCCGTTTAGAAGAGGAAGGTCATAAAATACTGAAGTTAAATATTGGCAACCCTGCTCCCTTTGGTTTCGAAGCGCCTGACGATATTTTAAAAGATGTTATACACAACTTGCCTAGTTCTCAAGGTTATAGCGAATCTCAAGGAATTTACTCTGCTCGTGTAGCAGTTATGCAATATTTTCAACAGCAGGGTATTAAAGACGTTCGCGTGGATGATGTCTTTATTGGTAATGGTGTTAGTGAACTCATTGTTATGGCGATGCAAGGACTTCTAAATAATGGTGATGAAGTTCTAATTCCTGCGCCAGATTACCCTTTATGGACTGCTGCTGTTGCCTTATCTGGTGGAGAGCCGGTGCACTATAAATGCGATGATGACAACTTTTGGTACCCTGACTTAAATGATATGGCCAATAAAATAACTGATAAAACCAAAGCCATCGTTTTAATTAATCCAAATAATCCAACGGGTGCCGTTTACCCAGAAGAAATTCTTCTAGGTATTATTGAACTAGCGAGAAAACACGATTTAATTATTTTTAGTGATGAAATATACGATAAGATCTTGTACGATCAAGTGAAACATATTCCAACAGGCTCTCTCGCTCAAGATGTTTTAATTATAACAATGGGCGGTTTATCAAAGAATTATCGAATTGCAGGCTTTAGAGCAGGATGGATGGTAGTATCCGGGCCTAAAATTCACGCTGAAGATTACTTAGAAGGTCTTAACATTCTTGCTTCAATGCGTTTATGTGCAAACGTTCCATGTCAGCATGCTATTCAAACAGCACTAGGTGGCTATCAAAGTATTAATGAACTTATTTCAGGCGATGGCCGTTTGTTAAAACAGCGTAATGTAGCTGCTGAAATGATTAACGATATAGATGGATTATCATGCCATCCAGCAATGGGAGCACTGTATTTATTTGTTAAAGTCGACGCGGAAAAGTTCAATATCAGTGATGACGAAAAAATGATTTTAGACTTATTAAAACAAGAGAAAATATTACTCGTGCACGGCAGTGCTTTTAATATCAAAGCGAGAAATTACTTTAGACTCGTTTTTTTACCCCACGTTGATGAACTTATACCTGCGTTAGAAAAATTAAAGACCTTCTTTTCAACTTATAGGCAGATATAGAGCTATTTATATCTATTAATCTGGGCGAGATAACTCGTCCAGCGTCTGCATACACGCAGGGAATTGCGATGAATAGAACTCATTTACTTCTGGCCAATGCAAGCAATGTTCACTCACCCTTTGCTTTAATAATTTAACCGCATCAATAAATTCTCGATTACCACCATTAACTTCAGATAAACTATAATGATATGCGGCTAAATCATCAGCTGCCTTTACAATAGCCTTCGTTTGGTTATCTACATTTGCTTGAATCACTAAAGGAGCCATTGCTTCGTGCATATATTCAGGTAACCCTTTGTAAACCATAGAATGTTCAACTTCACTTTCAATCTTTTTAATTAGCTTGGTTAAGTCTGGGTTATAGTATTTCAAAGGACTGGGAATATCACCTACGCCTCCTGATTCACTTGCTTCATGATATAGTGCGGTTAATGCAATTAAGGAAGGGTCATAATCTCTAGAAAATTTTATCTGTCCAATTAACGCTATTTGATGACTTATTAACGCCACTTCAAATGAATGCTGTGCACATGTTTCAGCCTCTCTTGAGGTCATTAATGGCCAACGAATTAATTTCCTAAGTCTTAACATCCATGCGCTAAAACTACCTTTTTTATGATGAAACATGTAATTTTGTGGACCTAATCCACCCTATAACTAATTATCTGGGAATTGTTTTCTTATGGCAGTAAATGCATCAAAATTATCAATAACAATATCGACCATAGACGCATCAAATTTTTTATTTTTTTCAGCAATCATAAACTCTTTAATTTTATCATTAGACCAAGGTTCTTTGTAACAACGTTTTGAACCTAACGCATCGAATACATCAGCAACGGCCATAATTCTCGCCTCAATAGGAATGTTATGCTCAAGCAATCCATCGGGATAACCCGTACCATCCCAATTTTCATGATGATAATGGGCTAACCTTGCGGCCAATTTCGATACACTAACTGTCGACTTTTCTAAAATATCCCCTCCCAATTGTGCATGGCTTTGCATTATTTTCCATTCGTCGCCTACCAGTTTTCCTGGTTTATGCAATATGTGCTCTGGTATGGCAATTTTACCTAAATCATGCAAAGGCGCTGCTAAGCGTAAGGCTTCTATAAAGACTTCATCTAAACCTAGTTTTGTTGCTAAAAGTTCGCAAATTAGTGCAACCCGTTTGACATGTGACCCGGTTTCTTTACTGCGAGCCTCTACTGCTTCACCAACAATAAACAATAACTCTTTTTGAGTTTTTTCAATCTCCTTCTGTTTTGTTAAGCTTTCTAGTATTAAGGCAACATTGGTGGCAAACAGTTCAGCTAAATTACTTTTAAAGTGCTCGTTCGCATTTTCAAATTCAATAAAAAGTACAGAAGCTGCATTTACCGATGCCTGATAATAACCAACAAAGCAGTGTTCATCACTATAGTGCTTCTTACTTATAAATACCTGTTGTATTTTTTCTTTAACCTCTTTTGCAATGTCTGATGATTCAAGAGAGTCTGATTCACAAACATACTTTCCCGTACAAGCAATAATTAAACTTGTGCTATGGAGATCAAAATCAATTTGGGTTCGGGCAATGTACAAAGCGGAGCTATCAACGTTCATTAACGACAGCAAATGATTTAACGCTGCTGAGCCAAACGATTTCAAGTGCTTAACTTTTAATAAATCATGAGTCGCTTCAATTAATTTTTTAAAGGCATCTAGACTACGTTGTATAGTCATAATGTCACGATATGCTCGAATACTAGCATAGACAGTCGTGATCATTTTATTCGAAGTGAAGTCGGTCTTTTCTTTATAGTCATTTATATCATAATCTCGAATGACTCTAGCTTCTGGTGCTGAGCCAGCCTGACCTGTTCTTAGAACTAAACGTATCGCTTGATTTTTTAAACTCTCACGAATCCATTGCACTAGCTCTAACCCTGCGTGATCTGTTTCCATAACCACATCAACAAAAGCCATACAAAAGTCGCTGTTTTCTTGCAAGATTGTTTTCGCTTCATCCATCGAATACACAGAAACAATTTCTAACTGTCGGTTTTCAATTTCCGTCCCAGCCAAAACCAACTTAGTGACTTGGTGAACTGAATCGTCATCATCAACAACCAAAATCCGCCACGTTTTATTAGATAACGGCAGGGATAAATCACTATTATCCTCTGATTCTTCCTTAAAAATAAAATCTGTCATTCGAATTTTTTTTATATTTTAGATAAACCATAACGTTAAGTGTAATGCAGAAAACTAATAATGCATTAAAATATTAAAAATATACAAAAAAAGCGACCTAAGTCGCTTTATATAATGGTTAACTTACTTGCTGATTAATTAAATTGTGCTACAACTTCACTCACTACGTCTTTAATGACCATTGAGGGTGATTCTTTTTCACTCGAGCTTAAACGTTTAGTTGCCCAACCATGCCAAGCTGGCTGATGAGCTTGTACATCATAAACATCAATAGCCAGTTTACCTTCAGTATATTGACGCACATGTGTTTCATTATGCATATGTGTTGGGTACATACCACCATAATAACCACCGTAATACCCTCTTCCCCACGCAAATCTTGCATTGTAAGTTGCAGGGTAGCTACTTACCTTAATTTTATCTCGATTACCAACAGTATATGACACGGTAAAATCAGCTTTCTCTGGTTCTGAAAT
>MAAB01034838.1_pt1 | contig 14016 bp, 12 predicted proteins | sample 1115991 | NCBI WGS metagenome assembly MAAB01 (sample SAMN04961124, study PRJNA320927) | seawater metagenome | isolation source: sample BD02T18 sea water enriched with oil for 18 days | place: USA:Gulf of Mexico | collected 2013-07-27
GGAACGGCGGCCTGCAATTTGGCTAGCATTTTAGTTAAACGGAAATCAGAAAACGCAGGGGCGCCACGTAGTTCAAGCATGGGGTCGAGCTCCAAGAAGTTGGAAGTAAAACACGGTCAAATTTGGCCGCCATAATACGCGTCTATAACGGAATAATCCACTGAGTGGATTACTTAAACTGTAATGATTTAAACCCACCTATTATAACGTTCTGCTATAAAGTAGACATACAGTATTTTAGATCAAATAGTCAGCTTTTATTACAATACAATAGACCTAATGGATACTGATAAAACGACATCATAATAAAAACAGTATAAACAAGTTACAATAGCAGATCACTCGGACAGGTTTTTAGCCAAGCCCTACAAATAACTAATTATATATTATTAGTCCAATATTACGGATAATTAACACTTATCTTTCCTTTATAACTTTTACATCTACCAATCTAAGCATTAAGACTGAAGTATTCCTTCCCTTGTTAGAAACCGAATTGTCGATAAGACTTAATCACATGCTCACTACACAACTTAATCTCCAATAAGTAAATAGAACAATGTATTCCACATATTTTACGTTTGGAATTAACCTACTAATTTCAAGTACTTAGAGAGCATTTGTTAATCCCAACGGCTGAGTTTTGTGACTTAGTTCTCACAACGGGTGTTTTTTAATCACACAAACCGGTAGAATGACCAAACAAACAACTAAACGCACCAAAATAGTGCATAGAGAAGAAAGGAGCAACACATGAATACAAGGATCTCTCGTATCGCAACTCGCTTATTCATCTCACTATTATGTCTACTAACAATTACTGGAAGTGTGCGCCCAAACGCTGTTGAGAAAATTCGCAGTCAAGGTGAAATCGTCGTTATTACTCGTAATAGCCCTACGACTTACTTTGAAGACAACATAGGTGCAACTGGTTACGAATTTGAACTAGCGAAAGCCTTTGCTGACTATTTAGGTGTTGACCTAGTGGTGAAGCAAGCTGATAACCTATCCGATTTATACAGCGAAATTGAACATAATGATGTGGCCTTTGCCGCTGCTGGCCTCACTGTCACCCAAGAAAGAAATAAATGGGTTCGTTTTTCTACACCATACATGCAGGTTAGCCAGCAAGTTATTTATCGTCGCGGTGGCATGAAACCAAAAGAGACTTTCGATTTAGCCAAGGGTCAACTGGTCGTGACCTCAGACAGCAGTCACGCTTCTTTCCTAAGACAATTACAAAGTGACCAAGTTCCAGAGTTAACTTGGAGCGAAAGCCCAGACTTTGAAACGGTTGAACTGCTACAAATGGTTGCCACGGGCGAAGTCGATTTTACTGTGATCGATTCCAATGAATTTGATATGTTACAGGCTTACTATCCAAACCTTGCGATTGCTTTTGATTTAACCGGAGCACAACCCCTTGCATGGGCTTTTCCACAGTCCCGCGATGACAGTTTATTTCAAGCGGCCGAAGTCTTCTTCCGCAACGCTGAAACTAATGGTTTATTATCCGAATTCAGAGAACGCTTTTACGGTCACCTAGATCAGTTAAATTATGTCGGCGCAAAGCGCTTTCAAAGGCAGACTGATAAGAAACTGAACAAATATGATGATTTATTTCAAAGTGCTGCGAAAGAACACAATTTAGATTGGCGCTTACTCGCCGCTATGAGCTATCAAGAATCACACTGGAACCCACGCGCAAAAAGTTTTACCGGTGTTCGTGGCATGATGATGCTAACTCGCCGCACTGCGAAAGAGTTAGGTGTTCGCAATCGCCTAGATCCTAAGCAAAGCATTGATGGTGGTGCTGATTATCTTGTTAAGTTACGCAAGCGTTTACCTAAAGAGATTCAAGAGCCTGATCGCACTTGGATGGCGCTAGCCGCTTACAATGTAGGTTATGGCCACCTGACAGATGCCCGCAAATTAGCAATAAAAGATGGTGGTGATGATAAGCTTTGGATGGATGTAAAAAACTATCTGCCTTTGCTAAGCCAAAAGAAACATTATAAAAACACGAGACACGGCTATGCTCGTGGTAGTGAGCCTGTTTCATATGTACAAAACATTCGCCGTTATTTTGATGTTCTAGTCTGGAATGATAATTCTGATTTGGACCTAGCACTTGAAAATGAAAACTTGCAGCTGTCCGCTAATATACGAGTGATACCACCGCTACTTTAAGTCTTACTTGGTTCAGCAGATCATTATTATGATCTGCTGATGATCAGGTACCGACTCAACGAGGCATCATTCATAGTCTGCATCCTCATCAGATTAGCCAGCTTTTGACCCTGCCCTACCTAACATCCCCCCTCTGCAAGATTTTAAACCAAAGATTTTGTAACTATTCAACAGGTTTAAAAGCAATCTATAATTGAGGATTAATTCCACAATACGGCGTAAATACCAGCTATTGCAGGTATTCATAACGCTGATGCTCCCTGTAGTCTTAGTTCGGCTCCCGCCTCGCATATTTGTTCCACAAACATCCAATAATGGATCTTAGGCTGTCTTAATTCGAGCTACCTAAATAGTTACCATATCTTTTACAATGGTGTACTCGGCTATACACTCGACGAGGAGTGATAGATCAGTATCTAATACAAGATAAAGTCCCCCCACTAAAAAGTGGGGGCAGATAATATAGATTGGTCTAAGAGATTTTACTGAGAGACTTACTGAAGAATAACGATTTATTCACTTACAACATGGATTGCCGCTGGCTTTACATCTTGAATAAAATCTAGAACAAAGCCCGCACTTTCATAAGGGCGCTCAATCATTGGCCCGTGACCCACTCCATCCATAATAATGCTGCGTGAATCCTGCAAATACTTCTCAAATACGTCAACACTTGAGACATCAATTGCACGATCTTGCTTACCCCAAATAATCAAAGTAGGGGTTTTTATCTTGCCCAGAATCGTTAGATTCTCTTTTGTTATTTTCACTTTTTCACTGTACTTAGTGATATCCGCAAAAATTTTGTCATTGATAGGCTGGCGAACCATTGAGCGGCGAGCTAATACAGGAGGTGCTGGCCAAGGAAGGAAAATAGGGTCTTCCATGCCAAATGCACGTAAGCGATCAAAATCAGCTTCCGAACGAACAATCAGGGGATTTTCACCACCACTCTCAAGAATTTTTTGCAATGCGGAAGGTTCTGGGGAATGAACGCCCGCGGCATTCATTAAGGTAAGCGATAACACACTATCCTGATGCTGCTGTGTATAAAAAGCAGCAATACCGCCGCCCATAGAATTACTGACAAGGTGGAACTTTTTCAAACCAAGCTTATTAACAAACTCGTCTAACCAGATAGTTTGATTTAGAAAACTGTAGGTTAATTCTTCGTTATACGAAGTTTCCCCATGCCCTGGTAAATCAGGAGCAATCACTCGATAACCTTCAAAATCACGAGCAAAGCGAATCCAGTTGTTCTTATCGACCGCAAAACCGTGCAGCATAATCACTGTTTCAAGCTCATCTATTTGAATTTCAGCGTCGCTTTTTTCAGCCTGCTCTTCTTGCAAAGCAGGCAAGCTATCCAAATAAGTCCAGTTATGACTAGCCGTAGTAACTGTGTGCTGGGATAAATCAGACATTGAGCGCTCTACACCGACGCCCCACTCAAAAATATTCTCTTGCCAGCTTGTACACGCCGTTAATGAAAGCGCTAAGCAAAGTGTAATTATTTTTTTCACGATATACCTTTAATGATTTTTTATTGTTTTGATGATTAGGGGCGCAATATACAGGATTAAGGCGTGATTACGCGGTTATTTTAAGCCTAAGAGAGCAAGCAGAATTGATAAATAGAGGAGATGTCACGACTGTTCTTCGGCATCTCGATTAAGCTGCTTTAGCTTTTTTTTACCCGCCCTTCTTTGCTTAAAAAAATCGGACATTAAAGTAGATGCCTCCAAGGCTAAAACCCCACCTCGGCATTCAATATGATGATTATAAAGATCACCATCAAAGATACACATGCGTGACTCAACAACCCCAGATTTAGGTTCTGCCGCTCCGTAAACCAATCTTTCTATACGACTATGAACCAATAACCCCGAACACATCGTGCATGGCTCTATCGTGACGTAGAGAGTCACTCCATTAAGACGATAGTTTCCAATATTTTTTGCCGCATCACGTAATGCCACCACTTCCGCATGAGCACTCGGATCAAGACTGGTAATCGGCTGGTTAAATCCTCGTCCGATTATTTGGCCATCTTGCACCACTACAGCCCCGACGGGCACCTCCCCAATATCATAGGCAAGCTGGCCTTGCTCGAGTGCAAGGCTCATAAAATATTGGTCACTCTGTTCTTGTTCAGTCATCAATGCAGTATCATGTTTTTCAAATAGACATAATATAGAGAATCACTATGTGGACCAATACCCTAAACCCAAGATTTTCCGAAACAGATGCTTTAGGGCATATAAATAACACTGTATTACCTGTTTGGTTCGAAGATAACCGCACCCCAATCTTTGAATTGTTTTGCCCCGGCATGAATACCAATGACTGGCATCTCATTATTGCAAAGATAGATGTCGAGTTTTTAGCTGAAATCTATTTTGGAAAGCCTGTAGAAATTCGAACATTTATGATCAAGATTGGCAACTCCTCTATGGTGGTCGGTCACGAAGCTTGGCAAGAAGGAAAGCTCACCGCAAAAGGTAGTGCTGTAATGGTTCACTTTGACCATAAGACTAAATCCTCTAAACCAATAGCAGATGATACTCGTGCTATTTTGCAGCAACACCTGCATACGGCCGCCTAATATTGCTTAAAAGTTAGATTTAAAAAGAAACATGTAATAATCGCACTTAAAAACTGTATTTAACAATCACCCAGAAAGAATTGAGTAACGAATGAAAGAACTATTACGCACAGCCTTCGCCCCTATATTAGAAAACTTCGAGTCTGGTACAGAAGAGTTCACTTATAGAACATCCAGCCGAGTTATCTTAATCATCATGGGGACTATTTTTGCCATATTATCAACAGCCGTTACTGTAATGGCACAAGATGTAGATAATGCTGGTTATTACCTCCCAGCATTCATTTTTGGAATTTTCAGCTTTGTTATTTTGATAGTCGGCTTCCTAGGTAATGAACGCGCGGTTTCAACAATATGGGGAAACAAATAGCCGACTGGAAAACCCAGACTAAACTACTAAACTTGGCATATATTCTTCAACAAAGACATATGCCATGAATCAAGCAAAAACAGTAGCCAGCACCCTAATAATGGCCACGCTTTTCATATGCAATCTAGCGCACGCAGATAAGCTAATAGTCGGCGTTGAAAACATCAATTACCTCCCCATTTATCAATATTCAAATGGCCAATACTCTGGCGCTGCAAACGAAATTTTAAATAAGTTCGCAACACTGAACAAACACACAATTACCTATAAAGGCTTCCCTATCACACGCCTTAACAAGAATTTTCTTAAGGGTATTGTAGATTTTCGTTTTCCTGATAATGGCTATTGGGCGCAAGACCAAAAAAAGGGCTATGACATTAAATACAGTAACCCCGTAATTGGCTACATTGACGGTGTCATGGTTACTCCTTCCAACAAAGGCAAAGGGATTGATAATTTAAAAAGATTAGGTCTTGTAAGAGGCTTTACCGCTTGGGATTATCTAGGCCTGATCAAAAAAGGCAGTGTAGAAGTTAGAGAAACAAATAACTTAAATAGTTTGATTAAACTGACAACCAACAAACGCAATGACGGCGCTTATTTCAATATTGATGTTGCGACCTACTTTTTAAGCAAAATGATAGATGCACCCGGCTCGTTAGTATTTGACCCAGAGCTGCCCCATACAAAAAGTAGCTATTCACTCTCTAGTTTTAAACACCCGCAAATCATAGAACAATTCAATCACTTCTTAATTGAGCAAGCTGATTGGATTAAAACGGTTAAAGAGAAATATCAGGTTAAATAATGCACAAACAAAAAAGCCGAATGACCTGATTAAGGTGATGCGGCTTCTTAAAATTTTTGGTAGGACTACCCAGATTCGAACTGGGGACCTCTACCATGTCAAGGTAGCGCTCTAACCAACTGAGCTATAGTCCTAAAGTGCATGCAGTCTAATAAATTGATACTCGCCATGCAAGGTGTTTTTGTATTTTAAAAAGCTAAGATAACCAATAAAGCGGTTTAAAATCAATTTGTTAGCGCCTTTGTTCAAATATCAGACAACTTGTGTATTTCACTTGCCCGCATAGTCACCTCTTTCCAATCTCCTAGCATGAGCAATTCTGACTCCGTTAACCAGCTACCACCCACGCAAATGACGTTCGATAGATTAAGATATTCTTGGTAATTATCTTTGCTAATCCCACCAGTAGGACAAAACTGAACTGTCGAAAAAGGCCCAGACCACGCTTTTAATAACTTCACACCGCCAATAGCACTTGCTGGAAAGCACTTAAGTTGAGTAAAGCCTGCTTGCACTGCCACCATGACCTCACTCGCTGTTGCGACTCCAGGTAAGAATACACCCTGCCATTGTCCATCCGATTTAACTTGCTTGGCCTTTGCAATCAATTCGGGGGTTAGCCCTGGACTAACTATAAATTGCGCACCCGCATCAATTGCATTTTGATAGTCTTCAGCGTTGCAAACTGTTCCTGCACCGACAACCGCTTCTGGAATGGCTTTATTTATTGCGCTAATCGCTGCGAGCCCTGCTTTAGTTCGCAGTGTCACTTCTAACAAATGAATACCGCCTGCTACTAGCGCCTCTGCCATAGGGATAGCATGGGCTAAATCTTCGATGACGATGACTGGAATTAAGGGCTTGGTTTTGGCTAACCAATGATCAAGCTGTGTCATGCTGGCCTCTCCTTTTTCAACAATACTCTATTCAACAGTGCTTATTCAACATCAGTCCAATCCAATGAGAATGCACCCTGATCTGCGGGGGTGGTATTTTTTCTAAACACACTAAACAACTCTCTGCCTAACCCCATACTGCTAGCGGTAATATTAGTATCTCTGCCCACAGAAAGTTGGTCGCTCTGATCTTTATTTTGAGTCTGACTATGGTTGATGACTGTCGCTTTATGCGCATCTATTTCAATGATATCGCCTTCGAAAATCCGATCAATTGCGCCCCCTAACACGGCTTCTGGACAGACATGTAATACCGATGGCACTTTACCCGATGCACCCGATAAACGACCATCGGTTAACAAGGCTACTTTGAACCCCGCATCCTGCAAATTTGCCATTACAGGCATTAGTTTATGCAGTTCTGGCATCCCATTCGCCTTCGGCCCTTGGTACTTAACCACGATTACACAATCACAATTCAACTCACCCTTTTTATAAGCCCGCTGAACCGATAATTGATCACTGAATACTTTCGCTGGAGCCTGGGTATACCAACGTGATTCCGGCACCGCTGATATTTTAATTAAGCCACGGCCGATATTACCGTTTAATAATTTAAGTCCGCCTTCGCGCATAAACGGCGCATGTGCTGGGGCTAAAACATCTAGATCCAAACTTTCTTTATTAACCTCCCTCCACCCTAGCTGCTTTTCTTGATCGCCATTGCCTAATGTTTTAATAACCAAATAAGGCTCTTGGCAATAAGCCGATAAGTCTTGACCTAATAAGGTCTGAACATCTTTATGCAGCAGGCCTTCATCTAATAATTCTCTAATGAGGAATCCCATGCCACCCGCTTGCTGGAAATGATTAACGTCGCCTTCGCCGTTCGGGTAAATTCGGGTTAGTAATGGCACGACATCGGACAAATCTGAAATATCCTGCCAGTCCAGAACAATCCCAGCCATCTTAGCAATCGCAAGCAAATGAATGCTGTGATTAGTTGAGCCGCCGGTGGCTAACAAACCCACTATCGCATTGACGAAGCTCTTTTCATCTAGCATTTTTCCTAACGGAATATAGTCCGCTTCTAAAGCTGTATGCTGGGTTAACTGCTCTAAAGCATATTGATTTAATAGCGGCCGCAAGGGATCTTCAGGATGTATAAATGAACTACCAGGTAACTGCAGTCCCATTATTTCCAGTAACATTTGGTTTGAGTTTGCGGTGCCATAAAAAGTACAAGTACCTGCACTATGGTAGGATTTTAATTCTGACTCTAATAACTCATCCTTACCTACTTCTCCTGCTGCATACTTCTGTCGTGTTTTAGCTTTCGTTGAATTGGGTATACCTGATGCCATTGGCCCAGAAGGTAAGAATACTGCAGGTAAGTGTCCAAAACGCAGTGCTGCTATTAATAAACCCGGTACGATTTTATCGCAAATCCCCAACAATACGACGCCATCAAATACATCATGCGACAAACCAATCGCGGTGCTTAACGCAATGGTATCGCGACTGAACAATGACAGCTCCATACCCGCCTGCCCTTGGGTAATACCATCGCACATGGCGGGCACACCTGCCGCAACTTGCGCGACATGGCCGCGCCCCAATGTTGCTAGATGATTCTTTATTTGTTGGGGATAATCCTTATAAGGTTGATGAGCGGAAAGGATGTCGTTATAGGCATTAATAATCCCGATGTTTGCCGCTCGATGACTTTGTTTTAAAATGAATTTTTCATCATGGCTTTCTGCTGCAATCGCATGAGCAAGATTAGTGCAACTAATACCATGGCGTGCAGGCTGCTGCTGCAAACGCTCAGCCTCTGCCGTTATCAATTCAAGATATTTTTTACGAGTAGCCTTACTGCGATTAATAATTTTTTCAGTAACCGCTTCAACAATAGAGTGCATTTTTTTTGTCGGCATTAAGTTTGACTGCATATTCGATCCTTAATAACCTTTGGCTATTGAGTGCGATAAACACTGATGTTAATTCCATCTTGGTGTAAAACATGAGAAACCGGTAATTCTTCACTGATTTTTTCACAAGCTTGCTTGAACACTTTATTTTTTTCATTTCCCGTGAAGTGCAAATAGATATTTTCTGCTCGCTTAATAAATCGCCACGTTAAACTCATTCTAGGCTGAGGTAAAAATGCGTCTTCAACGGGTAAACACCAAGCTGCGGTCTCGCCATCTATTAAGACAGGAAGCTGAGTAGATCCCGAGAACCAAGAGGCTGTATGGCCATCATCCCCCATACCCAGCACAACGACATCAATATGATCTATTTGTATTCTCAATTGAGTCTCGCAATCCATAATGCCTTCGCTAGGAAGCTCTGCACTATTTTTCAAACCTAAAAAATAAGCGTGCTTGGCTTTATTTTGAATCAGGTTCTCTCTTACTAATCGTTCATTACTGTCTTTATCACTCACTGGTAACCAACGTTCATCAACGAGTATTACTGTTACTTTCGCCCAATCTAATTCTTGCTGACTTAGCTGTTGGAAAAATCCGACCGGTGTTATTCCTCCACTCACCGCGAGACAGGCTTTATTCTTTTCGCTCAAGCAGGTACGTAATTTTTTACTAACAGAACTTGCTAATTTCTGAGCTAATACTTGGTTGCTATCACTTAATGTTTCAGTCCACATAATCCACTCCAAGGTTTCCCAATATTAATTGTTTTCATTCCAAAGACGCCCATCTTTAGCCAGTAATAAGGTTGCCGCTGCGGGCCCCCAAGTACCTGCCGTATACGGTTCTGGCGCATTTTCAGATTCTAGCCATGCTGCTAAGATAGGATCGACCCAATCCCACGCTTGTATTAATTCATCATCACGCAAAAATAACGTTGGGTTACTGGCTAATGCGTCAAATAGTAAACGTTCATAAGCTTCTGGCACCCGTATCGAATTGCTATTAGGTGCATAATTTGAGGACTGAGTTTTCATAAATTCTTGACTGGGATTATCAGGATTCAAACTCAGCGTCATTGGCCTTACATTCATGCCACTGCCAATTTTCTTTTCACATAACTGCAAACGAATGCCTTCATCAGGCTGCAAACGAAAAATCAATTTATTCGCCATAGTTTTTTTATGCTGCATGGAGAAAATTGAATGTGGAATTTCTTTAAATTGAACGACAATCTCACAAGCCCGCTCACCTAGACGCTTTCCCGTTCGTAAATAAAAGGGAACACCCGCCCAGCGCCAGTTTTCGATTTCAACCTTCATCGCTACAAACGTTTCTGTTTGGCTTTGAGGATCAACACCCTCTTCGTCTCGATAACCAAGCGCAGGAGCACCTTCAGATACACCAGGGCCATACTGCCCCCGAATAACTTTATCAAAAATATCCTTACCTTCTATTGGGCGTAGCGCTTTTATGACTTTCACTTTTTCATCACGCACAGCATCCGGTTCCATTTTTGCGGGTGGCTCCATCGCGACAATGCATAAAAGCTGAAGCAGGTGATTTTGCATCATGTCGCGAAAAGCGCCCACCTGCTCATAAAAACCTGCCCGCTTTTCTACGCCTAATGATTCAGAAATTGAAATTTGGATATGATCGATATACTGCTGATTCCACTGGCTCTCGAATATTGAATTTGCAAAGCGTAAAACCATCAAGTTTTGTACAGTTTCCTTGCCGAGATAATGATCGATTCGATAGATTTGTGACTCTTCGAAATATTCAGCAACAGATTTATTAATTTTTTTAGCGGAAGCCAAGTCATGGCCAATAGGCTTTTCTAGTACCACTTTAGAAGAGAGCTGAATCAGCTGATTAGTATGTAAGTTGGCGACAATACCGGCGTATAAAAAAGAAGCGGTTGCGAGGTAAAATAAACGATTAGGACAGGATTCTTCCAATTCTAAAGCAAGAGCCTGGTAGGCATCTGCTTGCTGAACATCAACGCGGACATAACTTAAACGATCTGAAAAGCGTTGCCAGCACTCCTCATCCTGATATCGATCATCAACATGGCTAAATACTGCCTGCCTTACCTTAACGATAACCTCATCAGGCTTTAGCAATTTTCGTCCAACAGCAATAATTCGCCCCTGTGGTAAGCGCTTATCGAGCTCAAGAAGATATAAAGCAGGGAATAGCTTTCGCAGAGCAAGGTCTCCAAGCCCACCAAATAGCACCAGCTCATAAGGTTGTTCAATTTGCATACGATTCCTTCCTAGAAGCTATTAATAACAATCATTAACGAGCCTCTATCCACTAGGCTTCTAATACATCATCTAGTCTTAAGTGTGTACCATAAGTCAGCATTTGCCAGTTCTTAAATGAGACTATGAAGCGACCCTCAATAATCTCAGCAGATATCGTCTTAACACGGCGACATAGCCGACTTTCAGCCGCTAAAACCTTGTGATTCCTTGCCAAAACGCTACAATGCGGCAACTTTTTTATGCTCACTACCTTAATTAATATTTCCGGTCTAAATGCGATTTAAAGCTTTTAGTCAATTTGGCCGAATGCTGATGGCTGACCCTCAACCGGAAATCTATTTCAATTATTACCAGTTCAGTTATTACAAGGATTTAATCATGATCAAAAAATGCCTTTTCCCCGTAGCAGGCTACGGCACTCGCTTCTTACCCGCCACTAAATCCATGCCTAAAGAAATGCTACCCGTGGTGAATAAGCCATTGGTGCAATACGGCGTTGAAGAAGCCGATCAAGCAGGTCTTTCAACAATTGGTTTTGTTACCGGTCGTGGCAAACGCGCCATCGCCGATCACTTCGATATTAGCTATGAGCTAGAAGCTGAAATTGCAGGTTCGGGTAAAGAGTCCCTATTAACCTCCATTCGTGATTTGATCGATAATAACGATTTCGCCTTTACCCGCCAAAATCATATGAAAGGACTAGGTCATGCGATCCTTTCGGGTCGTAATCTTATGGGTGACGAACCTTTTGCCGTCGTATTAGCTGATGATTTATGCGTGCCAGCCGAAGATGGCGAAGGTGTACTCGCGCAAATGGTTAAGATTTATAACCAATTCCGCTGCTCAGTTGTTGCTATTCAAGAAGTTCCTGAAGATCAAGTACACAAATACGGCGTTATCGCGGGTGAAGATATGGGCAATGGCCTATACCGCGTAACCGACATGGTAGAAAAACCTTCTAAAGAAGAAGCACCTTCTAACCTAGCAATTATTGGCCGTTATATTCTAACGCCAGACATCTTTGGCAAGATTGAAGAAACTGAGCCTGGTAAAGGTGGTGAAGTTCAGATTACTGATGCATTAATGAAGCAAGCCCAAGAAGGCTGCGTAATGGCGTATAAATTCCGTGGTAAGCGTTTTGATTGCGGCAGCATCGAAGGTTTCGTTGAAGCAACCAATCACGTATTCGAAAACGTCTACTTGAAAGAAAAAGTTGAAAAAGAACTGGCTGAGCAAAATAAGGGCACCAAATAATGGGCGATTTATTAGCGTGTTTTAAAGCTTATGATGTTCGTGGCCGCATGCCAGACGAATTGAACGAAGATATTGCCTATAGCATTGGCCGCGCCTTTGCTGAGTTTCTAAAACCGACGACTGTCGTTGTTGGTTATGACATTCGCTTAACCAGTAAGCAAATGTGTGACAAAGTCATTGAAGGCTTACGTGACGCCGGTACTAATGTTTTGAACATTGGTATGTGTGGTACTGAAGAAGTGTATTTTGCGACACCTCATTTAAAAGCCGATGGCGGCATTTGTGTTACCGCTAGCCATAATCCAAAAGATTACAACGGCATGAAGTTCGTACGCGAAGGGTCTCGACCAATTAGCGGCGATACCGGCCTTAAAGATATCGAAATATTAGCCCACGCTAATGACTTCCCTGAAGTTGATGCGAGCAAGCGCGGCAGCCTAGAGATGGTGAATACTCGCCCTGCTTATACTGAACACCTTTTAACGTACGTTGAAGCCGATAAGCTGAAGCCGTTAAAGATCGTTTGTAATGCGGGTAATGGCGGCGGTGGTTTAGCACTGGATGCTATTGAACCTTTCTTACCTATTGAATGGGTTAAGGTGCATCACGAGCAAGATGGCAACTTCCCACATGGCGTGCCAAATCCTTTATTGGTAGAAAACCGCGCATCGACTATTAAGGCAATCGCTGACAATAAGGCTGACCTAGGCATTGCTTGGGATGGCGATTTTGACCGCTGTTTCTTCTTCGATGATAAAGGCACCTTTATTGAAGGTTATTACATCGTTGGGCTATTGGCCGAAGCGTTCTTATTGAAAAACCCAGGTGCGAGTGTCGTTCACGATCCACGCTTAACCTGGAATACAGTAGAAATTGCTGAAGCCGCTGGCGGTAAAGCGATTCAAAGTAAAACAGGCCACGCTTTCATTAAAGAGCGTATGCGCTTGGAAGATGCAGTTTATGGTGGCGAGATGAGTGCTCACCATTATTTCAAAGATTTCTTCTATTGCGATAGCGGCATGATCCCATGGTTGCTTGTGGTTGAATTGATTAGCAAGAGTGGTAAGTCGTTAACTCAGCTAGTTGAAGAGCGCATGGCGATGTTCCCTTGCTCTGGCGAGATCAACAGTGTGCTAGACGATGCTCAAGCGACGCTAGTTAAAGTTGAGGCTCATTACGCTTCTTCTAACGCTGAGATTGACCATACTGACGGTTTGAGCATGAACTTTGGTGATTGGCGCTTTAATTTACGTGCTTCTAATACTGAACCTGTTGTTCGACTTAACGTTGAAAGCCGTGGTGACCAAGCTTTGATGGAAGCTAAAACAGCTGAATTGTTAGCGCTTATGAAAGGTTAATCGCCTATTTAACATCCTATTAGAATAAAAACTGTAAGCGATTGAATTAATTACAGTTTTTATTCTAAGAAGTGTTGACAGAAAGGCATACGGCCCGTATTATTCGTCTCGTTGCCAAGACATTCCTCGATAGCTCAGTTGGTAGAGCAGTAGACTGTTAATCTATTGGTCGCTGGTTCAAGTCCAGCTCGAGGAGCCATTTACTACCTTGTAGTGAATAGTTAAACTTAGCAACATGTTCGGGATATAGCGCAGTCTGGTAGCGCGCCTGCTTTGGGAGCAGGATGTCGGGAGTTCGAATCTCTCTATCCCGACCATCTTTATCTAAGATGGT
>MAAB01042832.1_pt1 | contig 13987 bp, 9 predicted proteins | sample 1115991 | NCBI WGS metagenome assembly MAAB01 (sample SAMN04961124, study PRJNA320927) | seawater metagenome | isolation source: sample BD02T18 sea water enriched with oil for 18 days | place: USA:Gulf of Mexico | collected 2013-07-27
ACCAGTAAGGGTAAAAAAGCAAACAGACCCACCCAGCCGTGTAACTTAAATAGGGTTTTATTGTTCATGATTTGGCAATATCTCAACAAGCAAAAAAGACCATCAACTTAAAGTTAATGGTCTTTACAAATTCAACTAACCAAACACTACCAGTGCAGGGCTAAAGCTATTTAATATTAAAAAAGATACTCAACACTGGCTTCGACGGTTTGCTCTGCACCAAACCAGCAATTATTTTCATCAAAACAGGTGGTATAACGTTCATTGAGCAGGTTATTTACCACCATGCCTACCTTCACGCCGTTTGCGGCTGCATTGAGTCGTCCCAGGTCATAAGTGACGGACAGGTCGATCAAAGTATAAGAAGGTACAGTATCGGTATTAAGTGCATCTATCTGGGTTTCACCCGTGTAGCGTACACCCAGCCCTAGTCCAGCGCCCGCCAACGCGCCTTGGTAAATATCATAATTACTCCAGAAGGAGGCGCTGTTATCGGCAACCCGAATAGGCGTCTTGCCTTCTAAACCGTTATTGTCCTTGGTCACTTCCATGTCCATAAATGTGTAGTTAAATAACAGAGTCAGGTTGTCGCTGGGCTGTGAGGCCAGCTCCAATTCAATACCGCTTGAGCGCACTTCACCGGTTTGAATTTTGTCATAGGCAGTACCATCCGGATCGCGAGTGGTGTCGTTTTCTTTAAGGATTTGAAAAGCCGATACACTGGCATTATGACGTTCATTTTGGCTATAGAATTTTAAGCCTGTTTCCCACTGGTGTGAGGTGGCAGGGTCAAATACGTTGCCGTTACGATCACTGCCAGACACAGGTTCAAAACTTTCTGAATAACTGATGAAAGGCGACACACCATTATCAAATTTGTAAAGTGCCGCTACACGCCCTGAAAAATTTTCATGATCCACTTCTGAATTGGTAGCCGCGCCATATTTTATGCCTTTTTCGGTTTGACGGTAGCTGTCATAACGACCACCGGCAATGACAATAAGATTGGCATACTGCAGTTGATCTTGTAGATACAAACCCATCTGCTCTCGCTCGATATCAAAATCACTGCTATAGCCCGATGCAGCAAAATCAAGTGTAGCTGGATCAATAATATGATTATCAGGGGCAAACAGGTCGATTGCATCTGTGGTCGCATCTTCATACTGAATGCCAGACCTCAACTTTAAATAATCCAAACCAAACAGGATATTATGACCAATGTCACCCACTTGAATGAAGCCGGATAACTGATTGTCTATGGTCACCCCTTCCGAAGTTTCATCGGTCAAATAAGCCCTGCGCCCTAATGTACGTTCATCCGCGGCCAGCCCAATTGCATAGGTATTTTCCTGATAAGCCGTGGCATTCATGTAACGGGCATTATGTAGAAATGACCAGGTATCATTGATGGCATGATTTATTTTATAGCCATACAAGGCCACTTCACGTTCGTAGGTATTCCAATTGGCATCCCCGGCATAAAAATCGGTTGGAAGCTCACCGTTAACATTTTTAAGAACCGACCCCTTGCCTGGAACCGTATTATAAATACCAGCCGTTGGATCATTTTGGTAAAACACATTAAAGTTAATTAAGGTATCGGATGACAATTGCCAATCAAACGAAGGAGCAATCAGGTAACGCTCCTCTTCAGAGGTAACTGCCTGCCCCTGCTTTTTTCTGGCCAAAGCCACCATGTTATAAGAGAAATCGCTGTAAGCCAGCTGGCCACCCGAATTGACACTTATTTCCTTAAGCTCCTGATTGCCACTGTTAATTTTTACGCTATTGTGTGGCGTTGCGCTGGGGCTTTGCGCAATTAAATTCACCATGCCACCCGGTGGCATAGCACCATATAGCACTGAGGTAGGTCCTTTAAATACTTCTACTTGCTCAATGGCGGCCGCATCAATCTGCGGTTGCAGGTTCCAGTCGTTATATAACAACTGCAAACCATCGTAAGAGTTTTGATAATTTTGAAATCCTCGAATGGTAAATTGATCCATGCGAGTCACCGCACCACCACGCAACTCAGAGGTTACCCCTGGCACATAACGCAGCGCTTCGTTGATGGAGTCGGCACCGCGCATATCCAGGATGTCTCGATTGATGACAGAAATACCCTGTGGTGTTTCATTCGTTGACAACGAAGATTTTGTGGCGGTATTTCGATAGGAACTGCCGTAAATAACCTGCTTATCCAAGTCTTTTACCGTTTCACCCTCGTTTAACAACTCGCTGGCCCAAAGCCCTTGCGAAATACAGGCCCCAGCCATGGCCGCCACTAGCAATTTTTTTTTGAACATCGCACTTTCACTCATTATTGATAATAATTCTCATTAGCATATTGAGAATGATTATCAAATGCAATGAATTATTTGTCAAAATAATGGTCCGTGTGGAAGTCTTGTATTCAAGCACCAAGACTTACCGGTTAATAACACCGGCTAAAGTTCGAAAAATATCACTTCAATTAGCGGCTCCACACAGCCGTCCTATCACGCTCTTGTTGGGCCAGCACTAACTCAGTCTTTGTTATTAATTAAAAATAAATGAGACACACTTCCAATCTTTTTAATTGCAAATGATAATCATACTCATTAGCATTGTCGCAAATAGACCTGCCGCAGCAACCGTTCAAACTCTCACCGGTTAACGAAATGAATGAATAGCTGCTCCAACAAATAACCAATAAAAGGGGATCCGCCATGGGCAGCTTGGACGTTTTGGAATACTTGGGCATGCACACCAGCAAGCATGCATCCAACACAGACGAAGATGATTTCATCTTTCATGAAGGTAATTTAGAGAAGTACGAATCCAGTATTTTGAGCGCACTGGAGCTAATTCAAAAAAACATCAGCGAAAATGTAAATCCCTTTAGTGGCATTCTGCCCCATGAACTTGCAGGTCAGTTTGAAGATATTGATCTAAATGCACCCTTGGATTCGGTGGACGCAGCACTCAAGGAAATTGATGCCATTTACCTTAAAGACGCGGTGTATTTTCATAATAAAAAATACCTGGCCCATTTAAATTGCCCGGTAGCTTTTCCGGCCGTGATGGCCGAACTGATCCTCAGTTCCATCAATTCCTCCATGGATACCTGGGATCAAAGTGTGGGCGGCACACTCATCGAGCAAAAGATTATCGACTGGAGTTGTGAACATTTAAAACTTGGTGAACAATCCGATGGTATCTTCACCTCCGGCGGCTCGCAGGCAAATCTAATGGCCATGTTGCTGGCTCGGGATTATTACTGCCACTCCCAGCTCAATCAGCACTCCAACAAACATTCTGGCCTACCCGAGTGCGCCAATAAATTTCGAATTTTTACTTCAGAGATGAGTCACTTTAGCGTTCAGAAATCGGCCGCCTTGTTGGGTCTAGGTTATGACGCCGTGATCACGGTGGATTGCGATCATAAATTTAAGATGAAAGCAGAGGCTCTGCGTAAGGCTATTGATACCGCTAAAAGTAATGGTTTAATCCCCATCGCTGTCATGGCCACCGCAGGTACTACCGATTTTGGCAGCATAGATCCGCTGCATCAAATTGCCGACATTTGTGAGCAGTATGGTTTGTGGATGCACGCCGACGCCGCCTATGGTTGTGGACTCATGGCGTCCAATACTCGCCGCCACCTGTTGTCCGGCATAGAGCGGGCAGATTCCATTACAATGGATTATCACAAATCCTTTTTACAACCGGTGAGCTCCAGCGCATTTTTGGTAAAAGACAAAGCTAATTTAAGTTTTGTTACCCATCACGCTGAATACTTAAATCCATTAAGTGCCCACCAGGAAGGCACTCCTAACTTAGTGAACAAAAGCCTACAGACCACTCGCCGCTTCGATGCGCTTAAATTGTGGCTGACCTTAAGAATTATGGGCCTAGATAAAATTGGCAAAGTATTCGATCAAGTTTGTGCGCTGGCCAGGTCCAGTCATGTTTTATTTTCCCTTGACCCTGATATAGATGTTATTCACAAACCAGAATTGAGCACCCTGGTATTCCGTTTTAACCCGGCTATGCCCGCCATAAACAATAGCCACGATAATGACTTACTCATGGATAAGTGTAACCAGTACATCCGCAAAGCCATCTTCCGTTCCGGTGAAGCTGTCATTGCCGGCACAAAAGTATATGACCGCTCATACCTTAAGTTTACCCTGCTTAATCCGCAGACCTCTCTATTGGATATTCAGGGTGTGTTAAAACTCATCAAGCAGCACGGCATAGAATACTTGCAAGAACACACCACTTTCCAACCCACTCTTATTTCCGCTCCCAGCCAAAAACTGCTTGAGGTTGCCCAATAATGTCTCACAACGTATATGACTTTATCGCCATTGGCCTGGGGCCTTTCAACTTAAGCCTGGCCTGTCTTACTGACAATATAGAGCCGCTTAATGGCATCGTGCTGGAGCAAAAACCCGAGTTTAACTGGCACCCGGGCATGATGCTGGAAAGTGCCCATTTGCAAACCCCCTTCATGTCAGATTTGGTGACGCTGGCCGATCCCAGCCATAAATTAAGTTTCTTGAACTACATCAAACAACAGGGGCGCTTATACTCGTTTTATATTCGTGAAGATTTTTATTTGATGCGCAGCGAATACAACCAGTATTGCCAATGGGCCAGTCAACAGGTTAACAACATTCGTTTTAACCAGACAGTTACCCGGGTTGAATATAACGACCTAGAAAAACACTATGAAGTAACCTGCCAACACAGCCAGTCTAAAGAGACCCAGGTTTACTTAACTCATAAACTCATTTTAGGAACCGGTCCCAGCCCCTACATTCCGGAATGCTGTGAAGACTTGAATGACAATATATTGCATTCCTCCCATTACTTACCCAATAAACAAAAACTGCAACAACAAGACAGCATCACCATAGTGGGGGGCGGTCAGAGTGCGGCAGAGATCTATTATGATTTGTTACAAGAGATTGATGTGCACGGTTACGAATTAAACTGGATTACGCGCTCCCCACGTTTCTTTCCACTGGAATACAGCAAGTTAACCCTGGAGATGACCTCACCGGAATACGTGGATTACTTCTATGACCTGCCCGATGAGCGTAAGCAGTCCCTCATTGCCAGCCAGAAAAACCTTTATAAGGGCATCAATACCAGCCTGATAAATGAAATATACGACCTCCTGTATGTAAAACGGCTTTCGTCTGATTTCACCACTAACATTTTAAGTAACAGCGCGTTAAAAAATGCAGCATTAAGGTCTGACTCACAACGCTTTAATTTGTCGTTCTTTCAGGAAGAGCAACAGCAGGCTTACCACCTGGATACCAAGGCAGTGGTCTTGGCCACTGGCTACCAGTCTGCCCTGCCAGATTTTTTAGCCCCCATCAGTCAGCGCATTCAATGGAACACGACTGGGCAATTTGATGTTAATAGAAATTACAGCATCGATAAAAAAGGGGGTGAAATTTTTATTCAAAATGCAGAGCTGCACACCCATGGCTTTGTCTCGCCAGATTTGGGCATGGCCTGTTATCGTAACAGCTGCATTATTCGAGATTTGCTTGGCTATGAGTTTTATCCCATAGAAAAACGCATCGCCTTCCAGCAGTTTACCACCCCCCATAATCCGGCGGGATGCATTAAACGAGCTGACAATATTCAACCCGCGGCTAACACAAAAGTGAGCGCCACACAGGCTGCGGAGTTTATCGCTTAATGAAACTCAAACACTGCTTGATCCTGCTGACCCTGGTATCCGTTATGGCGGATACCATGTTGCTACCATTTTATCCGCAGTTTTTTTCTGTCGCCTTTAATATGCACAGTCCGGAACATGTGGGGTTTTACATCGCCGCCTGTTGCCTTACCGTGATGACGGCTTTCCCGTTGTGGGCCAAGGTAGCCAAACATTTTAACGAGCTGCATATCTGGGTATACACCCAGATTATTGCAGGTGCTTTAGGTATCTATTGCTACTTCACCAGCGACTTAATAGAGTTTTGGATTGCCAGCCAGATTATGCTGATATTCAAAGCCAGCTATCTGTTGATATACCCTTTTGTCATGCGCCTGGAAGAGAAAGACCAACAATTGGGCATGGTAGGCTTGTTTTCTGTATTGATGCATTTCGGTGGCATAGGTGGTGCAGTGCTAGGCGGCCTAACCTTGCAATGGTTTGATGCAAAAAATATATACCTGATCATGGCCGCTTCGGATGCTTTACAAGTTTTGGTGTGCCTGTACTTGATATTTAAGTTAAACATTCCTTTAAGGGTGAAATTAACCGAAATTATCGCCAGTGAAAAAACTAATATAACCCTAACCGGCGGACAAAATTTCATATTGAAACTGGGTATCGTCACGGCACTGTTTTATTTTAGCGCCTTTCTTATTCGCCCTTTCTTCGCTAGCTATTGGCAAACCATCAGTGAATGGGACAGCGAGATTGTCTCTGCCCTAGTGTATGCCATACCCGCCGGCATTGCCTTATTGTGCCTGCTATTGAGTTACAGGTTCTCATCCAGCCAATCCAATTTTCAAATTATCAGTCGTGCACTGTGCATCGGCATGTTGGGGTTATTTTTACAGGGTTCTCAGGAATACTGGATGGTCATACTGGGGCGCTGCATCTTTGGCTTTTCCATGTATCAAGTAAGCGTGCGACTGGAAGTATTCCTGTTTAATGTGAGTGAGCCTGAAAACTATGGACGCGACTACAGCAAGATTCATATATTCCAGAATGTGGGCATCATACTGGCTTCCTTCGCCACCGGTTACCTGGCAAAAATACTGGATGCCAGCATACCCTTCTTCCTGGCAGTGGGCGGATTTTTTATCACCCTGTCGCTGTTTTATTGGTTATTTAAACCCAGGTTATCTGAGCAGGTACATAGTCCTCAGCCAGTAGCCGACGTTTAACAGTTCGATACTTTTAATAATCATCATATTTTTACGTGTCACTCCCTTGGAGTGATTGGAGATACACATGACTCAAACAGATAACCTTTCTCACAAATACATAGCCCACAAACACATCGCGGACAAAGGCCAGTTTTCACTCAAGGTATTTGATCCACAACAGGATTCAGCCATATTGCATGAATGGGTATCTCAGCCTTATGCAAAATACTGGGGCATGTTAGGCAACAGTGAGCAGCAAGTTAGGGATGCCTATGAGGAAATGCGGGCCAGTGGTCATACCCAAATTTTCCTGGGCTACCACAATGAGGAGCCTTCCTTTCTATTGGAGGTTTACCATCCTGAAAATGAAGCCATCGCCCAACATATAAAGGTCAAAGCTGGTGACCTGGGCATGCACATCCTCATGGCCCCCCCAGTCAAACCCATCGCTCAATTTAGTTATTGCGTGTTTATTACTATCATGGAATTTATTTTTGAAAACCTGGGTGCCAAACGTATTCTGGTAGAACCAGACCACGAAAACAGCAAGATTCATCGCCTTAACAAACAACTGGGTTTTATTCATAGTAAAAAAATCCAGCTGTCAGACAAACAAGCCTATTTGGCAACTTGCAGTAAACAGCAATTTCAACAGGCCATTAAACGACAGCAACGCATACAACAAAGTGATGTACTGGCCCATACAGACATATATCAACGCACCACTGTACCGAGTATACAAAGCCAACCTCAACTGGCGGTTGAATCAATCAACGAGAAAACCTGGGCTAAGGTAAATCGTTTACTGGTGCGCAAGCAGCTTAGTGAATTCTGCCATGAACGACTGCTTGAACCATTTGCTTTAACCATTAACGAAGGGGTTAACCAATACCGGTTGACCACACAAAACCAGCACATTGAGTACAGCTTTAACGCACAACTTTTGGATCTTAATCACTGGCACATAGAAACCAATTCCATTGAGAAATTTGAACAAGGTGAAAGCACGAAACTGGACGCCGTTCGGTTTATCATAGAGTTTCAAAATGAACTACAAATTGATGTGGACATGCTGCCCACATACCTGGAGGAGGTCAGCAGCACTTTGTGCAGCAGCGCCTACAAGCATCACAAAGACAGCCTTACTTCAAAACAGTTAAGTCGGGCCGACTACCAAACCGTGGAAGCCGCCATGACAGAAGGCCACCCGGCATTTATCGCCAACAACGGCCGTATCGGTTTTGGTGCCGCTGACTTTAGGGCATACGCCCCGGAGGCCGCCGCCCCCATTAGTTTAATCTGGTTGGCGGCCCATAAACGCCGAGCACAATTTTCCTGTGCGCAGGACCTGGATTATCAAACCTTAATTAATGAAGAACTGGATGCCAGTACCCGAGATGCGTTTATACAAGCTTTGCAGGATCAAGGCGTAGACAGTGACGACTATCTATTGATTCCCGTTCACCCCTGGCAGTGGTTTAACAAGCTTGCACACATTTATGCCCCCGACATCGCCGCCCAGGATTTAATTTGTTTGGGATACGGTGATGACGCCTATTTAGCGCAACAATCTATCCGTACCTTTTTTAATATCAGCCAGCCGCACAAACGGTATGTAAAAACAGCTCTGTCTATTCTTAATATGGGTTTCATGCGCGGCCTGTCTTCCTATTACATGCGCACTACCCCAGACATTAACGATTGGTTACAGAAACTTGTGAGTGAAGACGGCTATTTGCAACAAAAGGGCTTTTCAATTCTTCGTGAAGTAGCCGCTGTTGGTTATTCAAACCCCTATTATGAAAACGAGCAGGTAAAGGACAGCCCCTATAAAAAAATGTTGGCGGCCCTTTGGCGCGAAAACCCGTTACAGCGTTTACAACCCAAACAGAAAATTATCACCATGGCATCTCTGCTGCATGTGGATGCGCAGGGAGACGCTTTGGTTTGTGAACTCATTGCCAGTTCTGGTAAAACTAAAGATATCTGGTTGGCTCACTACTTCGACGCCTATCTCACCCCCTTGCTGCATTGCTTTTTTCAGCACAGCTTGGTATTCATGCCCCACGGTGAAAACCTGATTTTAATCATGGAGCAAAACACCCCTGTGGCAGTGCTAATGAAAGACATTGGTGAAGAAATTTGCTTGTTGAATTCTTCACAAAATCTGCCCGAAAACGTGCAACGTATTTCCATCGAAATGCCAGAGGAAATGGAAACATTAAGTTTCTTTACCGATGTATTTGATAATTTTTTCCGCTACCTGGCCCATATCCTTCATGAACACGAAAATTATTCACAGGAATCATTTTGGAAATTGGTGGCGCAGTGCATCATTCAATACCAGCAGGATCAACCAGGGTTAGCGCAACGTTTTGCCCAACATGACTTGTTTGTTCACGACTTTGCGCACTCGTGCCTAAATCGTTTGCAACTAAACAACAATAAACAAATGGTGGATTTAACCGACCCTGCCAACAGCCTTAAGTTTGCCGGTACCTTACAAAACCCCATTGCGAAGTATCGACCTGCGAGCCAACCAGACTTAATGGCTCACAAGCAATTGGAGACAGCCTAACCCCATGGACACCGCCACCCATCAACCCTCAGATCAGGAAATGGGCTTGTTTCCCATGCAGACTCAGTCTCTGCATGGCAGCTTGTTATATCACCAACAGCCAGGTAAATGGGTGTTAACAGATCAGGGTAACCGCCCAGCGTTGAGCCAACTATTAAATCACTGGAGTCAGGCCCAGCCCATTGCCGGGCCTGACTACTGGGGCACTAGGGTATGGACCCTAGTCACCTGGCAGCCTATCTATTTAAGCATCTGCGCGGCACACATTAGTCGACACTTTATCAACATAAAGTCAGTGAGTCAGAGTGTGAACAACGGAATTGTCATGGGTTATGGGCTAGGGAGCTCGGCTTTTTCGTCTGTTAATAAATATTCAACAACGCCAATGAAAGTATTGACCGCCATTGCAGGGCCGTTAAGAGAATTAATAGACAGTCTCTATGGTGATTTAAGCGCGCTTGTAAAAATCAACCGAGCCAACAGCTATGGCCTTATGGCAGATTGTGTGATGCAGGCCCTATTGGCCTTAATAAAGCTAAACCCTCAATGGCAGCACCAAGAAATTATTTCCTTGGGGAATACCTGGTGCGAACAACTGGGGCTAATCAATCGCAAGGGCCAAGCCTTAAGTAAACTGGCAAGTATAAAACTCAATAATAAGAAAAACATTCTCACGCTAGAGCGCAAAGCCTGTTGCAAACATTATCTGGTAGACCCAAGAGACCCTTGCAGTAGCTGCGTACGTCTTAGCTGGCAACAACGCCTGCAAAGATTAAATACCGAACTTTAAACAGCTAATTTAAATAGGATTTATTTAATGAACCCAAACACACACCGTCTGGCGGCCCTGGATTTTGGCCGAGGCTTGGCGGTTTTTTTAATGATGCTGGTACATACCCTTTGGATGTACGCAGATAAAACCACCCAGGGTGAGTCCTTGCTGGGCTATGTCGTACATTTCATTGGCAAGGGCACGGCGTCCTTCTTAATCATCATGGGTATGTCATTCATGCTGTCTAGCCGGCAAAGTTTGAGCAGCGCGCTCAAGCGAGGCATGCTCATTTTGCTATTTGCCTTCTTCATGAATTTATTAAAGTTTGTGGTGCCCATCAGCGTATTTGGTACTATGCCCCAAGAGTTTATCGCCGCTTATGGCTGGAGTTCTCCGCTTAACCTTTCACAACTTTTATACCTCACATTAACCGGCGATATCTTACAGCTGGCCGGTGTATCCTTGTTCTTTTTAGCCCTGATTCGACATTACGTTAAAAACAAGTACGGCATTTTGTTTATTGCTATCGCTATTCTGGCTGTTTCAAGAGAAGTCAGTGGTTACCGGGTAGGCATCGAAGGACTGGATTACTTGTGCGATCTATTATTTAGCGCCAATTATCATATTTATTTCCCGGTGTTCCCTTGGATATCTTTTATCTTATTTGGCATGTTCATGGGCATGCTCATTAAAGAACAAGATGGCAACCCAGGCAAATTGTATAAAAAGCTGCCTTGGGCCAGCGCCCTCACAATGATGATTGGCGGTAGTCTGTGCTACCTAAACTTTGATTATCACTTTGGTAACTTTTTTCATCTGGGCCCTGGTGGCGTCATCTATTTGTTGGGCATTAACCTTGGATTGCTGTGGATTATTCATCTAATCGTTAATTCTGGTGCAAGTAACTGGATGATGGATGGTCTGTATTATTTAAGCAAACGGGTCACGTCTATGTACATTATTCAATGGGTGCTTGTTTGCTGGGGCATGGGGGTAGTGGGATTTCAAAGCTTAAACACCCTTGAAACATTAGCCATGATGCCTGTGATAGTCGCGCTGAGCATTAGTGTGCAAAAGGCCTTGGATTGGGCAATGACATTCAGGGCCAGCCAGCGCCTCGTCGCCGAATAAATTACCCTGCCCGGATGCTAATTTCTGTATAATGCAGCTTCTTGTATTTTATGTTTTTCGAGTAATTATGAAAAATTCAACAGAAGCAGACACTAGCATCCAGGTTACAAATGCCGGCCCCTTGGTAAGACTGGCTGCCATGACCTATGACGCCCTGCTAGTACTGGGTATTTGGTTTGTGCTGGGTATTATCTTTGTGGCCATTAATGATGGCGAACATGTGGCCAAGCATAACCCATTTCTACCCAGCCTAATGTTCATTGCGCTGTTTTGGTTTAATACTCATTTTTGGCGCCGCGGTGGTCAAACCCTGGGCATGCGCGCCTGGCGCTTACGGTTATTAAATGACAATGCCGGCCCCCTTACCCTTATGCAATGCCTAGTGCGCTTTTTGGTGTCACTGGGTTCATTTTTATTATTTGGGCTGGGGTATTTTTGGATATGGTTTGATAAGGACGGGTTAAGCTGGCATGACCGCTATAGTAATACGCGCGTGATTCGTGAGCCTAAGAAGAAAAAGTAGCAAGCTACAAACAAACCTGCAGAGCTGGCAGGTTTCAAAAATTAGTAACGACTACTCTGAATAACCGCCAGCAAACGCTCCACCTCTAACTTAGCCTGCACATCGTCGCTCATGACGGCCAATGCCCTAAGGGCCATCTGCTCAGCCTGAGCCGATTTATCCAAGACCCAATACAGGAAACTTAATCGCACATATACACCGGCATCACGACTGGCGATTCGCTGGGCCCGCTCTAAAAATATTTGGCAGTGCTGTAAATCCAATTGCATAAATGCGCTGTCTGCCTGTCGTAATAAATTGGCCAGGGCATTGTTGCTGGGGTAATGATTGCCTCCCATTAATTGGTAACCCACTTTTTCATGGTACCAGCTGGGCAATAAGGACAAGGATGATTCGCTGCGGGAAATATCGCTCTTATATGTGGCCGGCGCACAGGCGTTCAAGAGCAATAAACAGCTCAACGCTGCCATTATTAATACTGCTTTTTTCATTGACTAAATACTCGCTTCCACCAACTTTTCAACTCACCTTTTTGTGCACAACTGCTGGTTTGAGTGGGCATGTGCCCCTTAATAAACGGCAGTTTTTCTACGCCCTCACAGCCCTGCGCACTGAGTGCATTATTGTGCACGTTCACCCAATGCTCTTCAATGTTTTGAGTGGCCAGAGGATACAAGGGCTTTAATGGTAAATCTTTAAAGGTTTGCGCCCATATTCTAAGTGCTCCGCTGGCACCTGTGATGGGCATGGGTTGGTTGTTGTCCCGTCCCACCCATACCACGGCTAACTTATCGCCGCTAAAGCCAGCAAACCAACTATCACGCTGGCTATCACTGGTGCCGGTTTTCCCCGCCAGGTTTAATGTCTCATCAAATTGGCTATTTAAGTAACGAGCCGTGCCCAGCTCCACCACTTTTTGCATAATTTTTTGCAATAAATAAATGGGTTCGGTTTTGATGGTTTTTTTAACCGCATAACCATAACTGCTTAACAGCTCACCCTTAGCCGTGGTCACGCCACGTATGGCTTTAAGGGGAGTTTGAAAACCCGAAGTAGCAATAGTCTGATACATTTGCGCCACGTTAAATGGCGTCATCTCAAATGCCCCCAATACAATGGACGGATAGGCTGGCAGGTTGCGTTTAACGCCCAGATCCTTAAAGGTATCCACCACATTACTCAACCCCACGGTTAGCCCCAAGCGCGCGGTGGCCTGATTTAAAGACTTGGCCATGGCCAAATACAAGGGTTGTACGCCGTGACTTTTTTTATCGTAATTTTTAGGCTCCCACAGTTTTCCGTTGCTGCCCGCCACCTTAATGGGGCCATCATCCAGCGGGCTAACCAAATGAAAACGATCTCCCCTTAAGGCCGTTAAGTACACAGCCGGTTTTGCCAAGGAACCAATAGAACGCTTGGCATCCAGGGCGCGATTAAATCCAAAATACCTGGGGTTTCGGTCGCCCACTACGGCCTCCACTTCACCACTTTCGTGGCTCACCACTACCATGGCCCCTTGCAAAGATTTTTTAGCCAGTCCATAACCGTTTTCTATTTGAGTTAAGCGCTTGGCTACCGCTTGCTCGGCACTTCTTTGAATCACAGGGTTAAGGCTGGTGTAGATGCGTAAGCCTTCGCTGGTGAGATCCTGGTCCTGATAGTCACTGCGCAATTGCCTGCGCACTAAATCCAAAAATGCCGGGTATTCCACGCGCTGGTATTGACTGTATTGCACCACCTGTAAATCACGTTTGCTCCACATTAGATGCTGGTAGTTGGTGATCAACCCTTGCTCCAACATAACCCCCAGCACCACATTACGACGGGCCAGGGCATTTTTAGGTTTGCGTTTTGGGTTATAGACACTGGGGCCTTTTACCATGCCCACCAGGATGGCAATTTCGGGAGCGGTTAACTGGCTGATGTGTTTGCCAAAATAGAACTGTGAAGCCAAACCAAAGCCGTGCACTGCACGGCGGCCGCTTTGCCCCAGGTACACTTCGTTTAAATAGGCTTCTAAAATTTCGTTTTTGTCATAATGCAATTCCACCAACAAAGACATGAGGGCTTCGGTGACTTTACGTTTTAGGGA
>MAAB01029126.1_pt1 | contig 13980 bp, 13 predicted proteins | sample 1115991 | NCBI WGS metagenome assembly MAAB01 (sample SAMN04961124, study PRJNA320927) | seawater metagenome | isolation source: sample BD02T18 sea water enriched with oil for 18 days | place: USA:Gulf of Mexico | collected 2013-07-27
CTCGTTAAGACGGGGCGTATTAAACTGTTTTTCCTTTACCCCGTCAACTGTTTTTTACTAAGTTTTTTATAAAAAGTGTTTGTTTGCTGTTTTTTACAGCAAGTTTGTTTTGTGTGCACTTTTTATAAGCGTTAACGAGCTATAAAATAAACAGTCAAAATTTGTGTAACTGTTAATTGTGACTATTTGCTTGGCGGTACATAACCTTCAATTTCTGGTTCTTTACCTTCAAATAGGTAAGCAACCATAGCTGTTTCTAAAAAAGCACGGTCATCAACATTCATCATATTCATTTTTTTTTCATTTATTAGCATGGTTTGTTTTTTTTGCCAGATAGTCCAAGCTTCTTTAGATATGTTATCAAAAATGCGTTTACCTATTTCGCCGGGATAAAGTTGGAAACCTAAACCTTCGGCTTCTTTTTTTAGGTTTAGACAAAATACTGTGCGACTCATAATGGACTCTCTATATTGCGAGGCTGTTGAACTTTACTGATTCTTTTATTTGAACAAATTTAATTTGAACAAATTCAAACATGAAAGGTCAATAGTCCCTAAGTAAAGTAAGTAGTTTTTGCGTCGAGGCAGCTAAGCCGACACTTAATTCTTGGTGTAAATCATACCACTTTTGCTGTTCAGGTTCGTTTATTTTTGCATAATCAAGTTGTCGGCAGTCTACTATCACTGGGGTAATATCTAAATGAAAGTGACTAAAAGTATGTCTAAACTCGCTTAAGGTTTGTGATGAAAGTGCTTTAAGTGACAAATTTGTCATTAAGTCATCAATTTCGCTTATGTCATCTATTTCATGAAAACACCATAACCCACCCCAAATACCAACAGGCGGGCGTTTTTCCATTAGTACCCTATCACAGCGTTCGTTTTTCAGCCTAGGGATCACCATGATGGTTTTCTTCTCAGGGATTTTCTTCTTAGGCTTTTTTTGGGGAAAATTCATTTGTTGTTCACCAGCTTTGGCTAGGCAGCTTTGCTCAACTGGGCATAAATCACAACTTGGTTTACTGCGTGTACACACAGTTGCCCCAAGATCCATCATGGCTTGATTAAAGCTATCGGTTTCAATAGCAGGGGTTAATTTCTCACTTAATTGCCATAATGCTTTGTCGAATTTACTTAAGCCATTATAACCTTCAACAAGATAACTTCGTGCCAGCACCCGTTTTACATTACCGTCTAAAATAGGGTGATATTGTTTTAAGGATAAACTTAAAATAGCGCCAGCTGTTGAGCGGCCTATGCCAGGCAAAGCGATAACTTGCTCAATCTCAATGGGAAAGTGGCCATCATAGTCATTGAGCATGATTTTAGCCGATTTATGTAAATTACGAGCTCGAGCATAATAGCCTAAACCTGTCCAATGATGTAAAACCACATCTTCATCAGCATTGGCTAAGTCGGTAATTGTCGGAAAACTTGCCATAAAACGCTGGTAGTAGGGAATAACTGTTGCAACTTGTGTTTGTTGTAACATTATCTCAGAAATCCACACACGATATGGGGTTTTATCTTGCTGCCAAGGTAAGTGCTTTCTACCTTGTAGGTGATACCAGCTTACGACTTGCTGGCCAAATTGTTCAGCCGATTTGGCTGATATTACTATAGGATTATTCATAGCGCGCAGTGTAACTAAATAATGTGTTGAGCTCAAATAGGCAAATTCGCATCTTGATGTTAACGAGTATATAATGTCGCCTTTAAAATTCGCTCAGCTTAGTTCCAACTTAGCATTAAGAAAATATAAGGCTTTATAATGAAAATGAACGCAAAAAACCGTAGTACTCGTATTCGTAAAAAATTACGTGTTGATGAGTTTCAGGAATTAGGCTTCGATATTGCTTGGAAATTAAAAGATGGCATAAATGGTGAAGAACTTGATGCTTTTATTAATAAGTTTTTTGCAGAAGCTATTCAGCCAAATGGCTTAGGTTTTGGCGGTGAAGGCGATACTTTATGGCATGGTCTTATTTGCACTCAAAAACTAGGTTCTTGTACTGATGAGAATCGCAGCACGGTTGAAAAATGGTTGACTGATAATGGCGCAACTTCAGTAGCTGTTAGCGATTTATACGATGTTTGGTGGGCTGAATAAATTACGTTTTATCAATGAACTTTATGCGGCATTGTCTTCATTATTTTTAACATCACTTATAAGATATAAGCTCAGTTAAAAATAATTCGACGGCTTTGCCTAAAGCGCATTGATTTTACGTAATAAGCTTGAAGAACTACTTATGCAGCAATATCTATACTGCTTGCTGAATATAATTGAATGAATATTAGTAAAAGATCCAATATGACTGAAAAAATACATAAAACCATAGAACAAGCCGAGCAAGAAGGTAAGTACATTCGTAAAGTACGTAGCTTTGTTAAACGCGAAGGCCGGTTAACAAAAAATCAAGAACGTGCTATTAACGATCATTGGCAGAATATGGGTTTAAACCATAGTAATGGTGTTATTGATCCCCAAGTGTTATTCGCCAATGAAAACCCTGTGGTTTTAGAGATTGGTTTTGGTATGGGAAAATCTTTAGTCGAAATGGCTAAAGCAGCACCAGAGCTAAACTTTATTGGTATTGAAGTTCACAAACCAGGTGTTGGTGCTTGTATTTCATCAGCAGTTGAAGAAAGCGTTAGCAATCTAAAAGTTTATGAACATGATGCTATCGAGATTTTAGCTGACTGTATACCAGACAATACTCTAACAACAGTTCAGTTGTTCTTTCCAGATCCTTGGCACAAGAAAAAACATCATAAACGCCGAATCGTTTCTGCTGAATTTGTCGAAACTATCAGACAAAAATTAAAAGTCGATGGTGTATTCCATATGGCGACAGATTGGGAAAACTATGCAGAATGTATGTTAGAAGATATGCAAAGTGCGCCAGGTTATAACAACTTGTCTGAAACAAGTGATTATGTGCCACGCCCAGATTCTCGTCCGTTAACGAAGTTTGAAAATCGTGGTCAACGACTAGGTCATGGTGTATGGGATTTACAATTTTCTAAAAAGGCTTAATTAAATCAATATTAATTAAAGCTTTCTAAGTATCAGCTTGACTTGGTAAGGGTAAATATTGACGCTCAATGAAAAACAAATGTTGGGCGTTACGTAAGTTTCCGCTGTCTATTAACCATTGTTGGTCAATAATTTCACGTGCTAAGGCCGCATGCAATATGCGGCTTTTATATTGAGTCCAATAAGCTAATGTTGCTGTCTGATGGCAATCATTATTAGGAAACTGTTCACAGCGAGTTAATGCTAATTCTTCAATAATATTAGCAATGACTTTATCTTTTAATTCTGAATCAATTTGTTGTTTAAAGCGAGTAAAGCGTTTTGCTTTAACCAATTGCCAGAGCAACCAAACCAATGACAGTAACGCCAGTATGGCGATAATTTCCATGTTCTATTCCTATTTGAATAATCCTCACAACTATATCATCTTAACTCGACTATTTATCTATTCAAGTACATAAAAAGAATGATAAAAAGATTACACTTAGTTACACTGTTATCAATTTCATCATAGGCGGATTTTTCAATGAGCAGAGCTCTTCTATTTCTTAGTATTTTCTTCTTAAGTGGCTGTGGAACAACAATCCAAGCATTTCAAGTAAAAGAAAACTCTATTCAAACATTATACAAGAAGGTCAATCCTTCAGTTGTTGAATTACATGTACAATCATTAGCGGATCCAAAAATTGGTCAAGTAGCGTATAAAGCAAAAACCGCAAATTCATTAGGCTCAGGTGCATTAGTAAGTAGTGAAGGTCGTATTTTAACAGCAGCGCATGTTGTTGATAAGGCAACCGCAATTGAAGTAGAGTTTGCTGATGGTACAAAAACTACCGGTCATGTTGTTTGGGTAGAGCCACTTATTGATTTGGCTATGATTCAAGCTGGGGAAGTTCCTAGCACAGCCAAACCATTAAAATTAGCTAAAACTAACGATTATCAAATTGGTGAACAAGTTATTATTATTGGTGCACCTTTTGGTGTTAGCCACAGTTTATCTGTCGGCTATCTAAGTGGTATTCGTGACGGTAACGCAATACCTGGAAGAACCCTAGTGCCACGTTTATTACAAACGGATGCCTCAATTAACCAAGGTAATTCTGGCGGTCCAATGTTTAACCTTAATGGTGAAATTGTTGGTATTGTTAGCCATATATTATCTAAAAGTGGTGGCAGTAATGGCTTAGGTTTTGTTGTTTCGGTTGATACAGTACGCCATATCATTGATAGTGATCCTGGTACATTTTCTGGTTTTATTCCACTGCTACTTAATAAAAAACAGTCTTATGCTATTAACAATACAGCAGGGCATGGCATGTTAATTCAGCATGTAATACCAGGTACTTTAGCGGATAAATTAGGCTTTAAAGGTGGTAACCTTAGTGTAGTCATTGGTCGTAGCCCTATTTTACTTGGCGGTGACATACTGCTGGAAGTAGGCGGTCGTGCTATAATTGACTTGGCCTCAGCGGTACAAATTAAGAAGCATCTTGCTACCTTTGAAAAAGGCGATAGAGTTACTTTTAAGTATTTACGTAATGGTCAAAAGAAAGAAACTTATTGGATAGTTGAGTAGTTACCTTTAATAGTTAGTTATTGCACTTATTCAAAATAATCAAAGTAAAAAGGCGGATACATTGCTGCCTTTTTTAGATAATTTAAACGGTAAAAGTACATTTTTAATGGTGTTATACTACTGACTCCTTAATAGTTGCTAATATTGTTCGGAAAAACTTTATGACTATAGTATATAAAACAAGAACGCAGTTAGTGGTTGAAACGCTTAGAGAGAAAATTCTTAGCGGTGAGTTGAAGGCGGGCGAATCACTTCGTCAAGCGGCGTTAGCGACCGAATTAAATGTAAGTCGTATTCCGGTAAGAGAAGCCTTGCTACAGCTTGAAGGTGAAGGCTTAGTTGTCTTTGAACCACATAAAGGCGCTACAGTAACAGAGCTTAACGCCAAGCATGTTGTTGAGCTTTTTGAATTACGAGCAATGCTTGAAGGGCACTTGTTAGCCGCATCATTACCACTTTTAACCAGCGATAAACTCGCTGAGGCAAGTGAAATTCTAGGGCAATTAGATAAAGCCCTTGGTAAGGAAAATGCAGCAAATACCTGGAGTGAGCTTAACTCTCGCTATCACAATTGTTTATATTCAGCGGCCAACCGTCCACAAACACAAGATTTAGTGAATACGTTAAATAAAAATGCTGATCGATATATTCGTATGCATCTATTATGGGCGGGTGGTATTTCAAAAGCAGGCCCTGAACACAATCAGCTATTAGCTTTTTGTAAAACTGGTGATGTTGACGAAGCTGTTGCGGTATTAAAACATCATATTTTGAGCTCTAGAGATGAAATTAAAGCCTTTTTAGAGCAACGTGAAGCTGCTAATAATTGATTTGATTGTTAGCGTAAAATTTATTTGCTTACTTATGTTGTAAAAGTAAGCAAATATTGACTTTTCCTCTTCATATCTATAGTATTCTCGCCCCTCAAAATCACATAAAACTTGCCTATTTTTTGTTTATGCTTAGCTTCTATTAAGTATGGGAGGATCAGGCTCGCCAATTCGTATTCGCCAATGATTTAACCGAAAAGTTAACTGTTAGCGATAAAACCAATGAGATAAAAATGTTTGAATTACACGCTAGTAAAGTGTCTAACTTGAAAAATGATGTGTTATCAGGTCTAACAGTTGCGTTAGCACTTGTACCTGAAGCGGTAGCTTTTGCCTTTGTTGCCGGAGTAGAGCCTTTAGTTGGTTTATATGCAGCCTTTATGGTCGGTTTGATTACCGCTATTTTTGGTGGTCGACCAGGAATGATTTCTGGTGCCACAGGTGCTATGGCTGTTGTAATGGTAAGTTTAGTTGCCATTCACGGTGTTGAATACCTATTTGCCACCGTGGTGCTCACGGGCATACTGCAAATTATGGCAGGGATATTTAAATTAGGTAAGTTTATTCGCCTAGTGCCGCATCCAGTAATGTTAGGTTTTGTTAATGGTTTAGCCATTGTTATCTTCTTAGCCCAGTTAGGGCAATTTAAAGTAACTAACGCTGCAGGTGAACTTGAGTGGATGCAAGGTACACCATTATTTACCATGGCAGGTTTGATTCTTTTGACTATGGCAATCATACACTTCTTCCCTAAATTAACTAAAGCAGTACCTTCTACTCTCGTGGCTATTGTGGGTGTGTCGTTATTAGTTTTTGCTACTGGTCTTGATACTAAACTGGTTGGTGATGCTGCTTCAATTGCTGGCGGTTTGCCTACTTTTTCTGTTCCTGATGTGCCTTTCTCATTGGAAACTCTTAAAATTATTCTTCCTTTTGCACTAGTTCTTGCAGCAATAGGTCTGATTGAGTCTTTATTAACATTAACCTTAATTGATGAATTAACCGGTACACGTGGTCGCAGTAATAAAGAATGTATTGCGCAAGGGGCAGCTAATACCGCTACAGGCTTCTTTGGCGGTATGGGTGGTTGTGCGATGATAGGTCAGTCTATGATCAACGTTAACTCAGGTGGTCGTGGTAGAGCATCAGGTATAACCGCAGCGTTAGCCTTATTAGGCTTTATATTATTTGCTTCTGGCTTAATTGAACAGATCCCACTTGCTGCATTAGTTGGGGTAATGTTTATTGTAGTTATTGGTACGTTTGAATGGTCAAGTCTTCGTATTTTAGGCAAAGTACCTAAAGCTGATGCTTTTGTCATTATACTTGTTTCAGGGGTTACCGTTTATTCTGACCTAGCTGTTGCTGTTATTGTCGGTGTTATCGTGTCAGCGTTAGTTTTTGCTTGGGAGCATGCTAAACATATTGTGGTTCACCGTAGCATTAATGAACATGGTTCAACAGTATATGAAGTGACTGGACCAATATTTTTCGGTTCAATCGCTAACTTCCTCGAGCAATTTACGCCGGAAGATGACAGTAATGATGTTATTGTCGAATTCAAAAATGCTCGTGTTGTTGACCATTCTGCCATTGAAGCAATTGATACTTTGGCTGAGCGTTACTTATCGCGTAACAAAAATATGCATTTGAAACACTTAAATAAAGAGTGTAAAGAACTATTACACAAAGCAGATAAGTTAGTTGAACTTAATATAATTGAAGACCCTGAATATCATATTGCTAGTGATAAGTTAGCGTAAATTCATCTTTTAAAAAATTTAAGAGCCAGATTTACTGGCTATTATAAAAATGCGTTGATAAGTTATACTTAACTTACAGCGCATTTTTTTTATTTGTTTTTCGAGTAGTGAGGGTTAAATGCAATTAGAGTTTTTTGACGTTCCTAGCCCCTGTGTTGGCATTTGTCAGTCTGATGAGAAAGGTCACTGCCTAGGTTGCATGCGCTCGCGTGGTGAACGGCTAGATTGGAAAACGTTTAATAATGATGAAAAACAAAAGGTCATAAAACGTTGTATTCAACGTAAAAAGCGTAAGAAAAACCAGCATAAGCCAAAGGAGAAACAGTCCGTCGCCATACAAGAAAGTGAAGTTGATATGCAGCCATCTTTACTTGACCCTCCAAGTAAAACTCAGACATCACCAGATACCGATTTAGATTTTAGTGAGTTTGAGCTTTAATTATTCTCGCCCTGCGATTAAAGCCGTTTTAATTCGTTTAACGGTATGTTAATTAACCACTATCAATAAATTTTACTTTTAATACGATATTTTTTATAAAACGGTTGCCACTGATAATTTTTAACTATATTATACGCGCTCTTTAGAGAGTTCCACTCTTTAAAGAATGCCCCGATAGCTCAGTTGGTAGAGCAGAGGATTGAAAATCCTCGTGTCCCTGGTTCAAATCCGGGTCGGGGCACCATAAAAAGATAAAAGCCTCAGCACTAATACTGCTGAGGCTTTTTTCGTTTCTAATGATCGTATTTTTTTAAGAGTGTAGTTTATTAAACTTGGTATTATTAAACTTTAGCCAGCTGAGTTTGTAGACTCAACTGAGTAAAGTTATGCAGTGGTGAATATCTAGATTTGTTCTTTTAAGGTAAATAATAAATCTAGTGCTTGTCTCGGGCTTAACTCATTAATATCGGTATCAATAAGTGTTGTTAACACTGAGTGCTCTTCAGGGGCGAAACTGAGCTGCTCAAAGGCATCATTTTGTATAGGTGCTGGTAGTACGCTTGGAGTTTGCTGTTGTTCTAATTCGCTTAACCTTTGCTTAGCACGTTTGATTACGGTTTTTGGTACACCTGCCAACTGTGCTACTTGCAAACCAAAACTTTTGCTAGCCGCTCCTTCTTGTACTGCATGCATAAAGACGATGTTATCGTCATGCTCCATGGCGTCTAAGTGAACATTGGCTAAGCTTGGGATCTGCTCAGCAAGCATAGTCAGCTCAAAATAATGCGTGGCGAATAAAGTAAAAGCCTTGGTTTTAAGTGCCAACATTTCTGCACATGCCCATGCTAGTGATAAGCCATCATAGGTACTGGTGCCACGACCAATCTCATCGAGTAGCACTAAACTTTTATCTGTAGCGTTATGCAATATATTTGCGGTTTCAGTCATTTCGACCATAAAGGTTGAACGGCCACTGGCTAAATCGTCGGAAGCACCAATTCGGGTAAATATTCTATCAACTAAACCGATCGTTGCGCTGTCAGCGGGTACATAACAACCGATATGGGCAAGCAAAACTATTAAAGCCGTTTGGCGCATATAAGTAGATTTACCGCCCATGTTTGGACCGGTAATAATCAACATTTTCCGTTGGTCTGTTAAGGACACAGGATTAGCAATAAAAGCATCATTAGTCATCTGCTCAACGACGACATGGCGACCCGCATCAATGCTAATACCTGGCTCTTTAACTAAGCTAGGTTTTATATAGTTTAACGCTAATGCACGCTCTGCGAAGGTGGTTAATACATCGAGCTCAGCAATGGCTTGGCTTAATTGTTGTAGTTGTGCTAAATCGGGTAATACTTTATCGAATAATTCTTGATAGAGTGACTTTTCTAAGGCTAAAAATTTACTTTGAGCACTCAGTACTTTCTCTTCATGTTGCTTTAATTCTTCGGTAATAAAACGTTCATTATTTTTTAATGTTTGGCGACGAATATAATCATCGGGAACATCAACAGCTGCAGTGCGACTCATTTCAATAAAAAAGCCATGAACCCGGTTATAACCAACTTTTAATGAATGTATACCAGTACGCTCTTTTTCACGTTGTTCAAGTTGCGCTAAAAATTCTGTAGCACCATCACTTAAGTCTCGTAGTACATCGAGCTCGCTATTATAACCTGGTGCGATAACACCACCATCGCGTATTAACACAGGGGGATTTTCAACAATGGCATGTTCTAACAAGCCTTGTAGTTGAGGCATTGGCTGACTTTGCTGAGCAATAGTGCTTAAGTAGTTAGTGGCTGAGTCGCTAGTGTGGAGTTCTGTTAATTCACTTTTTAATTCACTTTTTAATTCATTTTGTAACTCTGGCATTTGCTGTAGCGCATGACGTAAACGAGCAAAATCTCGAGGCCTTGCAGAGCCTAAGGCTATTCTAGAAACAATACGTTCAATGTCGCCTAAGCCTTTTAATAATGGCTGTATGGGTGTGATTAGATCTAACCTTATGATATCACTAACCGTATTTTGGCGGTTATTAAGAATCTTTAAGTCCCGTAATGGGAAATGTAACCAGCGCTTTAGTAAACGTGATCCCATTGGTGTAGACGATTTATCTAAAATAGCGGCAAGGGTATTATCTAAACCGCCTTGCAAGTTTTGGGTTAGCTCTAAGTTTCGTCTAGTGGCCGCATCAAGGACCACGCCTTTATTGGCCGATTCACAGATTATGGAACGAATATGAGGCAGAGCAGTACGTTGGGTGTCTTTAACATATTGAAATAAACAACCGGCAGCAGCCAAACCTAAAGGTTTATCATCAACACCAAAACCCGTTAATGCTTTAGTATCGAACTGTTTGTTCAATAAACTAATAGCAGTCTCAAGATCAAATTCCCATTCTGGGCGACGACGTAAACCTTTTCTGTTCTCAATTAAACTAAAATCCTGCAGAGATTCACTATAAAGTAGTTCAGCAGGAGATAAGCGCTGTAATTCAGCTTGAAGTTGTTCATTGGTTTGTGGTTCAGTTAGTACAAACCGACCACTGGCCATATCTAAATAAGCAAGACCAAAAGCAGGGGCAGAGCTTGTTTTTAGTTTTGCTTTGGGTGATTGATTATCGACGATTGCAACAATGAGGTTATCTTGCCTATCGGTTAGCAGTGCTTCATCACTAACCGTACCTGGGGTGATAACACGTACTACTTTGCGCTCAACTGGACCTTTACTAGTGGCAGGGTCGCCTATTTGCTCACAAATTGCGACTGACTCGCCCAAACTAACAAGCTTGGCTAAATAATTCTCTACCGCATGATAAGGCACACCAGCCATTGGAATAGCATTACCACCTGTTTTACCGCGAGCAGTAAGTGAAATATCCAATAAGTCAGAGGCTTTTTTGGCATCATCAAAAAATAACTCATAGAAATCACCCATACGATAAAAGATCAAAATATGTGGGAATTCAGCCTTAATGGTTAAGTACTGGCGCATCATAGGGGTGTGTGACGAAAGATCTTTTGGGGCAGTGGTCATGAAATGCTAAAACTCTTATGTTATTACTAGCTTACTAGTAGCTTAATTCTAGGGATATTTATACCGGTAGGTATTTACCTAGATTATGCCATAAGCCGTATTAGCATTTCTTGACTTTTTAACAATTATTATAGGGATCGCTGGCGATAATTTTTAACGCGCCATCCATGTATTAAACAGTGACCAAGCAACTAACCACATAACTAAGGCAATAATTATATCTATGGTCATTTTTACTTTTGGTTTGCTTAATTGTTTTGAAAGTTTGGCTGCGCCAAATGCTAAACAACTAAACCATGTTAATGAGCCAAAAATACAGCCAATAAGGAAGTATACCTTTACTTCATCTGAATACTGTCCGCCAACACTGCCAATAACCATTACGGTATCAATGTAAGCATGTGGATTTAAAAAAGTAACCGCTAAAGTTGTCAGAAAAATAATTTTTGCTGATTTCTTTTTCATAATCGTATCAGTAGTATTTTTACTTCGCACAAATGCAGACTTCATCGACAATAGGCCATAAACACTTAAAAATAAGATACCACCCCAAGTGAGTACATTGAATAAAGTGGCGTTATGTGACAATAAAATACTACCGCCAAGTACTCCCATACTTATTAATAAAGCATCGTAAAGTACAAAAAGAGCAGCGGTCATTTTATGATGATTTTGATGAATGCCCTGATTGATTAACATAGAGTTTTGCGTACCAATAGGTATGATCATACTTAATGTAAGGGTAAAACCTTTTGCTAAAACTAATATGCTCATAATGGTACTCGATAAATGGTCTGTAAATTTGATGAGCGCTAGTTTGCATTAATAATTCAATTTAATATAATTAATAATAATTAACTATCATTAGTAAAACTTATGTGGACTGTGTGAGATTATGACAAATTTTGATTATAAATTGCTTGCTGCGCTGGCTGAAGTTATCGAACTACAAAGCTTCGAGTTGGCGGCACAAAAATTATTCATTTCACAATCAGCAATATCTCAACGCATTAAAGCGCTAGAAGAGCATGTTGGACAACCGATTCTTATTCGTAATCAACCTATCGTCGCGACACCAGCAGGTGAACAATTACTCAGTCATTTTAAAAAGGTGAAACAACTTGAGCATGAGCTAGTCCCACTATTATCTCCAGATAAACCAATTAAGCCGATGAAAATCTCGCTGGCGGTTAACGCAGACAGCATTGCTACCTGGTTTATCGATGCCATTACACCGGTACTTAAAAACCATTTAGTTGAGTTGAATTTAATTATTGAACATGAAGAAAGAACTTTAGATAAGTTACGAAGCGGGCAAGCTATTGGCGCAGTAAGCACTATTGAAAAGCCCCTAAAAGGTTATCGCTCTTTCAAGCTTGGTGAGATGGAATATTGTTTGGTGGCGAGTGAAGGTTTTGCGAAAAAATACTTTCCGGAAGGGGTGAACCAAAACTCATTAAAGATGGCGCCCGCGATAAGTTATGATCATAAAGATGATATGCATGTACGTTATATTGCAAAACACTTTAGTTTGGCAGCCAGTGAATATTATTGTCATAGTGTTCGTTCATCAGAGGCATTTGTCGCATTAGTTAAACAAGGCGTAGCTTATTGTCTGTTACCTAAACTACAAATCGAACAAGAATTAAATATGGGGCAATTGATAAGTTTATGCCCAGACAAAGAATTGGTACATACATTGTATTGGCACAGTTGGGTACTGGTAAAAGGAGTCAACAAACAAATTTCAGAACAAATTGTTAGTATTGGTCAGGAAAAATTAGCACATTAGCATTTTCTATTAAGTAACAATATTCATGGCTGATAAAGTACTGTGTAAGTGACGTTGCTTTCTGCCTTAAAATAGAAAAGTAACTTTTTCAGTATAAAATTACAAAAGTTATTTAGGTACTTTTATTCTTTATTTTTCAATTCTTTAAAAGTTACCTTTGGTAAGTTTTTTATTGTTAAATAAAAAAAGTATAATAAAACTTGATACTGTACGAACTTACAGTATACTTGTCTCATCAAAACGAAATAACACAACAGCTCGCGGAGTAATCATGAAAGACGATAAAGAAAAAGCACTATCAGCAGCCTTAGCTCAAATTGAACGTCAATTCGGTAAAGGCTCAATAATGAAGCTTGGTGATAATAACACCATGGATGTAGAAACTATTTCTACTGGTTCATTAGGCTTAGACATCGCCTTAGGTGCTGGCGGCTTGCCAATGGGTCGTGTTGTTGAAATTTATGGTCCAGAATCTAGTGGTAAAACAACGCTAACTTTAGAGGTTATTGCTGAAGCACAACGTAATGGTAAAGTTTGTGCCTTTATCGATGCAGAACATGCTCTTGACCCTGTTTATGCTGAAAAATTAGGTGTTAACATTGATGAGTTATTAATTTCGCAACCTGATACAGGTGAGCAAGCTCTGGAAATTGTTGATATGTTAACGCGCTCTGGTGCTATCGACGTTATTGTCGTCGACTCTGTTGCCGCGCTTACACCTAAAGCTGAAATTGAAGGTGATATGGGTGATTCACATATGGGCTTGCAAGCGCGTATGTTGTCACAAGCAATGCGTAAGCTTACGGGGAATTTGAAAAAATCGAATACCATGCTTATCTTCATTAACCAAATTCGTATGAAAATTGGCGTTATGTTTGGTAGCCCAGAAACGACCACAGGTGGTAATGCTTTAAAATTCTACGCTTCTGTACGTTTAGATATCCGTCGTATTGGCGCGGTTAAAAACGGTGATGAAATCGTTGGTAATGAAACGCGTGTGAAAGTGGTTAAAAACAAAATCGCGCCACCCTTTAAACAAGCTGAATTCCAAATTTTATATGGCGAAGGCATTAACAATTTAGGTGAGTTAATTGAGTTAGGCGTTAAACATGGTTTTGTCGAAAAAGCGGGTGCTTGGTATAGCTGTAATGGTGAAAGAATTGGCCAAGGTAAAGCTAATGCTGCTAAATATTTAGATGAACATCCTGACATGGCTAAAGATGTTGATACTAAATTACGCGATATGTTTTTATCAAAAACGGTAGTGGCTGAAGATAAAAAAGAAGAAGCAGTAACTGAATAATTAGTACGAGTATTAGTTAATAATATTTAGCTGCAAAGCAAAAAAAACGTAACCTTAGACGTAAGGTTACGTTTTTTATGTCTGATTGTTGGTAGAATTCTACAAACTAATCAGAAAAATTTACTAGTGGTCGTGTCCACAACCGCCTGCACTATGTACATGGCCATGTTCAAGTTCTTCAGCTGTGGCT
>MAAB01034839.1_pt1 | contig 13977 bp, 14 predicted proteins | sample 1115991 | NCBI WGS metagenome assembly MAAB01 (sample SAMN04961124, study PRJNA320927) | seawater metagenome | isolation source: sample BD02T18 sea water enriched with oil for 18 days | place: USA:Gulf of Mexico | collected 2013-07-27
TTAAACTGGAAATTCGATTCTTCTTTTAGCTTGGACAGCATGGTTAAAATTTCCTTAGCTAACTTCGGTATTATCGATTTATTATTCGTACAGACGCGCACACGAGTCATCGCATTAAAGCCCTCTGCACGACAGATATGCCAGTCTCGACGCATAAACACAACGGCATACTGGTAGGTATCAATTCCGATATTGGTTAAATATAAAAAATTATCGCCCACTGACTCTTCCTAAACTAATGACCGCACAGCCTTTGCAAACTCCACTACCAGTTCAGCTTAGCGATAGCGAAGCAAACATGCCTTGTGCTAAATCAAGATTGCAAGACGTTTAAATCCGTTATGCTATAGAGACAGCACACATAAAAGTAATCACGATAAAGATTCAATTTATCGGCGCCAATGAAACCGTTATCGGTTAAAAATATTGGCTACCTAATGGTCGACACAGCAGCTCGTCGATTGTGGGATTTTCAAAGTTATAAAAAACCCTCTATAAAAACTAACAAGCATTACCGATTGATCCCAGTCAAATATATTGACTGGCATGATATCGTCATACCTGAGTATCTCGATATTTTCAGTTATAATCGGTGCACCTATATCACCGCCGATTTACTTTTATGAAATACTCGAACTTAATAAAAGCGCCGTCAGTCTTAAATGAGTGCATTCAAAACATGCTCCCTGACGCTCGTATTAGCGAGCAAGAATTACCCCAATGCAAAGAGATTAGCCTGTGGTTAGTTGATCCGCTACCCATGCAGCGATCTTTTAGTCAGGAAGAAATTCTAGCCATACAAGCCTATCCTGCATACTGGGCTTTTTGCTGGGCCAGTGGTCAGGTATTAGCTCGCCACATATTGGACAACCCAGCTTTGGTCAGAGGAAAACGGGTAATGGATTTTGGCGCGGGTTCAGGTGTTGTCGCCATCGCTGCGATGATGGCTGGGGCAAAGCAAGTAATTGCCTGTGATATTGATCCCGACGCATTACTTTCTTGTATCGAGAATGCAAAACTTAATCAGGTTGAACTTGAACTTCATGGCGACCTTTTTGACTTCGATCAAGAAATCGATCTATTGATTGCTGCGGATGTTTTATACGATAAAGAAAACTTGCCTTTACTCGATATTTTTCTTAATAAAGCACCTGAGGTCTTAGTAGCAGATTCTCGAGTAAAAAACTTTGACTTCCCTCCTTACCAAGCGATTGGCCAGACTGAATCTTTTACCGTGCCCGACCTGGATGAACTAGATGAGTTTCGCCGAGTCAATCTTTATAAAGCTAGTCGTATATAAGCTCTGTTTTATAGATCAAAGGCTTCTCTAAAAAGTGTTATAAACCATTCAATAATTGCATTTTTACCGCTATGATGAGTGTATGCAAGATTGATTGGTTCTCCGAATCTTGCAGTGTAAATGTTGTTAGAAAATAGTAGATACATGTAGTAAAGAGTAGAAAATCAAAACGTTGTAGAAATTAAGAAGTTGTAGAAAAGATAGACGTACAAACTGAGACATGGGAAGCAGCAATGGCATCGATATCATCCGCAGGGAGTTTGACAATTCCTGCAGCCCAGCCAGCTCGCAGACAAGCTGAACGATCTGTTTCGGCAACTGAGACTGAGCTGACTGTTAAAAAAGAACAACAGGTTGAACGGGCAAATGATAATCAAGGTCGCGGGACTTCTGATCAGATAAGAGAAAAGACTGAAAATACGTCGCCATCTTCCGTGGCGCAAGCAGACGATGAAAAATCTGCAGGAGAGCAGCAAAAAATTGAGGCCGCACAACAAGAGGCACAAAGAGCTGAGTTTAATCAGCAAGCTGGCAATGTCCGCGATACAGAGCCTGACGACGTGCGACCTCCTTCTTCCAACGATGACTCTCAAATTCAGGCCGATAGTTCTCAATCTGAAAGCGATGAATCACAAGCTGTCGAAGTTTTACAAGAAGAAAACCCTGCGATTGATATCTTTAATCAGACTCAAAATGTGAATGCTCAGTCTCGCCAAGGTCAGGCAGTTAATCAATTTGCTTAGGTCTTTCGTGATTCAACGCAAAGCCTTTCATTATCGAATACCGACCCCTCTTCGTTAACACTCTGATACCCTAATAACAATTCATTACATTAATAATCATTTTGTAATCAATTTTATCCGTATCATACAGCTCGTGACCATGTCGTTACATCGACTACAAAGATACAGTCTCTAGCAATAACAATACGAAATATTATGAGCCTTAAAATCTGTAATACTCGCCAAACAAAAGAGCGATATCCTGCTCAATTTGTTGGCTCTATTAAATGCCAATTTAAGCTACCAGGATTAGTTCGAACGGATATCCCTAAGCACAAAAGCAAGATTGAAAAACGCTTAAGTCAGCGTTTAAAAAATCTGGATATGCAATGTGATATTGAACCATCCACACTATTGACTCAAAGCGACCGAAAAACGGAATGCGTTAGCTTCTTAATTGAAATTAAAGTTTTTTATCGTTCCAGAACCGACAATAGTCAGCTAGCAGCCGCGCGTTGGTTTGCCAATACAGGCCGTTTATTACCGCAGATCATTCAAGGCAGCCCGTCTTTGGCTCCAGCCTATGCAGGATTAAGCACCAATATAAAACCGTCTTATTTATTTGCCCTTGAAGAGGCGATAGGACTACATGAGCAGGCATCTGCATAATAGACAGCTTTGTCTGCTCAGTGAGAAATCAGCTAGAAAGCCAAAAGGTAACAGGCCCATCATTAATTAAGGCAACTTTCATATCAGCGCCAAATTGACCTGTTCCGACATTGATACTTTTGGCTTTCGTTTTAGCAACAAACTCTTCATAGAGTTTTTCAGCGATATCAGGAGCGGCGGCGGTAGAGAAGCCCGGGCGTAAACCCTTATTCGTCTCCGCGGCTAAGGTGAATTGGGATACGATCAATAAACTGCCTTCGACTTGCTGAACGTTTAAATTCATTTTGTCTTCATCATCGGCGAATATTCGATAATGACTCACTTTATGCAATAGTTTATCGAGCGCAACAGAATCGTCTCCTTTTTCAACCCCTAGCAATACGACTAATCCATGCTCAATTGACGAAATAATTTCGCCATTCACTTTCACACTGGCTTCCGATACTCGTTGAATCAATGCCTTCATACTGTATTTCTCATTACTATTACCCATCGTTATTAGAATGACTCGAATTATAAAGAAGATTGAGTTTGCTTGCCCGTACTGTCATGATGGGGAATGAATAAAATACGATTTACCCGCTGGTTTTGCATCTTTGCTTTATGCCACCTACCTCTTTCTTATGCGACCGACGTCTACATCTCCATCGATGAAAACGGCAATCGTATATTCTCAGATGTTCCAAATAAAACATCTCGCACACACAAAATTAGGGAAATAAGTACGATACCCGCGATTAAAATCCCTCAGACAACCGCAACTCCCATTGATAGTAAGCAAGTTAGCTCAAGCTACCAACAGCTCAGCATTACCAATCCCAGCGCTGAAAGCCATATCAGTCGAGATAAATTAGGTACTTTCTTAGTATCAGCACAGATTTCTCCAGCACTTAATACCATGGACGAAGCTGTTTTAATGTTTGATAAACAAGAACTCAGCTCTGGCCAACAGCTTGGGTGGCAGATCAACAGCGCCGAGCGAGGTGCCCATAGCTTGCAAGTTATTGTTCGAGACAAAGAGAGCAAGCAAGAAAAGATCTCAAGCAAAGCTATTTCGGTTTACGTAAAACGCTAGGCTAGTTCGTAATATTATCTAGACTCTTAGTCCTGTCCTCTTAGGCTAGGCTCTTAGGCTAGGCTCTTAGGCTAGGCTCTTAGGCTAGGCTCTTAGGCTAGGCTCTTAAGCTAAGATCTTAGTCGAGCCTTTTACTAATAGCGCCCTATAAAAATGCACCACAGCCCCTTTCTTGCACCATAATAATGCACAACAATGATATTATGCTCTAATTCTGAGCAAAATCAGGCTACAATTAGCAATTAATGTATTAGATACGCGCATACTCAGTCATGGTTTACTTTTTGCATTGGGTTATACAAATGGAAAGGTTAAAGACATGATCGCATCGGCAGTGCTCAACCAACAGCTATTGGAATATCTGAATACTGGCATATTATTGCTCGATGTAGACCTGTCTGTTATTTATATGAACCCTGCTGCTGAAGTACTGCTACAAGTCAGTGGCCGCCAGGGTCTTGGTGAACCCTTCTATGATCTAGCCTGGGAGTCGGAAGAAGACCGTGATGCCTTGCAAGGCTCTATCAATACCGGCTATACCTTTACCAAGCGTGAAACAGAAGTCCAGCTACACAATACTCAAAGCATCACTGTCGATTACAGTGTTAGCCCAATCGTGCACCCTGAAAGCCGTACCCCCTGTTTATTAATTGAGATTCAGGGGCGTGATCGCTTACTCCGTATTTCTCGCGAAGAGCAAATGCTTGCCAAGCAAGAAACAACTCGAGAACTTGTGCGCGGTATGGCACACGAAATAAAAAATCCTTTAGGAGGAATTCGTGGAGCTGCGCAGTTATTATCCCGTGCGTTACCGGATCAATCGCTTGAAGAATATACCAATATTATTATTGAAGAAGCCGATCGTCTACGAGATTTAGTCGATCGTTTATTGGGATCGCACCAATTACCCAAACAAGAATCGACCAACATTCACGAAGTATTAGAACGTGTTTGCCAGTTAATTGAAGTTGATCAGCTTGGCAATATTAAAATCGTGCGTGATTACGATCCATCTATCCCTGAATTTATCGGTGATAAGTCTCAGCTAATTCAAGCAACCTTAAATCTATGTCGTAATGCCGTTCAGGCGATGGTTGAAGCGCATGTCGAACAGCCAACACTGATATTGAAAACTCGAACTAAGAGCCAGTTTACTATTGGCCATCAGCGTCACCGCTTAGTTGCTCATATTTGTATTGCCGATAATGGCCCCGGTATTCCAGAAAATTTAAAAGATAACTTATTTTTTCCTATGGTTAGTGGTCGTGCCGAAGGCACAGGCCTTGGACTTTCCATCGCACAATCTTTGGTCAACCAACACGAAGGCATCATTGAATACGAAAGTGAAGCTGGGCGCACCGAATTCTCTATTTATTTACCACTTAAACATTCTTAGGACTAATCAATATGAAGACTGTATGGATTATTGATGATGATAAATCAATCCGCTGGGTATTAGAAAAAGCTCTAGAACAAGCTGATATTCCCTGCAAGGTTTTTGATAGTGCTGAGCCAATCATGGGGCTGTTAAGCAAAGAAAAACCTGCGGCAATTATGACGGACATCCGCATGCCGGGTATTGATGGTCTAACGTTATTATCTCAGATTAATGAAGCTTACCCTGAATTACCTGTCATCATCATGACCGCCCATTCCGATCTGGAAAGCGCCGTATCTTCTTATCAAAGTGGAGCTTTTGAATACTTACCAAAGCCGTTTGATGTGGATGATGCAGTCACCTTGATACGACGAGCGATCGCTCACTATGAAGAACAGCAAGCGACAAATAATACCGTTGAAGAATTACCCAAAGATACTGAAATTATTGGTGAGGCCCCTGCTATGCAGGAAGTCTTCCGTGCGATTGGTCGCTTATCACAATCCAATATTACAGTATTGATTAACGGTGAATCTGGCACAGGTAAAGAGCTCGTTGCTCATGCATTACATAAACACAGTCCTAGAGCGAGTAAAGATTTCATCGCGCTCAACATGGCGGCTATTCCGAAAGATCTAATTGAATCTGAATTATTTGGCCACGAGAAAGGTTCTTTCACCGGTGCTGGCGGTCTACGACGCGGCCGATTCGAGCAAGCGAATGGTGGTACATTATTTCTTGATGAAATTGGCGATATGCCTGCGGATACCCAAACACGCTTATTGCGTGTATTGGCCGATAGTGAATTCTATCGTGTGGGTGGTACCGCTCCGGTTAAAGTTGATGTTCGTATTATTGCCGCAACTCACCAGAATCTTGAAAGCTTAGTGAAAGAAGGCCGTTTCCGTGAAGATTTATTTCATCGTTTAAACGTCATTCGAATTCATATCCCTCGCTTAGCGGATCGTCGGGAAGACATCCCACGGTTATTAAAACACTTCTTAGCCTCGGCGGCAGAAGAGCTGGACGTTGAGGTAAAATCCTTAAAGCCAGAAACCTCAGAATACTTATCCAAACTCGATTGGCCGGGTAACGTACGCCAATTAGAAAATACCTGCCGCTGGATTACGGTTATGGCATCGGGCCGCGAAGTTCATATCAATGATCTTCCCCCTGAACTACTTGACCAAGAAGCAGCTGCACCAACGTCGGGCAATTGGGAGCAAGCATTACAGTACTGGGCAGACCAGCAGCTCACTCAAGGCACTCCAGCGCTACTGGACGTGGCTGTACCTTTATTCGAACGCATCATGATTGAGACAGCACTGAAGCATACGGCTGGTCGACGTCGAGACGCTGCTGTCTTATTAGGCTGGGGACGCAATACCCTAACCCGTAAGATTAAAGAGCTGAACATGGACTCTGATGAAAGTTCAGAAGAGGATGATTCTGAAGCGAGTAAAAATACCGCGACGAGCCAATAACCTGTGCGCTAGTTAGCGCACCACTTCTCGCCAATAAATCATGCGGTCATTTCCTCTGAATTGACCGAATGTGATTTTGCCAAAGGGGTTATCAAGATAATCTCCATTACCTGTATTTTCGGTATTTAACCAAGGTAAGAAATTAATAGTATCGTATTGGAAATCTACCGAACCTTCATTTCCTAATCCAGCCGCATTAAAACTAAACTCCCCTACTCCTCCTGCACCCGCCGTTATGTTTGTCGTTAAAGTTGGTGCTGTTTCCCCATCATCCAAGTTAGGTACCCAAGAGCCGACAACAGGAATAAGATTCGCATCTGATAGGTCAGTACAGTTATCGTCAGTATTTAAAATAAAATCGGTGTTATTAAAGTATTCAGTTTGTACATTCATATCGAGGGCGAAGGTTTCAGGTCCAAATGCATTGCTCAGTTTCAGTTGGCCAAAACGAATATTTAGGGGAGTTAAAGGATCTAATAGGTCAATATTCTTGGCATCACAATTACCTAATACAGAGCAATTAGTACTGGTATCCGCCCTCATATCCATTACTGTTAACAATGCAAGTCCACCATCATTATCATCAACAATCTGAACACCAACTTGAAGATCTTGATAGGGACCATCAACTGAGCCTAATGCCGCACGAGAAAAACTGCCTCCGTCTGAATAGATATACTCACCATCAGCCCAATTCGTAGTTAGAAAACCATTTAATCTTGCTTGATAGCTACCACCATCATTATTATTTTCTGCAACGAGAGCAATATGGTTAAGAGGAATCATTTTCACAAAACCACCATTATAATAATGTGTTCGATTACCCGCGATATTTTGCGCCTCCAATGTAAAACTGATATTAATATTCGGCTGTCCCATATAACTAAAAATCCCACAGCTATTAACTAGGTTCGATGAAACCATACTGAATTGATGAGGGGAAAAGCGACCAATACCCTGTGTTTCCCCTGAAATATTCGCACCGTTAGCTGTTAAATAATTGGATAGGCTGACGTCAATATCAATGATTCCGACCTCATCCCAAGTCAAGTCACTTTCACTGGATAAACCAGATGTGAAATAACCTGCACTGCTCCCAGTACTAATAGTTGTCGATGTTAATGCGCCAAAAAGTCCTGAGGATGGTGTATTTAATGTGTGAGTTATTGCTAAGGTCTGAATACTGCCACTCAACTCTTGGCCAAAATTAATAGCCACGAGGTTATTTGTAACATTGCTCCCAATATCTGCAATACCATCATCATCGGTATCATCCGCTTCCTCCCAGTTCACCGCACGAATGGTCATAGGAAATGGTGTGCCGGCACTGACAAAGCGGGTGCCATTTTCATCTGCTGCGCTGTAACTGCCAGTAAAGCCCAAATCAAAAGAAAAAGGCCGCACGACAAATTCATTGCTGTTCCCCGTTAAGGTGAATTCAGGTTCTGGGCTAGCCTCCGGCACTATAAGGTTGGCATGTAGTTGTATTTTTCCTGCATCAGGGAAATTAAACCTAACCGGCGCACTACCGCTGACATCAAATAACATATCGACGCCTGTATAAGAAAGCCCAGCACCATCATTAGTACCGGTAACATTTATTTCCGCAGCCGTAAAAGAGAGCTGCCTTGCACTGCAGCTAGAAGGGTCTTTACAGGTATAAGCGATATCCACAGTTTGATTTCCAACAAGGGCTGCTTCGCAGGCACCTGTATCAGTATTGGTTTGTATCGCCCGCAGCACGAGTGTTTGAACACCAGGAGCTTCGATGGATGGTTTGCCTGATATTTGACTACTGATCGGGGTGACATCGGTATGGCTCCCGTCAGCGTAAAAACGAAAAGCAGTATCTAGAAAAGTAATCTGTGGATCTTCGCTACTGCCGTCATCATCGGTGAAGGTGCCATCACTTACATCGATATCGACCGACGCCAATGCCGCTATTTGTTGCAAATAAATATCCGCGGTTGAATTCCCTGTTAGCATAATTACCGGAGAAGTGACTATCCCTGTGACAGAGGGAGTAGTTGTTAAGCTAATACTGGTATCAGATAACACATTAATCGGATCATGGTTGATGTCATGGGCGGTTATAGTTATTTGCGAAGCTTCACAGGTTAACCCTGGACTTGTATGAGAAATTTCATAATGATCAACAATGGAGAAAGTCTGAATAGGCTGAGCAGCACAGACTTTTAGATCACCAATTTCATGGATATTGGTCGAGCCCCCTGTTGAGCCCGTAAAAGAAACAACCCAATTGGCTGGCACTGCTGCTTGTGATGGATTTGCAAGGAACACATCAAATTCAGGAACGATGCTGACATAACCCGAGCCGGTATCACGAGCTACTGAAACGATGGCGGTACTGCCACTGGCTGTATGATCGATCACGACTTTATATCGATGCCCTGGATTAGGAGTACTACCAGATTGGTCGACTCCTGGTGACAAGTTTGATGTGCCGGTTAAATAGGGATAACCAGACGTACCACTACCTGAGCCTCGTAGTGAAACACTATCCGTTGTTCGACCTATCCCCCCCTCTCGCCCTTCTGTAGGATTAGAGAAGTTACCATATTCATCTATACCGACTCCTAACCAACCACCCGAAAAACCATTTACTCCGGTTTTTTGCGCATAACCAAGAGAACCACCCGCAGCTCCAGCCACAGGAAGAATAGATGCATCAGACACATTAATCGCAATACCATCAGCACCATTACCATCATAGCCATAATAATCAAATTCAATTTCAATTCTATTATCCGCACCCGGAAACTGATTCAATAGGGTCGCAAAAGTCGCCACCGAATTGGAGGCGTCTGTTAAGCGTAAGCGTCCACTTGCAACAATGGTGGGATCCCCAAAAGAGCCACTACTATTGCCCACTGACCAACTATCAGATAAAGGACCGGGACCGACAAAATTGTCTGTAATGCAATTTGAGTCGCACCGTAACATGAAATTTTCCGAGCTATTCACGGCAATAATATCACCAGTAAGATTCTCAATATTATTCATTACTAATGTATAGGGAGTTAAATCAAACAAGCTAGAGTTTGTTGTTAATGTTACCGAGTCAGGAGTGGTTAATATCGCGGTATTTATAACTATCGGATTCAGTGCCGCATTAGTGAGGCTATAGTTAAATTCATTTTCTGCACTTGAAATATCAAGATCTTGTGAGAAATTTATAGTGATGGTTGTTAAGCTTGCACAGGATGTCAATAAACTAGTAACTACTGGACCAGAGGATCCTTCATTCAATGCGATTAAATGACCAATGCCATCATCGGAACTCTTGCTAACACCGGCGACTCGATCTCCCGTCGCTGAAACAGCCGGAAACAGCTCCCAACTCATCATAGACGTTAAACCATTGTTATTATTATTCTCCTCAATATCATAAATTTCAGCCATGCCTGTTGCTGGAGTAAATGATTGATCTCCCGCCTCAAGGGTATACATTGCGACCAACATTGAACTAGCATTAATGGTGGTTACAGATGGTGCGATTAACTGTGAAGAACTAGCCCCAGCCGTAGACGAATTCTCCACCGCTAGAGGATTAATATTATCAACCCCTCGAAAAATAGACATGCCTAAAATATAGCGTCGGTTACCATTACCATCAAAATCCCACTCGTAGCTCGTCCCCCCATCTGTTGCCGTCGCCACCTTATAATAAGCAGACTGGAATACATTATCGTCTCTGTCTTGGGGAGCGATTAGAGTCCAGCCACTTGGAGTAGTTACACCATCGCTCCCGTTTCTATTTCGAAAGGTTACCTGAGCAATCATAACGTCACCCAACAAAGTTGTAGCGGGAACGATCAAGGATGCCTTATCATCATTTCCTCTATCGGTTACCGAGGAAATATAACTAATAGCGGCCTGGGTTTGTGATGCAAATAAAAAGAGAATAGATAAAAATACAGATAATAAAGATTTCATTTAATCCGTACCTCTATCGTTCTTTCTGCATTAGTATTATCACAACGGCCAACGCTAATAACTGTGCAATAGGTTTCAGCATTAGCAATAAATTCATTACAGGTCGTTATAGCCGAGCAATTATTTAAACCACTCACACTAAAATCATAAGTTTGATTGGCACCGCAGCTGCAAGGAACTGCTGTCAGTACACTGCGAGCCCGTATTTGCGCACCACTTTCAGCTGCATAAAATGCACGACTGGATAACAAATTTTGACTATAAGATTGGCTAGCCGATTCTCCAAGTCGATTTACCGCGACAGCAATCAAACTCATAATGGTTATGATGAATAAAGCAACAGGTAAGCCAAGCCCTAGCTGTTTTTTATACATTGATACAGGACTTAAATTATTAAGGTACATTACGTAATTGTACCTCTTGGCTAATATCAACTTGCTCGGCAGGTGAGCCCGAGCGCGCAATCACTAAGCTCATTCGCACCACGGCATTACGCTGTAGTTGAGCCGGTAGAATATTAAATGACAAACTGCCTATCTGTAATGAATCAGCAATTAAAATCCGGTCAGCCCCGGTTGTAGGAATACTACTGCTACTATCAACTTGAAAATCATAATTTTGATAGCGCCATAAACGGCCATTAATGTCATCGCAAAAACTAATAGGCTCATCGACCAAAAAGAAACGCTTTCTTGGAGAATCCGTAAGAAAACGATAATTCGTAGCACCATCAAAGGTGATGGTTTGCAAATTGGCTACTGGCCCTCCCGCAGTTGCTTTATCAGAAGAAATACTTCTTATTGTCGCGGGGCTGGTGCCATAAACAGATCCTAAACTATTAGGATAAACAGCGACATATCCGTTTTCAGTCCCCGTCGCACCAACAAACTGAATGGCATTAAAATTGGTCGATGCTGCCGCTATTGGAATCGAAACGTATTCAGAACTGTGTAAGATAGGGACTAGTTCTAAGCAAGTATTTGCACCATCAGGAAAAGTGCGCACGCTATTGGGTAAGGCTCTCCGGACTTCTCGTAATACTTTCTCAACCGCAATCGACGCACTGCTCGCTAATGCTTGGCGCTCACCACTATCAACTAACCCTTGAGCCGAATGTGAAATAAAACGCACACTGCCAGTTGCTAAAATACCTAGGACCACAATCACCATCACCAACTCGACCAGAGTAAATCCTCGTGAATAATTGAGGTGCGAAGATCTTGTGGACAATAATATATGCTGACATTCGGGTTTCATAAATCAGCTCTAAATACAGAGAAAACTAAATCTTTATTAGTCGGAGAAGTAATCGTCACAACGATTAATTTACTGTTAGTGGAAGCTGCATTTGTTGAATCAACGCAAGTTACATCTATAACTACAGTATAGCCTGTGTAAACCGAAGAGGTGGTGGTATCAAGAAAGTCAGCGGTTTCAGTTAAACCATCATAATCATCGACATCGTCATATAAACTGCGACTTGTCTCACCGACCTCATTGCCCCCAATCGCACAAGTTCCGACGCTACCACCGCCTAAAGGAGAATTTTCTTGATAACGCATGGATAGAATTTCATCAAGATAAGCTTGAGACAACTGAGTCGCTTTACTTTGCCATAACGGGTCCGCATTACGACTAACACCAGAAAATAAACTTGCAGTGAGCGCACTCAAAGCAATGCCAAGAACCACTATTGTGATAACTAATTCTATTAAGCTAAATCCATTTTCTCGTGAATATTTCACAGAACTCGGATATTTAGCGCTAGGGTAAACAAATACCTTCATAAGCATATCCTGAGGGGCTAATGCATAGCTCAATATCGGTTACCGAATCAATACAGACCCGTAAGTTTTGAGCAGGAGTTTGATCGCCATTACCATCAAAGGTCAGAACTAACGGTGCAGCAGCTAACGTTGAACACGCGGATGCTAAATCCGTACTATATCGCACTTGCTCACTGCCACGCTCAACCTGAGACGTATATGAAATACCATTACCACCACTAATAACCAGGTTCCAATTACCTGCAATTTCTGACACGGTTAAAACTACATCACTGCCTGCTGAGGCTCGTGATAAAGACGTCTGTTGAGCTAACCTAGCAGAAGCGATAAATTGGTTTTTAATAATTGTACTGGAATAACTTTGTGAGGAGGGAAAGCGGCTGATTGCAAAGGCAGATAGAATGCCCAGCAAGATAATTACTGTAATCAGTTCAATTAGAGTAAAACCTTGCTGAGATTTCATTTTGGCGCTATTAATTTCTAATTTAGCAGCCGGTAGTAACTGCTACGCTGACTGATGCAGGTGTAATAACAATGGGTGGGCCTGCCGCCAAAGTCGCTGCAGTATAGACAACAGAGCAGGTATCCGTTGCTTCTCCTGGCGCTCCTGAAACAGTAACAGCTCCACTCGTAAGATCAATTTCATAGTCATTTGCAGACACTTGTGCCGCTACCATGATACCTGCAATGGTTGGATATCCATTTACCATAGCTACAGCAGCACTCTCTAATGTTACGGAAACACTTGTCGCATCACCTTCTGCCAGCCATTGAGCATGAGCAATATTTGAAGCTGCTTTCATAGACCCTGCGACACCATTAATACTTGCAACCCTTGCGTTCCCACCCAAATCTGCAAATCGTGGTAAAGCGAATGCCGATAGCACCCCCAAAATCACAATAACCATAATTAATTCAATCAGGGTAAAACCCGCTTGTTTATTGATCTTTCTCATAGACAGCTCCTAACGTTCGCTCAACGAAGTACTTAAAAAGTACTTAAAATAAAGTCATAACTCGACCTGTTTCCAGATCATAATTTATTTGCAAATCATCTAAATTAAGACGATAGCGATACCGGCAAGTGCCTTGAATTAATTGAGCCTCATAAATAGGTTGAATGCCTATTTGTTCTTCCTCAACGTTCAGTGCAACTTTTGGCGCCGAATCTTTTAATAAGCCTTTCCATAGCCGTATACAGGTTGAGTTATTTATAGGAGTTTGAGTGGTTGCAGAAACTTGATTATTGTTATCCAATAATACTGCATCCACTGGCCAGCCTTTACTTCCCATCAATATGTTTCCGCGCCCATAGCCTTTGAGTAAGCCAGCCTGATTATTCGATCCTTGAGACTGCCATAAACTATGAGTTAACTTCACTGCGCCTTGCAGTGAGTTAGCGGTTAACTGCACACTGGCTCTATGGGCATCATCTTGTAAACTATTCAACTTAGGAATCAATACTGATACTAAAGCTGAGATGATAACCAAGGCCACTGTGAACTCTAATAAACTGAACCCAGCTTTATTAAATAACCTCTCACTTTTAATTCTAGTCAAGGGTATTAATGTTTTCCTTTCCTTGTTACGAATAGATACAAAATT
>MAAB01007623.1_pt1 | contig 13963 bp, 12 predicted proteins | sample 1115991 | NCBI WGS metagenome assembly MAAB01 (sample SAMN04961124, study PRJNA320927) | seawater metagenome | isolation source: sample BD02T18 sea water enriched with oil for 18 days | place: USA:Gulf of Mexico | collected 2013-07-27
TGCTGGTTGTGAGAGTAGAATAAAGGTCCTTGATTGGATAAAAACATCACAGAGGTTTTAAGGCCCAGTTCCGCCATGGTTTTAAACACTCCGCAGGCCAGCTCATCAAATGAAGGCAGAGCGTAGGATTTCTCAACGAAGCGTATGGCGCGACCAATCTCGGCGCTGCTCTGAATGGCGTCTTCAGCTACCTGGTGGGCGATGTTTGCTTTTTCCCCTAGCTGCTTTTTGGTCTCATATTGCGCGCAAATGTAATCGACCTTGGCTTTAATGAGTTCCTTTTCACAGGGTTTAACCAGGTAATCATCGCCGCCCATTTCATAACCAATGAGCCGCTCTCTTAATGAGCTGTTGCCAGATACAAATATTATGGGGATATGGCTAGTAGCGCCCCCAGACTTCAGCTGTTCGCAGACTTCATAGCCATTTTTACCTGGCATCTCCACGTCCAGTAATATGACATCGGGTTGCCACTCGAATACCTTGTTGATGCCCAGGTCCCCATCACTGGCGGTTTCCACCTGGTAGTCATTGAGTATCGCGTTGCAGATGAATTTCTGCGCGGTGGAGTCATCATCTATGACCAATACTTTCTTTAATGCTGATTGCATCAATGCTTTCATATCCAGTGGTTAAATGGGGGAAAGGTCCTTTAAAATTAAGACTAGCCCAAAGTGTCTAGCTTGCCAGAGGGTTTGTGCAATCTTTTGTGGTTAATTTTGGCGGAGAGTGTAAAGGGTCTTGCTGAGTGGGGGGGGGGAAATTACAGCCCAAAGCTGGCAGGCGCAGTGCCGCCGAAGCCTTGGTTTGTAGGTGTTTTTATCGGTCTTGGTTTACCACATGAGATCGTCTGGAATTTCGTAATCTGCGTAGGGGTCATCTTCTTCTACGGCGTCGGCTAGGTTTAATTCAGCCTGATAGATGATGGATTGCTCGTCACGTTCTCGAATTTTATCGGCCACCTTGGCCGGTAATACAAAATAATGGGTTTCTATTTTAGCGATGGCCAGCATGCCGCGGCTTAGTTGATGCTGCATTAGGCTGTTCACCTGAATGCGTTTAATTTTAGTGCCGTCGGTAAAGTTGTAGTCTATGTCGCCGTCGTTACGGTCTATGCCATTACTCTTAATAAGCTGGATAATTTGCGCTTGAAGCGCCTTGCTATGGGCATCGGCCTTGATTTGCTCGTTTAATTTTTTGTCTTTTTCAAGCTTGGCAAGGCGACTGGCTTCGGCCGAAGCCTTGGCTTCGTCCACTATGTCCTCTCCCTGGCGTTTTTGCTTGGCCACTTTTTGCTTGTTGCGCTCTGCTTGTTTGGCTTTTTTCTTGTTTACCAAACCCGCTTTTAAAAGTTGATCTTGAAGTGACGCCATTATCTTGCCTTGAATGCTTAAATCGAATTATTGGCTATTCTAGTGCACAAGGAGGGAGGTGTGAATGCTTGTTTGTCTTTAGGCTGGTGTCTATGGTGCGGAAATTGTGGGTGGGGTTCAGCTTTTTAGATTTGAGGTCAATTGTGCTGCAGTACAACCCATTTAACGGCAGGTTAAACGGGTTGTCTAAATAGGGTGGGGGCACTTGAGTGTCATTGTAGAGTGCGATCGCAGTTTTTACCCGGTGCGATCGCTTATATCGATATTTAGGCTGGTTCAGCCTCTTTCTGTAGGCTATTTAGGTACCAAGGCATCGCATTGTCGATACCAGTAGTAATTTGATGTGTTGGATCGAAGCCTAAAAGCGTTGCAGCTTTGCTAATGTCAGCCTGGGAATGGCGCACATCTCCATCTCTAAATTCGCGATAGATAACCTCTGGGCTTTCTACGCTTTTATCAAATTTCAACAAAGAGCTGTGAATGTAACTTTTCAGCTCATTTAGTGTTGTACGAACGTTGCAGGCAACATTATATACTTGGCCAGCGGCTTCCCCTTCTGCCAGTGCAGCTAGAATGTTGGCTTGTACTGCATTATCAACGTAGCAAAAATCACGGCTAGTCTCACCATCCCCGTTAATAAATAGTGTGTCACCGGCGATAATAGCTGCAGTCCATAAAGGAATAACGGCAGCGTAGGCACCTTCAGGATCTTGCCTTGGGCCAAAGACGTTAAAATAGCGTAAGCCAGTGGACTTAAAGTTGTAAGCAGTCTCGAATACAGAGCCATATAGCTCGTTTACATACTTAGTAACCGCGTAAGGTGATAGTGGCTCACCAATCTGATCTTCAACTTTGGGCAATCCTGGGTGATCACCATATGTGGAGCTGGAAGCTGCATAAACAAAACCTTTTACTCGTGCATCTCGTGCTGCGGTTAGCATGTTTAATTGCCCGCCCACATTCACATCATTAGTTGTAATTGGATCGTCTAATGAGCGGGGCACCGATCCCAATGCAGCTTGGTGTAAAACATAATCACAGTTATTAACGGCTTGCTGGCAATCCTCCAGTTTGCGTACATCCCCTTTAATAAAGCTAAAGTTAGCCCACTGAGCGGTGCTAACCGCCGCCTGTGCTTCGTCTAGGTTTTTCTGGTAGCCCGTGGAAAAATTATCTAAACCCACAACTCTTTGATTTAATTTTAATAAAATTTCAACGATGTTGGAGCCAATAAATCCTGCCGCGCCGGTTACGCACCATGTTTTTTGATTGCGTAATAAATCCGTTTTAACTTGGTCAAATTTGGTCATGTTATATTCCTTTATAGGCGCCATAAATTGATGTTAGATTGCTTGAATTTAACACTGTCTAGGGAGGCTTTAACGTCCATTAAGACAGCGCTGGGTTTTAGCATTTTTTTATAATCATCCACAGATAGCTGTTTGTATTGTTTGTGACTGACGCATAGAACAATGGCATCCAAGTCGGTAAGGTCACTTAAGGTGCAAAGTGAGGTGTTGTAGTACTTTTGTGCTTCTTTCATGTCTGCCATGGAGTCATGCACTAAAAGATTTACGCCGTAAGAATTGAATTCACTAATGATGTCGCCCACCTTGGAATTTCGTAAGTCCGGGCAGTCTTCTTTGAAGGTTAAACCTAAAATTCCAATTCGGGAGTCTTTTACGTTGCAGCCAGATTGAATCATGCGTTTGACTGTCTGCTCCACAACATGGGTTGGCATAGCATCATTGATACGCCTTCCGGCGGAAATAACCTCTGGGTGATAACCTAGTTTTTGGGCTTTGTGGGTGAGGTAATAGGGGTCAACACCTATGCAATGGCCTCCTACTAAACCTGGGCGGAATGGTAAGAAATTCCACTTTGTTCCTGCCGCTTCTAAAACATCAATGGTGTCGATGTTCATTTTAGAAAAAATGACAGAGAGCTCATTCATGAGTGCGATATTCAAGTCACGTTGTGTGTTTTCAATTACCTTTGCTGCTTCGGCTACTTTAATAGTGGGCGCTTTATGCACGCCTGCCGTAACAACACTTGAATAAACATCGGCAACAATGTTTAGTATTTCGGGTGTTTGACCAGATACAACTTTAGTTATTTTAGTGAAAACATGTTCTTTGTCACCTGGGTTAATTCTCTCTGGTGAATACCCTACAAAAAAATCTTTACCGCAAACTAGCCCGCTACTCTCTTCAAGAACAGGCACGCAATCCTCTTCAGTGGCACCTGGGTAAACAGTTGATTCATATACGACAATGTCACCTACTTTTAAATGAGATCCAACACTAATTGATGCACTTATTAATGGTGATAGATCTGGCTGGTTAGCATCATTGATGGGGGTAGGTACTGCAATGATATGAAAGTCCGCCAGGGCTAGGTCTTTGGCATTAGACGTAAAAGTGATGTTTGTTTTCTTTAATTCTTCGCTGGTGACCTCAAGTGTTTTATCTGTGTGATTTTGCAGTTCATTGATTCTTGATTTGTTAACATCAAATCCAATTACTGGGTGTGAGTTTCCAAACGCAACCGCCACTGGCAGTCCAACATAGCCAAGACCTACGACAGAAATGTTTCGATTTATCATTTCTATTTATTCCTTTAAAAAGATATTCAGCCGTACTAATAATAAAGTATGTAGCATCTAATATTTTAGTACTGGATTGCGTAGTGCTAAGCAGAAAATACGCGATAAGGACCTGATTATTTCTTGAAAAGAAAAAAATCACACGTATAGTGCGAATCCGATAAAGTGCTACTGAAGAAAATTAATTAGATATAACTACTAAAATTAAGTCGACGGTATTAGTTTTTTTAAAGTTGATAGTAACTACTGTCTGGATGATGTGAAACAATCATCAAAAATAAATTATTATAAAAATTTAGAGTCAATTAAATAAACCAATAGTAAAGTACTGGTTCATTTCAAGAAAACAAATGCTAGCGAATAATCAGGGATGATGATGTGGCTACAATAAGACTGTTTAATAATCACCTTAGGCTGAAGTTTTTAATGCTTGCCTCTCTTGAGGCCTTAACTTTTTTGGTGTCGGTGTACAGTGCTGCGCTTGTTCGATTTCAGGAGACTGAATTTGAATACACTAATATTGTTATTGATTATGAAGGTGGGGATATCGGGGTGATTGCTGGTATATATACTTCTGTAATGATGTTGTGCATGGTTGCAATAGGCCATTATCAAAGTCAGCAACATTTTTCCCCAAGTATGTTTACCGAAACAATCATAAAGGTATTGGTTTCCCTGACGCTGGGGTCCATATCTTTGATGATTATATTCTATATGATTCCAGACGTGCATATGGGGAGGGGGTTTCACTCAATAGCTCTAGTCTTGTCATTTTTAGGGGTGATCTGCGTAAGAGCTTTCTTTTTTCAATTGATCGGTCAAAACGTATTGAAGAGAAATGTGCTGGTGGTGGGGGCTGGTTCTAGAGCGAAAACACTAATAGATGAAAAGGGTGGCTCACAAGATGGCGTGAGCTATAAGATTGCTGGCTATATTGCCGTTCAAAATGAAGTTGTGGCTGTTCCTGACAGTAAGGTTCTTAATGTTCCAGCAGATGATATTGCAGAATATGCCCTGGATAACGAGGTCGATGAAATTATTCTCGCTATTGAGGATAGACGAAAGAGTTATCAAAATGATGCGTTAATAAAGTGCAAGTTAGCAGGTATTAAGATAGTAGATCCAGTATGCTTTTTGGAGCGTGAGCAGGGTAAGTTAAACTTAGAGATGCTGCACCCAAGTTGGATGATTTATTCGAATGGCTTTAATCGAAGTGATTTAAAGAGATTTTCAGCCAGATTGTTTGATGTTGTTACTAGTTTGATAATATTGTTAGTAATGACGCCTGTCATGATATTAACAGCCTTCCTAATCTCTCTTGAATCTGGGTTTAAACACTCAGTATTCTATCGTCAAACACGAGTAGGGTTAGATGATGTGCCCTTCACATTGTTAAAATTTAGAAGTATGAAAATAAATGCCGAAAGTGATGGTAAGGCGGTTTGGGCCAAAAAAAATGATGATCGTATTACATTTTTTGGACACTTCATTAGAAAAACCCGTATAGATGAATTGCCGCAAATTATTAACATTTTTAAAGGTGATATGCGCCTGATTGGTCCTCGTCCAGAAAGGCCTGAGTTTGTAGACGATTTGGCTACTCGTATTCCTTATTACAAAAAACGTCATACCGTGAAGCCAGGCTTGGCTGGTTGGGCTCAGCTTAAATACCCTTATGGAGCAACAGAAGAAGACGCCTACGAAAAGCTCCAATATGACCTGTATTATGTAAAGAACCACAACTTAATAATGGATTTCTTTATACTATTGCAGACAATTGAAATAGTCATCATGGGCAAGGGAGCTCGTTAGATAAAGATATAGATGTTGATTTTTAAACAGACAATTAGTCATCCTTATTTTTGGATGGGATTATTCTTGCTAATGGCTATTTTTTATTACCTGAACGGTAAGATAAATAGTATGCGCACCTCAATGTTTTTAAGTATTTTCTTTGTCACCCTATGTACGCCAATTGTTTCCTATTGGGGGCTTGAATCTCTGAGGTATCTTAACCCGCTATCAGACAATCAGTGCGCAAATGGTAAGGCTAAAAATGCCATATTGCTTCCGGGTGGTACTCATATTAGTGCTGGCGAAGTAAAACTTAATACCTGGTCTATGGAGCGTGCGGATTTGATCGTTAGGTTAAGCGAAGGGCGTGAGCTAATGGGGGTCACAATTCCGGGTGGTTACTTGGGTGAAGGGGAGCTCTTAAGGGACTATTTAAAACAGGATTTGGATGTTGCTATTCATCTTGGCGAAGGCTCTAGTAATACGGCGGGAAATTTTGAGGAAGTGAGTGAATCCTTAGTTGAAGGGCAGTATTACTGGCTTGTCACATCATATTGGCATTACCTTAGATCATATCTGGTGGCGTCTAAATTGGGAATTAAAGTCTGTCCTGTATTGACCCGAAGTTCTCATCCCAGCTATTGGCTATATCACAGGGATGCCCACTGGAATGGCAAGGCATTTATGCATGAATATATTGCAATAGTTTATTACTGGCTATTAGGTAAGATTTAGTAAAACTAATCCTGAATAATACGCATCAAGATTTACTGTATAGGCTTAATAGATGAAATATTTTTTATTACCGGTGTTGATAAGCCAGTTGTTGGCATGCACATCCAACATGCTGATAGATTCAAAAACTAACAATAAAGCTTTAACTTACGCTTCGGTTAGCACTTATCACATAGGAGTGGATGACGTGTTAATGGTTAATGTTTGGAAGAATCCAGACCTATCTGTGACGGTTCCTGTAAGACCTGATGGTCGTATCTCTATTCCATTGGTTGGTGATGTTATTGCGGGAGGAAAAGAACCAATGATAGTGGCCGGAGAAATAAAATCTGCCTTGGGGGAGTTTATTCGTGAACCTCAGGTAACGGTTATGCTTACTCAGCTTAGAAGTCACGAGTTTATATCCCGAATAAGAGTGACCGGTGCCGTTAATACACCGTCTTCGTTGCCCTATAGGCAGGGGATGACGGTGTTAGATGCTTTTTTACAGGCCGGCGGGGCCAATGAGTTTGCTTCCACTAATTCAGCCAGCTTGTATCGAAGTGAGAATAATACGATCACCCAGTACGATATCTACCTTTCAGACATAGTTCACTCGGGGCAGTTAGACACTAACTATGTCTTATTACCTGGAGATATTATTACGGTTCCCGAGCGGCTATTTTAAGGTGTTCACATGATTACTAATCCTCTAGATCTTGTTTTTATTACTCTAAAAGACACTTGGAAAAGAAAAGAATTAGGAATATTTATGTTTCTAAGCCTTTCTATACTTGTTTTGTTTGTTAGTTGGAACTGGCCAAAAATGTATGTTTCCTCTTCCATTATTGAGGTGGATGAACAAAATATATTAACGCCGTTACTCGAAGGCAGTGCTATCGCGACATCAATTAAGAACCACGCCCGTAATGCAGAGCAAATAGTATTTAATAAATATGCCATGAACTACATGTTTGATATTTTAAAGGAAGATGTTGGGCTATTAACAGACAAACAAAAAGAAGATTATTGGGAAGATATCCGTGATAACACAAGTGTAGAAAACACTGGGTCAAACCTTATTAGAATATCATATAAATCAGTTGATCCTGTGCGTGCTCAACTGTTGGCTGAAAACCTTACCAATTTATTTATATCTGGAAGTGTTAACGAGAAGAAAAGAGAAAGCGAAAATGCCTATAACTTTATCGCAAGGCAGGCAGGTGACTATCATGAAAAGTTACTTAGTTCAGAGGGTGCCTTAAAAGAGTTTAGGTCTAATAACCTGGGGGCGGATCCAGCCAGTTCAGCGGTAGTTAACGATCGTATATTGGAATTACAAAGATCTATTGAGCAAAGCGGGCTGGCAATTAATGAAGCTAAAATTCGCATGGAAAATATAGATGCGCAGCTATCCGGAGAAGCTGAGGTTTCTGCTCACTTATCCAGGGAGGGTCAAATTCAAGAAAGGATATCTGTGTTGCAGACAAAATTGGACATGCTAAGAATGACGTATTTGGATACTTATCCTGACATTATAATTATTAAAGATCAAATAGCGTCATTAAAAACAACTATGGGTAACATAGGGAAAGATGAGACTTATAAAATAAGTCAAAATCAAGGTGGCCAATTAAACCCTTTATTTCAAGAGCTTAGAGCAAAAAGGTCGCAATTTAAAACCGAATTGGCGGCACTTAAAACACGGGTGAAAGAAACCCGGCAGCTGTTAGGTGATGAAAAGTCTCGAGCACGACAAATAAATAATGCTGTGGCTGTGTATGCACAACTAACACGAGATTACGATGGTAATCAGGCATTGTACAGAAAACTATTAAAGCAGAGGGAGTCTGCAAGAGTATCAATGAACATTGATATTGCTAACCAAGGAATGACCTTGCAAATAAAGGAGCAAGCAATTGTTCCGGTTCGACCTGTTGGCTTGCAATTTATACATTTTGCTATTTTTGGCTTAATAGGCTCACTTTTAGCACCATTTGGCTTGTCTTTTTTACTGGCCAGCATTGACGGTAAGTATAAGTCTGAAAAATCATTGAAAACACTAAAAGGGCTACCGGTTTTAGGGGGGGTTAGCACTTATCGAAATAAATCCATGAATCTTGTTGATGCTTCTTGGTTAACTTTTATTGCTCTTATTTTTATAATCGTGGTAACTATGTATGGTTATGTTGGGTGGCTTAAAATGTTGGGTCAGGCTTAATCATGAATAAATTGGAACAGGCAATTCGGAAAACAACTGGCGACGGCAGCCTTTATTCTTACGATGGGGAAAGAACCTCATTTATAGAAGAGATAGAAAAAATGAAGGTTAGTCATTTAATGACTAAGGAAGAGCTAAATAAGAATAGGATCATTTATCCTGATCTAAATAATAGTAACCTGGTAAATTCATTTCGAGAATTTCGAACTTCCCTAACCGCTGTCAGTAGCAGAAATGTTGTCATGGTGACGTCAATAGGGGATGAATCTGGTGTAAGTTTCTTTGCAAGAAACTTGGCCTCTGCAGTTGCCTTTGACATGGCTAAGACAGCTATGATCGTGGATTGTAACGGAAGAAAAGCCTGTATTCATGAGGTATTTAACCTTGGTTTTAAGCCTGGAGTAAGTGATTTTATTTCCATTAAGGATTTGAAAGTTGAAGACGTTATTCATGAAAGCGGTATTAGACGTTTAAGGGTACTGCCCTTTGGGCAATCTGGAAGTGATGGTGGCGAAGTATTTAGTCATCCCAGGTTTTATAGTCTCATGACCCAGGTTAAACACCAATATAGTGATCGTCATGTCATTATAGATGCGCCACCCATACTAAAATCAGCCGATGCCCGAATACTAATGGATGTATGTGATCAAGTTGTACTGATTGTTCCCTATGGGCGGAATTCCAGTCAAGATATACAAGCTGCAGTAAAAATAATAGGTAGTCAGAAATTCTCAGGCGTTGTCTTTAATGAGTTCTTGGTTTAGTGAAGAACTATGCTTGTCCATTTCTCTTGTTGCTCTTATTGTCCAGAATTTGTGATGCCTTTGTATTGGGGGTGGGGGCTGTAGAGCTTAGTGTTAGTGTTGAAAAGGAAAAGCATAACTTGGGTATTGCGGGCGCGTATGATTTCAATTCAGCGAGCCCAAGCTTAAAAATGCAGTCTTCTACTTATTTTCAGTTTGGAACTAATCTTGGTAGGTCAGCAGAGGATCTGGACGAACATGCTTATTTGTATGAGCAATCCTACCTGGAAACGAGTGGAGAATTTGATTATTTTTTTCCATCAAAGAGTATTAAATGGCATAACGGGTACAATTCGAAAGCTGACTTTGTTCAAGCTGAAGAGGTTAATTCGACTATAGATTCAAATTTCAACGATATTGAGAATACCTGGTCAGTTACCTCGGGCCCGAGTCTGACAATTAATCGAAATAATGGGTTTTTAATCGAAGCTAGCGTTAATTTGTCCTATTTGGATTCCATTGACGAGGCTACAACTGAATATAATTATGATATTGGTGTTTTGAATTCGATTACCCCGATTTCCCAGTTAGGTATGAATAGCAGGCGGGTTTGTTCTAAATATGAAGTGAACACTGATAATAATGCATGTCGAATACAATATAATATTATTTTCTCTACTAAAAGAAAGAACTTGGATATCAAGGTGGAAACTGGAACCTCTGATGATGGTAAAACATTAACTGATATCTATTCTGGTACGCTAGATTACGCAATGAATAGGTATTCAGGCGTTAGTATCTTATCTACAAGATCCATTAGTACAATTTTAAATAATGAAGGTCTAATATTTAAGACGAGTGACCAGGCTCTGAGTTCGCTAATATCGACTAAATCAATTGAGTACAGTTATAAACTGGGTGGAAGGGACCTATCTATTAGCTTTATGGAGCAAAGTCTAATTTCCGGCTTAGATAGTAAGGACAGTGAAGTCCTTCGTTTGAATTCTAATCAAAGGTTGCATTCCAAATTGTGTACATACTGTGTGTTATCACTTAATTATGATTACTCTAATTTCAACGATGAGCGATATAAGCATATAAGTTCTATTGAATTGACTAAGATAAATTCACGTAACCTATCAACATCCATAAACTTCAGCCAGACAAGGATTAAGTCGGAATTGGATGTTTGGAGCATCGGCATGTTGGTTACATATAGTGGTAGGCAAGCAAAACTAGGGGGAAAATAGGGATATGTATTTAGATTTTTATGGGTTTAATAAAAACCCGTTTCAAATGACCCCAGACAATGACTTTTTGTATATGAGTCAGCAGCATGCGAGGGCGCTTGTGTATATGGACTACGCCACTTGGAGACCTGGCGGATTTGTGGTGATTACCGGTGAAATAGGATCAGGTAAGACCACTTTGGTAAAATGGCTATTAAAAAATATATCAGGAAAAGTAAATTGTTTTCACTTCGCTTTTGCAAATTTATCAGGTAACGATCTGTTTCATTACCTGTTAAGACAGGTAAATATTATATCTAAGAAAGAGGATAAAATATCTCTTATTTATGCCTTCCAGGAATATCTTGTTAAAAGCTCTAAAAAGGGTATGCCTCATGTTCTAATTATTGATGAAGCTCAGAATTTAACAAAAGACCAGCTTGAAGATATAAGAATGTTGGCAGCATTAGAAGGGAGTGATGGACCTCTGCTTCGGATTACGTTGCTAGGCCAGCCGGAATTTTTGAACATGATTAATATGTCTGAGCAATTCAAGCAGCGTGTAAAGCTACATTTTCATTTAAAAGGCTTGCAGAAAGGTGACGTTGAAAAATATATTGAATATCGACTCGTTAAATCTGGGCTAAAGTCAAATACACTGTTCGAACAACCCTTAATTGAAAAGATATATGAATATTCTAAGGGCGTTCCGAGGCTAATAAATAAGATATGCGATGCATTGCTGATGTGTGCTTATGCCGAAGAGCACGATAAACCAAGGCTGGATGATATTGAAATGATTCTGCCTGATTTGATGATTGATAATCCCGCAATGAAGGTTCAAAAAGAGCTCGATAGCGCCATTACTCGTTTGAATCAAACTGAAGCAGATAATTCTAGGGCTCTAATGGAGAGACTAGTCAGTGCGGTAGAAAACCTAAATGACAACCTGTCTTTATTGGTAAATAAGAGTCATTAGAATGATTGTTTATATGTTTCATGCAATTGGTGAGCTAGATAGTGACGATTGGGCCGATCCTCATTACAGTTTTTCTGAAAGTAATTTTCGTGAATTTCTGGCGAATGTAGGTTCGGTGGTGAGCTTGAAGTTCGCTTTAGAAAATAATTTGAAAAAGGGGGTTGTGGTCACCTTTGACGATGGTCATGTAAGTAATTATTTTGCGGCTAAATACATTTATGAAAATGGATATGGCACTGCTGATTTTTTTATTAATCCAGAATTTGTAGGGAATGATTTTTATATGAGTTGGCAGCAAATTGGTGATTTAAGTGAGTGGGGGATGAGTATTCAATCTCACGGGCTAGATCACCAATATTTGTCAGATTGTAGTGACCCAGAGCTAGCAAGGCAATTGCAAGAGAGTAAACGACTTATTGAGCAGAAGATTGGCCAGGCTATTACGATCCTAGCCCCCCCTGGGGGGCGCTTTGATAGCAGAACAACCAGGATGGCTTCGGAGTTTGGGTACCAGTGTATTGCTAATTCACAGCCTGGGCGCATGGGTGCTACTTTTAATTATCATATACCAAGATTGGCGGTGTTAAAGCATTATAATGCCCATGATTTGGTGTCAGCGCAGAATCTATTTAGCCCTTTAATTATAAAGTTAAAGGTGAAATACGTTGCTTTAAAAATAGTAAAAACCCTGCTTGGTAATCGTAGCTACGATCTTATCCGCCTTAAATTATTGGGAGATAACTAATGTTGCTAGCTTTTACATTTTGTTTATTGTTTGTAGTTTATGTCTATGCTTTATATCCCCTAACCCTCTATTTGTTGGCCAGACGCAAATCCATAATAGCGCCTACTGTGGATTATGTTGGGGACATCTCTATTGTCTTGGTGGTGTGCAACGAAGAGCAGAGTGTGTCTAGAAAAATTCAAAATTTACAGGACTTGGAATTTAATGGCGGAGATAAAAATATCATCGTAGTGGATGACGCCAGTGATGATACGACATTCAAAATTTTAAGCGAGTTTACTAACATTGCAGTACTTAGATCCGGGCACCGAAGTGGTAAGGCAAATGGCTTAAACCTAGCTATGAAAGAGGTTGCAACCGAATTGGTGATGATGGTGGATTGTCGTCAGTCTTTGGAATTGGATTCGCTTAAGCATTTGGCCTCTTGGTTTGTTGGCAATCCTAAGATGGGTGCTGTCAGTGGTGAACTAATGTTTAAACCCCAGGGGGGCAATAGTTTCTCCTCTGGTATGGATGGATATTGGCGTTATGAGAAATTTATTCGTAAAGCCGAAGCCAGTATTGCCAGCGTGCCAGGCGTGACCGGTGCTTTGTATATGTTAAGGTCTTCACTTTATGAAGAGTTACCAGCTAATACCTTGTTAGATGATGTGCAAGTGCCTATGGTGGCTTCAAACAAAGGCTACCGTGTGGGGTTTGATGAACGTGCTGTTGCATGGGATGTCCCTTCTGTTTGCGCAAAAAAAGAAAAGTTGAGAAAAGTGCGTACACTAAGTGGAAATTATCAGCTGTTCTTCCGATTTCCCCAATGGATTATGCCTAAAGGACACCCCATTTGGTGGCAGTTTTTTAGTCATAAAATTGCTCGTTTATTGGCACCTTTATTTGCCCTAGCATCCTTTTTATTAGCATGTGTTATGTGTGTTGAAGGCAGTGTCTTGGCGTTTTTTTATATGCTTGCTTTTGCTGGAGTGCTTCTCATTGCCCCCTTAAGTGCCAGGTTTTCTGTTGTGAGTAAAATTCCATTAAGCAAGCTACTCGCTTCATTTATAACTTTAAACTGGTTTTGCATTTTGGCCTTAGTTAATTATTTCTCTGTAACTTCATCGGGTACGTGGAAGCGATAACCCAGTGGAGATAGATCCATAGTGAAGCGGTGGTTAATTTTATATAAATCAGTGGAATATGGTGCATAACTCGATGGAGGAGTTGATCTCTATGTAGTACTTAAGGCTCTAAGGCGCTGTTCTTTTTGTGAACGGTACACCATATTTAGGGAGCCAGGTTTTTAATCGTAATATCTCTCTTATACTAAAAATTCAATTTGGTGGATTTTTGAGGGGTGTGTAGTGAAAAGCCTATTCTTAGTCATGTTGATTTCTCTTTCTGGGTGCATAAACTTTGATGATGAATTAGTACCAGCCGAGTCAGAAGAGCAAGAGAATCAACCTGAGCAAGCTCAGCAAGAGAACCCGGTTCCTGATCCTGTTAATACACCCGTTCCAGAAGAGCCAGCTATTCCAGTTGATCCGGTGGTCCCTTCGATTCCAATTGATCCAG
>MAAB01007624.1_pt1 | contig 13962 bp, 11 predicted proteins | sample 1115991 | NCBI WGS metagenome assembly MAAB01 (sample SAMN04961124, study PRJNA320927) | seawater metagenome | isolation source: sample BD02T18 sea water enriched with oil for 18 days | place: USA:Gulf of Mexico | collected 2013-07-27
CTTTACCTTAATTATTATTGAAGCGAATTAGCTATGAAGAAGAACATTATCACCCTCAGCAGTTGGATCATTGTCTTGTGGATTTGTAAGGTATTTTTATTCTCATTACCGTATAAATTTTCTGCTCATCCCGATACTCAGCATATTTTTGGTACGATTGGTTTGTGGATGCAAGACGTATTATCCCCTGGCTTGGGCAGTTGGTTCGGACAATATGGTGCATATGCAGTGGGCAGTATTGAATTGCTGGTCTCATTAGCGTTGTTATCTCCTCTATTATTTTTGCTGCTAACCAAGCTTAATTTAATGAAGCAAGCACCTGCACGAGAGCTAATTCACGGCCTAGGTGGGCTAGTAGCATCTGGGGTTATGCTAGGCGCTGCCTACTTTCATTTATTCACCCCCCTGGGTATCGAAGTCTTCCACGAGGGTAAAAGCGATGGTGGTTCGCTGTTTTATGCAGCGGTTTCTATCTTAGTGCTTGGTCTGGTATTGGCCGCAATCAATTTACCGCAATGGTTTGCGGCTAAAAAATCTGAGCAATAATATGTTTATTCGTATCGCTCAGGTTTGCTTATATATTATTTTTTGTACTTTGCTACGAGTTGGCCCTTGGCGCTATTTTCAACTTAATGCAAAATATTTCAATCGTAATAAAGGCATATTTTCTAAGCTCGATATCGATCAACTCATTCCCCATCAGTGGCGTTTGCCCCAATGGGTTGACCATTCGGCAGCGATTCCTCAGGCTTATCCAGTATTTTTAAAGCCTGAGTGGGGGCAGAATTCTAAAGGCATTCAGCGTGCCGATAATCTACAAGAATTTGAACAGTTACGCTTACTTAAACCTAACTCCCACGTTCAGTATCTTGTTCAGCAAGGTGCCAAACAAGAGATTGAATTCGAAGTATTTCTCATTCCTCAACCACTCGATAGCGAGTCGAAAAATACGTCAAATCAGGCGATGGGTATACTTTCGATAACCCAAGTTAGTAATCGCAGTGGTGAAAAGTTTCCAATTAACGGCATTTATAATTCAGCCACAGAATATTCTGATGTATCTGATCAATTAACAGCGGAACAAAAGCAGCAATTGTACTGTCTATTACGCACCATTGGCCCTTTCAATATATCTCGCATCGGTTTGCGGGCGAATTCAATCGCTGATGTATTAGCGGGAGATTTCAATATTATCGAGATCAACTTGTTCTTCCCTATGCCATTGGTTTTATTGTGTGAAAACGTTTCATTATTCAAAAAATGGCAATTCATTGTGACTAATATGTGGTTATTAGCCAAGGTCACGAAAGCCATGCCAAAGGATCAACCCTTTAAAGATATTTTCTTTAAAAAGATGGGTTTTTTCTATCAGGTGAAAGACTTTAAACAGAAAGAGATGAGTTAATGCAGCAGTCAATACTGACAGTTAAAAAGAAGATTTATCAGTGGATTAGCCAGCGTTTTATGGATGGCTGCAGCAGCTATAATGACTTAACCGTTCGCCGTAGTTGTCGCTCGAAAGAGCAAGCTCGGGCTGTATTTTCTGACAATAAAGTGCCCCATGCCAAAGGATTGATTTTTTTAAATCCTTTCAATGCCATTCGCTTTGCCAAACAATATGGTTTCCCGCTGGTGATTAAACCGAATGTCAGTGGTTTTTCTCGCGGTAGCCACTTTCCAATTAATAGTTATGGCGAATTATGGAAAGCTATTTTCTTAGCAAAATTGTGGTGGCCGACCACAGTCGTTGAGCAATATTTATTAGGAAAAAATTATCGTGTCGTAGTGGTGAAATCAGCTGACAAAAAAGGACAGTTAATGTCTGTGATAGAGCGTTTCTCTCCCTATGTATTAGGTGATGGCAAGCAGAGCATTGAGCAGCTAATTGATGAGGAGAACGATGTTCGTGAAAGCATGGCGTTATTCCCAGTAATACACCCTTTAACTAAAGGCTCGGTTACCCGCAAGTTTTTAGCCAAACAATCTTATTCATTAGCAACAGTGCCAAAAGAAGGAGAAATCGTCACTCTCTTCTATCGTATCTCTCTTGCCCCAGGCGGTGTGGTTTCAATCATTGATCAGAAAACCATTCCACAAATCAACAAGGACTTATTCACGGATGTATTGGCCATGTTCGATGCCAATATTTTGGGCATTGATGTGATTATGGCGCAAGGTATTGATACCCCTTTTGATCAGCAAGACTGCATTCTATTGGAGGTTAATTCACGTCCTTACTTAAAGATGCACGACTACCCGCGCTTTGGAGAAAAAGAAGATTTGAGTGGTTATTTTAGCCACTTAGAGCAATTCGACATTAGTCAAGCGGATACATTCTGATGAAGCTGTTCTTTCAGTTTGCCGCCTTTCATGCGCTACTGATGGGTTTATTACCGTTTTTTGTTCCCGTTGTATTATGGCAGCAAGGCTATATCTTATGGCAACTGAGTTTTTTTATTGCCCTAACCGGGCTCGGTTTTTTACTCGCTTTACCACTATGGCGAAAACTGTATTTAGATAATCAATGGTCTTGGATTATCCGAACTTCTTTTATTCTAGAGGCCTTGCTCTTTGCCAGTATATTATCATTACCGAGCAGCCAAGATTCTGAATTCAGTCTGCTGACTATGCTTTGCCTAGTATCAGTTGCGTTATTAAATGGTACTTATTTGTGCTTTTACTGGACCAGTCAGCGAACTCTTTTCACTCAACTGACTAAACAGGAAGATGGAAAAATTACTACAGGGAATAACTTTGGCAACTTCCAAATTGTGGTGATGATTTTATTGAAAGTAGGAATCTTAATATCAGCCTATTTATTGCAGCAAGGTCAGGAAACTGCCTTAATGATATTGAGTTTAAGCATTGCATTACTCGGGTTTATCTTTTTAGAACCCAACTTAATTGCCCCTACTCAGGCACCGAAGTCAGCTCCGCTATTATCCACAGCGAATAGCAGCATAGATAAAATGACAGATAAACCGACACGCTGGGTATTTCTTATCGATGGTCCATTTTTATATTTAGAAAGTTACTTTTGGCTATTATCACTTTATCTCATTGCCCAGCAAGATGTCATGCATCTGGGTTTCCTGGTGATTGGCATAACCCTATTATTAGCGGTTCTATTTTGGTTAATTAAAGGACGTATTGATGCCTTCCCCGCGAATAGCATTTTTCAGCTGGCGTTAGTCGGCTATGGATTTTCTTGGCTATTACGCGCTTATGTTGGCAGTGATTTAGATTTGGCTACGAGCATGAGCTATCCCTATATTTTACTCATTGCCTTTTTAACCAGTTTTTTTCGTTTAAGTTTTAATAAACGTTTTTTCGATCATGCACAATTACAAGAAAATAATCCTCAGCGAATGATCAATTATTTATTGCATAAAAGCATTTTGTCGCAACTTGGCATTTTTGTTTTTTTCCTTGCCCTAGGGTTAATTTTACTCGCCAACATTAACTTAGTGACGAGCATTAACATACCTTTGAGTTTAATTTATGGCTTTGCAGCACCCTTTGCTTTGCTATACGGCTTTTATGCACAACCCTTTTCCAGATTAAATAAGGTAGACCATCATGCATAAGATGATCTTAGGCAGTATTGAAGTTTTACATGAGTTGGTGCAGTTCATTCAGCAGCTCGATGATGAGAGCTACCACTGCTCCCCTCAACCGTTATTTGATAGCCCTATAGGCAATCATGTTCGTCATATTTTGGACATTTACCAAGCATTGATGCAGAGCGAGCATAACCTAATTGATTATGATGAGAGGCGTCGTGGAGCGGAGGTAGAAACGAAACGCTTTGAAGCGTTGAAAGAATTGGTGGTGATTGAAAACTGGCTATTATCCTTGCCGCAGGACCAGTTTGATGAAGTTAAAATAGTAAAAACAGAAGTCTGTTTATCACAGCAAAATAGCCAACGCTTTACTTCGACCCTTGGCCGTGAACTTTGCTTTGCGTCTAGCCACGCAACTCATCATTTGGCGTTATTGGTAGCGATAGCAAAATCGCTAAGTGTGCAGATTAACGGTCAACTGGGGATTGCCCCAGCGACCGCTAGTTTTCTACGCCAGCAAGCTGATCTTGCTGACTAGGTAAGTCAAAGCTTATTGGCCATAACGTAGGTTAGCTGAGAAGTCTTGCTTCTGAGCTTGGCCCATGTGAATGGTGAAGGTCTCATTATCACCAATAGAATTAGACCACATGTAAAGATAGTCCTGCCATGAACCTGAAGGCCAGCGCTGTAAGAAGTAATCCACACCGTTAACCGTGCTACGATCGACAAAGGCAATTTTGTCGCCATTTTTAAGGCAATCGCCATCGTCATTTAAGATACGGATACGTAGCTTATTTGATGCGTCATCTTGCTTAGTGAAAAACGCATAATTACCACCGCCACCACCTAACCACCAGTTCCAATAAGAACCCGCACGCTGAGCGCCTTGCACTTGGATCCAGTCATCGTGACGAATACAGAATGCACGATTCTTTGGATACCAGTTATCTAGGTTCATCACAGTTGCAGGATCACTTGCGTCACCCTTCACTGTTAACCAGCCGTTATTATCATTGCTATCGATTTTAACAAACTTACCATTGGCTTTGTTTTGGAACTGTACACCTTGGTATGGATTGTTAACTGCACGGAAGCTCTCTGTACGAGTATTTTCGTTAGCGTATGAGAAAGCAGCAATAGGATAGTGATCAGACAGTTCTTGGAAGCGGTAGTTACCGGTGCTCCAGTTAGTCGATGTCACATCCAAGGACTGATTATGCCAGTGGCTTGGCTGAGCGTGATTACGCGATACGAAGATGTAATCTAGGTATTCACTCGGTAGATCTGGGTAGTTATACGCGGCCATACCATTGGACTCAGGATCCCAACTAGTAGAGAAACCCGCAAACGCATCGGGTTCGCTGACCTGCAAAGTTTCGATCAAGTCTGGGTATTCAGCCGTATTTTTAATCACGTTGAAGTCACCGCCCATGAATACCACTTCGTCAGCTGGGATATTATGGCTGGCGATGAAGTTTTGCATTTCGGTGAACTGGCTCTTACGAGTAGCCGCAGGATCAGTACAAGCGCTATCTTCCGCTTGAGCATGAGTACTGATTAGGTGGTAAGCCGCGCCGTTTTTATCAACTCGTGCATAAACAAAGCCTTTATTAGACAGGTAATCTGCACCACAGGCATCTTTATAAACGTATTGAATTTGTTCTGTAATAGGCCAGCGGCTAACGATCGCTACGCCACCATCTTCTGGTGATAGGTCAGCATAGGCGCCGAGTGTTGCATCCCAACCACTCTTAGAACGACCCATAACCGGAGTTTGGTATGGGTAGTCTGCTTTTAACCCATTCATCAGTGTGGTTGCTGGGGCATTATCAAACAGCTCTTGCAATAAAATCGCATCATGGCCTTTGACAACTTCTGATTGTGGAATCATTTGAGCGCGATTTTCATGACTCCAATCACCGGCAAACAGCTCTGGCAGCATGTAGACGTTGTAGGCTAGCAGACGAAAGTTGTCGGCATAGGCTAGGCTTGGACTTTCTATTGGTGCAGTCGGCGCTGGCTCGACTTCGACGATAGGGTCTGGAGTATTGGACATCGCATTCACGAGCCCACTTGCCAATGTCGCGCTAATGGCGAGACATAAGGTGGTTTTAATTTTCATGGTTGATCCCGTTTTGACGTTTTTATAATTATTTTTTGTTTTACTTTTTAGACGATCTCTTAACGAATCGTTCTAGCAAAATCGTTCTAGCAAAATCGGTATCCCTTCCAATCTATCGCTGCATATTAAATTCTTACGCAAGCCGCAGGTAGGTCGCCACAGGCCAATGCTTTGGTCCTCACAGATATCCGTGTGATCCTGCCATCGCCGCTGCAATCGCCAATAGGCTAAGGGATAGCAGGATAATATGCATGAGGTGCAGTCGCTGAAAGGCTTTTGCACTATTTTGTATAGCTAAGCGCTGAAAGAGCTTATGCAAGAAGAGAGGCTCTAATACAAATAAAACCATGCTAAAAAGCAACCAGATAAACGTCATTAGGTGGAGCCACCAAAATTGGGGCTCAAGATATCGTGACCAAGCATTAAGATAATCGAGCATCCATAATCCCGACAGCCCAGTTAATAACGTAGTAATTTTTGCTTGCAAGGCGAAGCGCCCTTCCAAACGCTCAAACAAATCTAAGCGCTGCTGATCATTAGGTAGGTTTTTTAAGGCGGGAATTAATATTGTCGTGACAAAGGCGACTCCGCCAATCCACAAAGTGACCGCAACAATATGGAGAGTACGTGCGAGTACCGCCTGATCAAATTCAGACATCCTTTAACCCCTTTAAATGTAGGTCTTTATTATAACTTAGCCCGCATTTTATCTTCTGATATAAATCAAAGGCCATTCAATCATTAAAAAATCATATTTATTCCTACAACCACACTGTCAGAAATGCCATTTGTCGTAATAATTAGCAATAGTTAGTGACAAAAACCTCTCCAATACTAGGCTGAATAGTAATCAACCCAATACTTAAGTAGTACTTCATGATGATGAAATTATTACGCCAAATTCGGATTTCACGCAGGCTTGCATTACTTATTGCACTCTTTTTATTAGGATTTTTGATCACTACCAGTATCATTTTGTCACAGTACAAAACAAGCTTATTGGAAAGTCGCAGCCAACAAACTCAAGTATTAGTTGAAACTACACACAGTCTTTTAAATGACTTCTATAACCGGGCTCAAGCTGGAGAATTAGACGATGCTGAAGCACGTTCTCAAGGCTTAAAGGCTATTTCAAAACTTAGGTACGCTGGCAGTAATTACTTTTGGGTAAACGATTATCAAGCCCGCATGATTATGCATCCGATCAAACCCACTTTAGATGGAAAAGATCTAGCATCCTTCACCGATCCAAATGGCAAACAAATCTTTACTGAGATGGTCAATGTAGTAAAAAATGATGGCCACGGCTTTGTTCCTTATCATTGGCCTAAACCCGGTGCCGATAAACCTGTGGCTAAAATTTCGTTTGTGAAAGGTTTTACCCCATGGCAACTCATTATTGGTTCTGGTGTTTACCTAGATGATGTCAATGAAGAGTTTTATTCAGTTGCATTTTTCATCGCCTTAACCACCTTAATTATTATTATCCCTCTAGTATTCATCGCAACCTTAATTGCCGGTAGCATCTCGTCACCCATTAATGCAACAACTAAAGCGATGAATAATATTTCTGAGGGCGAAGGGGATTTAACTCAACGCTTACGCACCGAAGGTAATGATGAAGTCGCAAGTTTAGTAAAAGCCTTTAATACCTTTATTGAGAGAATCCAAACGACGATTATTGATGTCAATAAAGCGAATACTGAACTTACTGAAGCCTCACAGAATTTGGACCAATTTGCACAATCAGGCAAACAGCATATGGAACAACAGAATCAAGAAACTTATCAAGTAGCCACGGCGGTTACAGAAATGTCTTCTACAGTGCAAGAAATTGCTCGTAGCGCGGAACAAGCTGCAGATTCGGTTCAAGGGGCAAATGATCAAGCGGTAGAAGGTTTAAGTACCATGGCAAAGACCGCTCGTGGAATTACCGAACTAGCTAATGAAGTTGAATCAGCGGCGGAAGTCATTAACCAGTTAGAGACAGAGAGTCAGGCCATTGGTTCAGTATTAGATGTGATACGCGGCATTGCCGAACAGACTAACCTTCTGGCTTTAAACGCGGCCATTGAAGCAGCCAGAGCAGGTGAACAAGGCCGTGGGTTTGCTGTGGTTGCGGATGAAGTCCGAACTCTGGCGAGTCGTACTCAGCAATCAACAGAAGAGATTAATGACATGATCGCGCGCTTGCAAAAAGGAACATCTGATGCGGTGAATGTTATGAATTCAGGCAGTAAAAAAGCGGGGGAAACAGTTGAGTTAGCGGGCACATCGGCCAACGCATTAGAAAAAATTGTCGATGCTGTCGGCACCATATCAGAAATGAATATTCAAATTGCAACAGCCGCGGAACAACAGTCAGCGGTTGCCCAAGAAATTGACCAATCGATTGTCAGGATTTCCAAGCTCTCTGAAGAGGCTGGTAATAATAGTAATCAAGTATCCGCGTCTAGCAGTGATTTAAATACTCTCGGTAATGAGTTAAATCGAATTATCAGTACCTTTAAGATTTCTTAAATGAAACATGGAGTTAAAATGATTATTTCTAAATGTGTTAAATGTTCCATATCATCTGGTTTACTATTTTTTCTATTATACTCTCCTTTTGCTGCTTACTCCTCAGGTAACAATAACCAGTTTAGCTATGGCGGTATGATTAAGTTTGATGCCATCTTCAGCCAATATTCAGATAGCCAAAGAGCGGCTAATGTCGGTGATGATTTTTTAGTACCGTCAACCATACCCACAGGTGATGGCAGTAATAAAGGCGATAACGTATATGATAGCAATGCTAAGTTCAGTCGTTTATGGTTTAAAACCATCACGGCGACTCCCCAAGGAGAAGTTAAAAGCTACATTGAAATGGATTTTAATGCTGGTAACGATGAGCGCTTAACCAATCAATCGAGTAATGGACTTAGGCATGCATTTTTACAATGGAAAAATTCAGCAAGCTCTTCCCTACTCGCGGGTCAGACATGGAGTACATTTTTTAATGTGGCCGCCTTACCGGAAGCCGTCGATTTTATCGGCCCGACTTCGGGCACCCTGTTCGTCCGTCAAACTCAGTTTCGTTATAGCTATAACTTGGCCAATGGTAAGTTGATGCTTGCTGCGGAAAACCCTTCTATCAGTTTATATGATGGTGGCTCCGGTTTTGATAGCAATCAAGTTGATAGCAGTTCTTTCCCTGATGTCATTGCTCGCTACGATGGCAAGGCTGGCAGTTTCAACTACAGTACTGCTGCTATGTTACGTGATGTTCGCTATAACGACGGCACGAATGATGATAGTAAGCTAGGCAGTGCTCTGACCTTCTCTGCGATCTACTCATTATCGAATGGCGATGATATTAAGTTCATGGTCAGCCAGGGGCACCTGGGGCGCTACCTTGCCCTCAATGCCTATCGTGATGGGGTAGTGGAAGCCAATGGTGATATAGAGTTAATTACGTCTTTTGGTAGTTACCTTGCCTATCGCCACTTTTGGAGCGACAAACTTCGCTCAACATTTTCCTATGCTTTTTCAAATGCCGACAATCCTGATTCAACCGTCGCTGACGTGACCAAATCGGCAAATAATAGCAACATCAATTTAATGTACTCACCACTAAAGAAACTAACGTTTGGCATTGAATACATGCAAGCACAACGAGAATTGGAGAGTGGCAACGATGGTGATTTGACGCGAGTACAAATGACCAGCAAGTGGGTATTTTAATTAGTTGATTTAACTAGGCAGAATATGAATCATTCACGCTATGTGTATCTGATCTTCATGGTTATTATTTTAAGCTGGCCTGTTTTTTTACAACTGCCAGCGTCACCCTGGTTATTGTGGTCTTATCCTTTAATTATCTGGCTTGCCTTAATTATTTACGCTTTTGTGAGCGAGCATCATGTTTAATATTTGGCAAGCGATCGTATTGCTTGCCGCTTATGCGTTAATACAATATACCATCGCTCGCTGGGCACAGTCTTCTTCAGCACTTTCTAATAAAGTTCGACAATCGGCGACTATTTACTCTCTTAGTCTCGCCGTTTTTTGTACCTCTTGGACTTATTATGGCAACATTGGCCAGGCCAGTAGCCAAGGAATTCAACACCTTTCATTATATTTAGGCAGCAGTTTAGCGTTTATTTTTTTAATCCCTACCTTCAAAAAGATGGTTAGAATTAAAGCTCACTTTCATACTACGAGCATTGCCGATTTTGTTTCTACTCGCTACAACCATTCGCAATGGTTAGCAGCGCTAATTAGCCTGCTATGTATCGTTGGTATTACCCCATATATTTCTATTCAGTTAAAATCGATTATTAGCAGCGCACAGATTTTTATCATAAGCAGTAACTCAAGCAGTGATTTTCTACTAGCTCAGTTTGATATTTTAACCGTTTTATTAATGACAGCTTTCACCATCGTTTTTGGTGTCCGCCAACTTGATCCGACCGAACGCCACCCTGGGATGATGGTTGCGATAGCCGCCGAAAGTCTATTTAAACTAGTGGCTTTTTTGGCGGCGGGAATTTTCATTTGTTTTTTTGTATTTAATGATTTCGGCGAGCTATTGACTATCGCTAGTGAGCAATTTGGGAATACGAGTTCACTTGATACATTCAGCCAAGTACCTAGCATATCAAGCTGGCTCACAACTTTAACCTTAGGAATAATAGGTGTTATAGCTTTACCTCGACAATTTCACGTTGGCATTATTGAATGTTCAGATGAAAAAGTTTTAAACCAGGCTCGCTGGATGTTCCCTTTATATCTTTTCGTAATAAATTTTTTAGTAATCCCTATTGCCATCGCTGGAAAAGTATTACTGCCTGCTATTGACAACCCCGACTTGATATTATTGAACATTCCGATTTGGCAAGATTCTACCATCATCTCAATCTTGGTCTTTCTAGGGGGTTTTGCTGCGGCGACAGGAATGATCATGGTCAGTGCAATGACCCTATCAACTATGGTAACCAATCATCTATTGCTACCTATTATTGAAAAAATTAAAGTACTTCATTTTTTACGCCGAAGACTGCTCTATATTCGTTGGTTCATGGTCGCCTTCACTTTGTTTTCTGGGCTCTATTATTATCGAGCAATTGGGGATTCAGAATTAATCGTTCAAATAGGCTCAATTTCTTTTGTCGCCATAGCACAACTCATCCCCGCACTATTAATTGGCCTATTTTGGAAGAAGGGAAATAATGTAGGAGCCATTGCAGGTATCGCCAGTGGTACTATAATTTGGTATTACACCTTAATGTTACCCTCTGTAATTAATAGCGGCTGGTTTGAAACAGACTTATTAATTAATGGCCCCTTTAATTTAGCTTGGCTAAAACCAGAACACTTATTTTTTCTGAAGATAGACTCTTCGGTTGGCCATAGCCTATTTTGGTCACTATCTATTAACTGTGCGTTGTTTGTTCTAATCTCTGAGAAGACATTTAAGGCTAAACATTCCTCTGATGCTATTACGTTTATAAATATTGCTAATGGTAAACAACAATCAAATCACCATAAAAAACTTATTGCCGATATTTGTTTAGCCAACAAACTGCAGCTTTTAAGTAATTTAATTAATCACTATCTATCAGATGCTGAAACTCAACGTAAGTTAGAGCTATGTTGCAAACTCTGTGAAGTAGACCCTCTTGATGAAGTCGACGTTATACAGCTCTCTCAATTACGTAATAAGGCGACCAGTATGCTGGCGGGAATTATCGGCATGGCTGCAGCAAATAGAGCAATACAGAGTATAGAATTGCTGAATAAACAAGAGCAAGAATTACTATCAAATAGTTACAGCGATCTATTAGCTCAAAGTCTAATGTCTCCAGATGAACTATTAGAGAAAGTTGATTTCTACCAAGAGAAACAGCAGTTATTAGAGGAGCATGCTAACTTACAAGCGAAAGCAATGGAAAAACTAGAAGATGAACATCAAAAAACTATCAAAGCAAAATTAGAATTAAACCAACTAAACCAACAGCTTGAAAATAGAATAGAAGAAAGAACGTCTGATCTTAAAAATATCAACCAAGAACTCACCTCGGCTATGAGCGAATTAAAACTTGCTCAGAAGAAGTTATTTGAAGCAGATAAAATGGCCTCTTTAGGTCGAGTAGTTGCTGGGGTAGCCCACGAGATAAATACCCCCATCGGAGTGATACTAACGGCATTATCGAGTTTAGAAGATGAAATTGAGACAATTAATTTACAAATTACAGAAAATAAAATCAGTAAAGATAATCTTCAAGAATTCATGAATTATAGTGCCGAAGTCTGTAAGTTATCTTTGACAAATATTCAACGCGCGGCTCATTTAATTGATAGCTTTAAACAAGTCGCGGTTGATCAGGAAAAAGAGAGCATTGAATCCTTCTTGCTCGGTAGTTGTATCGAAAACAGTCTTTTAAATATTAAATCGCGCTTTAAAGACAAGATTATTACTTACAAAATTGATTGCGATATGGAATTAGAAGTCATGAGCTACCAATCCGCATTTATGCAAATCATAAACAATCTAGCGACTAATTCATGCCTACATGGATTCGAACACCAATCAGCAGGGGTTATCAATATACGTTGCTATGAAAGAGACGACCAACTGATTATAAAATATGATGATAATGGCAAAGGTTTAACTGAAGACGGTAAAAAGAATATTTTCGAACCCTTTTATACAACTAATCGAGGCAAGGGAGGCAGCGGTCTAGGTTCTCATCTTGTGTACAATCTTGTCACCCAACTATTACAAGGGGAGATAATAATTGACCCTGAGATTACTCAGGGTCTTGGTTTTACTATTTACGTCCCACTAACAAAAAGGAGTGATAAGAGCCATCATTATACGATTTGATTAATGCGGTGAATAAATCAGCTAAATAATCTCTCTGCCCATACCGTCAAGCCTGACGCTACGCTACCGAAATGGTCACCATCGACGACCTCAACATCGCCAATCTTTTCTTTAATCGCTTGGCGTATTACCGGAGATTGACCCGATCCTCCGGTGACATAGACTAGGTCAGGTTTGCAGCCCGCCTGTTGAATCGCCTCGTCCATTAAGGCAGCCATCTTTTCAATCGGTCGATTGGCCGCTTCGGCAAATAACTCTCGGCTAATGGTTTCACTTAGGCCTTTTTCAACAAAAGATAAATCAACTTGATGCTCATCTTTGCTAGACAGTTCAATCTTACATTGCTCTGAACTGCGCACTAGGTGATGATTCTGTTTTTCGTCGCGTAGTTTTACAAAGCGTTTAATTAACTCGGGGGCGGCGCAATCGCGGACTAGTTGATCCAGATAGAGCTCAGTTTGTAAGCTATTAAAATTACTTTGAGCGCTGATGTCGTTCGTTGCCACGGCGTCTAAAAAGGTTTTGGTCGATATAGGTTTGCCGTTTTTCAGGTCACTGCCCATACCAAACAAAGGCATTAAACACTGTCCGGCCAAGGTGATATCTAGATCATTCCCCCCTACCCGTTCACCACTATGGCCAATAAAGTCTTGTTGACGCTGTTCTTTATTCTTGTGATTGGGTCCCATTCGGACCATAGCGCAATCGGTAGTACCACCACCGATATCCACCACTAAGACGGTTTTGTCTTGGCTAAGTTCTGATTCGAAGTTTAATCCAGCAGCGATGGGTTCAAACAAAAACTCGACCGATTTGAAGCCGGCACGTTTAGCTGCAACCGTCAGTATTTCAATGGCTTGTTTATTACTCTGCTCAGAGTTTAAACCTTGAAAGTTTACCGGGCGACCAATCACAGTATGCTCGATGGCAGAAGTAATACCCTGTGCAGTGGCACTCTTCTCCGCTTGCTGTTTAACATTTTGCATCATTGCGGTGACGATATCTTCAAAGAAGAAAACCTGCTCTGGACGTAAACCACTGGCCCCTAAGAAGGATTTAGGTGATTTAACAAAGTAGCCTTCTTCCGGAAAGTCATAATATTCCTCAAATGCCCCACGACCATAAAATAAACTTTGCTCACTGCTATCTAAACTTTCTTGCTGACGAATGCGGCGAGCCTGGGCAAGTGCATTACTGCGAAGATTTACGAAATCTTGCTTCAGTTCTGTGCCTGAAATATTCAAAGCCACTTGTTCGCAGATAAGTTCACGCTCTAAAGCATAAAGCGTCGAAGGCATAAATGCCTTACCTTGCTCCAGTGCTAATAACTGAACTTTCGAGGGTGTTGTTGAATTGGGGTTAATAATTCCCATAGCACAGTTAGATGTACCATAGTCAAATCCTGAAAA
>MAAB01037777.1_pt1 | contig 13959 bp, 28 predicted proteins | sample 1115991 | NCBI WGS metagenome assembly MAAB01 (sample SAMN04961124, study PRJNA320927) | seawater metagenome | isolation source: sample BD02T18 sea water enriched with oil for 18 days | place: USA:Gulf of Mexico | collected 2013-07-27
GCAAGTACCCACACAAATTACTTGATACCATATTTTTAAAGAGCGTTTGTTGCCGGTGTTCGTTGCAACAAAGAAGCGAGAATTATACAGCTCAGCGCCAGACTGTCAAACTTTATTTTCCTTCAAATCCCGCATCATTACTGAGCTAGAACCTGAACCTTTAGTCAAAGTAATTTACTCCAACAAAGAAGCGAGAATTATACAGCTAGTACAGAATCTGTCAATGACTTTTTAAAAGTTTTAACGGCTTTTGACTAACTAAAATTTTCACAGGCTTATACAAATAGAAAAGCCGGCATAAAAGCCGGCTTTTCTATTTTTTCTTAGTTTTAGCTAAATTATTCAGCTGCAACTTCTTCTGTTTTTCGGTCTACTAATTCAACAATAGCCATTGGCGCTTTATCACCTTCACGCAAGCCACATTTCAAAATGCGAATGTAGCCACCTGGACGAGAGTCTGAACGTGGACCAAGATCTGTGAACAATTTCGTTACCGCTTGTCTATCACCAAGGCGAGAGTAGGCTAATCTACGATTAGCAACACTATCTTTCTTACCTAAAGTGATTAACGGTTCTACAACACCACGTAACTCTTTAGCCTTAGGCAAAGTAGTACGAATAATTTCGTGTTCCATCAATGAAACAGCCATATTCTTAAACATAGCTTTTCTGTGGCTACTGTTACGGTTTAATTTACGACCAGAATTACGATGACGCATTATGATTACCCTATTTCTTTATGCTGAAGTAACTTCAGTATTATTATTTCTGTTCAAGTGATGCAGGTGGCCAGCTATCAAGGTGCATACCTAGTGATAGACCTTTTGAAGCCAATACATCTTTAATTTCTGTCAATGATTTTTTACCCAAGTTTGGTGTTTTGAGTAATTCCATTTCACTGCGTTGAATCAGGTCACCTACATAGTAGATGTTTTCTGCTTTAAGGCAGTTTGCAGAGCGAACTGTCAGATCTAAATCATCGATAGCTTGCAACAATGCAGGATCAACAGCTGGTGCTTTTTCTTCTACAACTTCTTCTTCGATCACTTTGAAGTCAACAAATGATGTCAACTGATCACTTAAGATCGTAGCAGCAAATTTTATTGCATCTTCTGCGTCTATAGTGCCATTCGTATCAACATCAATAATTAACTTATCAAGATCAGTACGATTTTCAACACGTGCACTTTCAACACTGTATGTCACCATATTAACGGGTGTAAATGTAGCATCGATAACAAGCTGACCAATTGCGCGCTCTTCATCTTCATTAAGAGTACGTGTATTGGCAGGAGAATAACCTCGACCTTTAAGCACTTTTAATGTTACTGCTAAACTACCACCAGTTAGATTGGCAATCACATGCGAAGGGTTAACTACTTCTACGTTATGAGGTAGTTGAATATCAGCCGCAGTTACAGGACCAACGCCTTCTTTATTTATCGTCAAAACAGCTTCATCAATATCATGCAATTTAATTGCGATACCTTTCATATTCAAAAGGATATCAAGCACGTCCTCTTGAACACCGTCGATAGCTGAGTATTCATGTACTACACCATCAATTTGTGTTTCAACTACTGCCGCGCCTTCCATTGATGATAATAGAATGCGACGAAGTGCGTTACCCAATGTATGTCCAAAACCACGTTCAAGCGGTTCAAGAACAAGACGTGTACGCGTATCACTAAACTTCTGGATATCTACAATCCGTGGTTTAAGAAATTGACTCCGATAGGTCGTCATGCAAATTCCTCTAAGTAAATCCTAATTATGGGATTCTAAAATTCTATTTCGAGTAAAGCTCAACAACTAAGTTTTCATCCATATCTGATGCTAACTCATCACGTTCAGGAATGCGTTTAAAGCTTCCAGACAAGGCAGTTGAATTAACCTCAAGCCACTCTGGCAAACCTAGTTGCTCAGCAACTGACATAGCATTAATGATTCGATCTTGCTTTTTAGCTTTTTCACGTACTTCAACACTGTCACCAGCTTGAACTAAGAATGAAGCAACATTAGCAACGGTACCGTTAACCAAAATAGCTTTATGAGAAACAAGCTGTCTAGCTTCGGCACGAGTAGATGCATAACCCATGCGATAAACTACGTTATCGAGTCTTTGCTCTAATAAAGACAATAGGTTTACACCGGTTGCTCCACGTGTTTTATCAGCAAGTTTGTAGTAATTCCTAAACTGCTTTTCTAAAACGCCATAGATACGACGAATTCTTTGCTTTGCACGTAATTGTGTAGCATATTCAGACTCACGACCGCGACGCATGCCGTGTTGGCCAGGCTTCTGATCAAGCTTACATTTACTTTCTAGAGGGTTACCTCTACTTTTCAAGAAAAGATCTGTACCTTCTCTTCGACTTAACTTACAACTAGGGCCACGATATTTTGCCATAGTGAAATCTCCTAAATTAGACCCTGCGTCGTTTTGGTGGACGACAGCCGTTGTGTGGAATTGGTGTCACATCTGTAATGTTGTTTATTTTGAACCCTAGATTGTTCAAAGCACGTACAGCTGACTCGCGACCTGGACCAGGACCCTTGATTTCGACATCAAGATTTTTCATTCCAAATTCTTTTACTACCGCACCTGCTTTTTCAGCAGCTATCTGCGCAGCAAAAGGAGTACTCTTACGAGAACCGCGGAAACCACAACCACCTGATGTTGCCCAAGCTAATGCGTTACCCTGGCGATCAGTGATTGTTATAATTGTATTGTTGAATGATGCGTGCACGTGTGCAACGCCATCAACTACATTCTTTTTAACACGCTTACGTTGTCGTGCTGTTGAATTAGCCATCTATGAGCCTCTTTACTTAACCATACGGCGAGGACCCTTACGAGTCCTTGCATTTGTTTTTGTTCTTTGACCACGTAGTGGCAACCCTCTGCGGTGACGAACACCACGGTAGCAACCAAGGTCTTTTAGACGTTTGATATCCATTGAAACTTCACGTCGCAAGTCACCTTCCACGGTAAGCTTAGCAACTTCAGTACGTAACGCTTCAACTTCTTGCTCTGTCAGATCTCTGATTTTTGCATCAGGTGCAACACTAGCATCAGCACAAATTTTCTTTGCACGGGTACTACCAACACCATAGATTGAAGTTAATGCGATTACCGTGTGCTTTTGCACCGGTACATTTATTCCAGCAATACGAGCCATTTATTTATCCTAAACCATACCAGGAGTGAACAGTGAATTCTATCATAGGATACACATGCTCAACAACAACTTAATTAATTGTATGCAAAGTTAACCTTGGCGTTGCTTATGACGAGCTTCTTTACAGATAACTCGTAAAACACCGTTACGCTTAATAACTTTACAGTTGCGACAAATCTTCTTAACAGACGCCTGAACTTTCATCGAAATTCTCCACCAATATCTTTTTACTTATGGATCTAGCTTAAAAAGCCTGACATCCCATCATTGTTTTTGTTTGATTTACGCATCAAACTTTCGTACTGCTGAGACATCATGTGTGACTGAACCTGTGAAACAAAGTCCATGACCACCACTACAATAATCAACAGTGATGTACCACCAAAATAAAATGGTACATTCCAATAGAGTATTAAAAACTCAGGCAATAAACATACTGCCGTAATGTAGACCGCACCCGCTAGGGTTAAGCGACCCATTATGCTATCGATATAACGGCTGGTTTGTTCACCAGGACGAATCCCTGGAACAAATGCGCCCGATTTTTGCAAATTCTCAGCTGTCTCTTTCGGGTTAAACACTAACGCCGTATAGAAAAAACAGAAGAATATAATTGCAACTGCATAAGCTAATACATACATCGGCTGTCCAGGAGACATCAACGTAGATATATTCTGTAACCACCCCATTCCTTCAGAAGCACCAAACCAGCCGGCTATTGTAGCAGGAAACAGGATGATACTTGAAGCAAATATTGGTGGAATCACACCCGCCATATTTAATTTAAGTGGCAAATGTGTCACTTGGCCAGCCATCATCTTACGGCCCTGCTGTCTTTTCGCATAGTGCACTGGTATACGACGCTGCGCTCTTTCAACAAAGACGACAAATGCGGTTACGGCTAATGCTAACGCCAGTAACGTGATAACCAAGAAAGTATGTAATTGTCCTGTTCTGGCCAACTCTAACGTTCCGCCGATTGCTGAAGGCAAGCCTGCAACAATACCTGCGAAGATAATCAAAGAAATACCATTACCTATTCCACGCTCAGTAATCTGCTCACCTAACCACATTAGAAACATGGTGCCGGTAACCAAAGTAATAACAGCGGTGACTCTAAATACAAGTCCGGGGTCAACCACAACACTTAAACCGCCTGCACTCTGACTTTCCAAGGCAATAGCAATCCCAAGTGCTTGGAATGTTGCTAATAGCAACGTGCCGTAGCGAGTATATTGAGTTATTTTTCTCTTACCCGCCGCACCTTCTTTTTTCATCTGTGCCAGCTTCGGATGAACAACGGTTAACAGTTGCATAATAATCGATGCTGAGATGTAAGGCATAATGCCAAGTGCAAACACGGACAACCGTGATAAAGCACCACCAGAAAACATGTTAAACATGTCTAAGATAGTGCCCTTTTGCTGTTCAAACATAACAGCCAGCGCTGCAGGATCGATACCAGGAACAGGTATAAACGTACCCATCCGATAGACTATTAATGCACCAAGTACAAATAGTAACCGACTTTTTAGCTCAGCAAACTTACCTGAACCTAGAAGCGCTGCTTGTTGTTTGTTTTTTTCCACAGAGATTACTCTTCGATCTTACCACCGGCAGCTTCAATTACACTTTTAGCTCCACCAGTTACAGATAGTCCTTTGATAGTAATTGCCGCTGTCAACTCACCAGAGTTAATTACTTTAACTTTTAGAATGTTGTCAGATACAACACCCGCAGTTTTCAACGTTAAAAGATCAATTACTTCCGCATCGATTGACGCTAATACATCCAATCGTACTTCAGTAGAGCTTGAACTCTTACGTGAGCTAAAGCCCACTTTTGGCAAGCGACGCTGTAAAGGCATTTGACCACCTTCAAATCCGCGCTTATGAAAACCACCTGAACGTGATTTCTGACCTTTATGGCCTCGACCAGCTGTTTTGCCTAAACCTGAGCCAATACCGCGACCAACGCGTTTTGCAGATTTTGTTGCACCTGGTGCTGGAGCAATAGTATTCAACTTCATTTTTATGCTTCCTCAACCTTTAACAGATATGAGACATGGTTAATCATGCCTCTATTTTCTGGCGTATCAATAACTACAGCACTACTACCTGTCTTTCTTAAGCCTAAACCAGCAACACATGCTTTATGTTTAGCCAACCGACCAATAGTGCTTTTCACCAATGTAACTTTTAATTTAGCTTGTGATGACATTTTATTTATTCCATGATCTCAGCAACTGACTTGCCGCGTTTAGCTGCAATTGCTTCTGGGTTATGCATATCAGTCAAACCTTTAATTGTTGCACGTACAACATTCAAAGGATTAGTTGAGCCTATAGTTTTAGCAAGGACATTATGAACACCAACCACATCAAATACGGCACGCATAGCACCACCGGCTATAACACCCGTACCTTCAGATGCAGGCTGCATGTATACTTTTGCGGCACCGTGTGTCGCTGTAAGCGGGTGCTGCAACGTGTGCTCGTTCAAAGTCACTGTTTGCATGTTCTTTCTAGCTTCGTCCATCGCTTTTTGAATTGCGATAGGCACTTCACGTGCTTTACCTTGACCAAAGCCGACACGGCCATTGCCGTCACCAACAACAGTCAATGCCGAGAAGCCGAATACGCGACCACCCTTAACAACTTTTGCTACACGGCGGATGCCGACTAATTTTTCAATCAAACCATCAGATGGTGTTTGACGATGATCATTTTGAGCCATGTGATAATACCTTTAAATTAGAACTGCAGACCGTTTTCGCGGGCAGCATCAGCCAGTGCTTTAACACGACCATGATAACTAAAGCCAGAGCGATCAAATGAAACTTTCGTAACACCTTCGCTAACGGCGCGTTGAGCAACAGCTTTTCCGACGACCTCGGCCGCAGATATGTTGCTAGCAGCTGTTAGTTCTTTTTTAACTTCTGCATCTAATGTTGATGCAGATGCAATAACTTTAGTGCTGTCGTAAGAAAGGACTTGTGCATAAATATGACGAGGAGTTCTATGTACAGTCAATCTATATGCTTGAAGTTCTTTCATCTTTGCACGAGATTTAACAGCTCTACGTAAACGTGAATTTTTCTTATCCATTGTTCAGCCTAATTATTTCTTCTTAGCTTCTTTACGAGCAACATGTTCATCGGTGTAACGAACGCCTTTACCTTTATAAGGTTCAGGTGGACGATATGCACGGATATCTGCTGCAACTTGACCTACTATTTGCTTATCAACGCCAGAAATAACAATTTCTGTCTGACTTGGCGTTTCGATCTTAATACCTTCTGGCACTTCATATTGAACTGGGTGCGAGAAGCCTAAAGTAAGATCTAATTTACTACCTTGTGCTTTAGCACGGTAACCAACACCAACTAAACTCAATTTCTTTTCGAAACCTTGAGTGACGCCGGTAACCATGTTGTTTATTAAAGCACGCGTTGTTCCAGCCAGAGCAATTGTTTTCTTGCCATTGGAACGAGCAGTTGCTTTTATGGTAGTACCTATTTGTGAAACTTCTACATCTGGGTGAACACTACGGCTCAATGAGCCTTTTGCACCTTTAATAGATATTTCAGCACCACTTAATGATACTTCTACACCTGCCGGTATTTCTACTGGTGCGTTTGCAATACGTGACATTATATATTCTCCAAATGAAGGCTTAGCTTACTGCGCACAGGATTTCGCCACCCTGTTTCAGTGCTTCAGCCTTACGACCAGCCATTACGCCTTGCGATGTAGATATAATAGCCACACCCAAGCCACCGATTACTTTTGGTATATCAGTTGCTGATTTATAAACACGCAGACCTGGACGACTTACTCTGTCGATCTGTGAAATAACTGGCTTACCTTCGTAATATTTCAATGAAACAGAAAGCGAAGCTTTACCGTCCACATCACTTACGTTATAAGCTGCAATATAACCTTCGTCTTTTAAGACATCTGCAATGCTTACTTTAACCTTAGAAGAAGGCATAGTTACATCACTTTTATTCGCTTGCTGTGCATTACGAATGCGAGTCAGCATATCTGCGATTGGGTCTGTCATACTCATTTTAAATTAGCTCCAATATAGGTTGGTTGTCTACCAACTCGCCATAACTAAACCAGGGATATCACCCTTCATTGCATGCTCACGTAATTTGTTTCTTGATAAACCAAATTTACGGTAGTAGCCATGAGGACGCCCGGTAATTTCACAACGGTTTCTCATACGAACAGAGCTTGAGTTGCGTGGTAAAGCGTGGAATTTCTTAGCTGCTTCTTGACGTTCCTCAAAGCTTATTGAGGTATCAATCATTTGCTTTTTCAATTCCGCACGTTTTACTGCGTATTTTCTTACCAACTTTGCTCTCTTAATCTCGCGATTAACCATGCTTCGTTTAGCCATAACTTATTCCATCCAACCAATATTTATTTTCTAAAAGGAAATTTCAAAGCCGATAACAATGCTCTGGATTCATCTGCATTTTTTGCAGTTGTCGTGATAGTAATATCCATACCACGTAAAACATCAATTTTATCGTATTCGATTTCCGGGAAGATAATTTGCTCTTTAATTCCCATACTATAGTTTCCTTGACCATCAAATGACTTAGGGTTTAAGCCACGGAAGTCACGAATACGAGGAATAGAAATTGTTACCAAACGATCTAAGAAGTCATACATACGTTCTGAACGTAGTGTTACTTTACAACCTACTGGCCAGCCCTCACGTAATTTGAAGCCAGCGATAGACTTTTTAGCTTTAGTAATTACTGGTTTCTGACCACAGATCTTCTCCATGTCAGCAACTGCATTCTCTAAAACCTTCTTGTCAGTCAATGCTTCACCCACACCCATATTAAGTGTGATCTTGGTGATTTTCGGCACTTCCATTACTGATTTATAGCCAAACTGTTCCGTTAACTGCTTAACTACTGTTTCACGATAAAAATCTTTTAATCTGCTCACTGTATTTACCTATCGTAGCCTAAGCGCCAACAACTTCGCCGTTTGATTTAAAAACGCGAACCTTTTGACCATCATCTAAAATCTTAAAACCAACCTTATCGCCTTTTCCAGTAGCGGGATTCAATAACGCAATGTTTGAACCATCAATAGGCATCTCTTTTTCAATGATACCACCCGCATTACCTAAAGCCGGATTCGGTTTAGTGTGTTTTTTTACAAGGTTAATTCCCTGAACAAGGTACTTACCGTCTTGTCCACGGTGAATAACCTCACCTTGTTTTCCGCGATCTTTGCCAGTCATTACGACAATCTGATCACCTTTAACTAATCTTTCCATTACAGAATTCCTACTTATAGTACTTCAGGTGCTAATGAAATAATCTTCATAAACTTCTCACCACGAAGTTCCCGTGTTACTGGGCCAAAGATACGTGTACCAATAGGCTGAAGATTTGCATTCAACAAAACAGCTGCATTAGTGTCAAAACGAATCACTGATCCATCTGGACGACGCACACCTTTACGAGTACGTACGATTACAGCGTTGTGTACATCACCTTTTTTCACTTTACCGCGTGGCGCTGCTTCTTTAATAGTGACTTTAATAACATCACCAATACCAGCATAACGACGGTGTGAACCACCTAATACTTTGATACATTCTACGCGTCGTGCACCGCTGTTATCCGCGGCATCTAGACTGCTTTGCATTTGAATCATGGTCTAAACTCCAATATAACCAGTGGTACTACTTCGCACGGCTGACAATGTCAACCAAGTTCCAGCTCTTAGTCTTAGACAAAGGTCGACATGAAGTAATATTTACCATATCGCCGATGTTGCACTCATTTTTTTCATCATGAGCATGTAACTTAGTAGAGCGCTTTACATATTTCTTATAAATAGGGTGGGCAACTTTTCGTTCAACCAACACCGTAATGGACTTATCCATTTTGTCACTTATGACACGGCCTGTTACTAAACGTATACTTTTTTCTTGTTCACTCATCTTTGCACCCTATTTCTTTTCGTGAAGTACAGTTTTAATACGAGCAATGTCACGTCGTACACGTTTCAATTCACTTGAACGTGTTAATTGACCTGTGGCACTTTGCATGCGCAAATTAAACTGTTCTTTATGAAGAGCCTCTAGCTCTTGAGCCATCTCTTCAACAGATTTTTGTCTAATCTCAGTCGCTTTCATTACAATATTGCTCGCGTTACAAATGTTGTTTTAACAGGAAGCTTAGCTGCAGCAAGGCGGAATGCTTCACGCGCCACTTCTTCACTAACACCTTCCATTTCATAGAGCATGCGACCAGGCTGGACATTTGCCACCCAGTATTCAACATTACCCTTACCTTTACCTTGACGCACTTCAAGTGGCTTACTTGTAATTGGCTTATCAGGAAACACACGAATCCAGATTTTACCACCACGTTTGACATAACGCGTCATCGCACGACGTGCTGCTTCAATTTGACGAGCAGTAACACGGCCGCGATCTAAAGACTTAAGACCAAACTCACCAAAGCTCACTTTTGAGCCACGATGTGCCAAGCCGCGATTGCGCAGCTTCATCTGCTTTCTAAATTTTGTTCTTTTTGGCTGTAACATTGGTTAAAACCTTATTTCTTTTTTGCAGGAGCGGCAGCTTGAGAATTACTCTCAAAAACTTCGCCCTTGAAAATCCAAACTTTGATGCCGATAATTCCGTATGTTGTATTTGCTTCAGCAACACCGTAATCGATATCCGCACGTAGTGTATGCAATGGCACACGGCCTTCACGATACCACTCAGTACGAGCAATCTCTGCACCATTCAATCGTCCAGCAACGTTGATACGAATACCACCTGCACCTAAGCGCATAGTGTTAGTAACCGCACGTTTCATTGCTCTACGGAACATAATGCGACGCTCAAGCTGTGAAGCCACACTTTCAGCAACTAATGTTGCATCTAGCTCTGGCTTACGAATCTCTTCAACGCCTACACTAACAGGAACACCCATGATAGCGGCTGCTTCTTTCCTCAGCTTATCAATGTCTTCGCCTTTCTTACCAATTACAATCCCCGGACGAGCCGTATGGATAGTGATCTTGGCAGTCTTAGCCGGTCTGTTAATCTGAATCTTACTGACCGATGCATGTGACAGTTTATCCTTAAGATAAGTCCGCACTTTTATATCGTTATTCAGCATTTTTGAAAAATCTGCAGAATCAGCATACCAGATCGAATTCCAATCCTTAATTATACCAAGTCTGAAGCCAATTGGGTGAACCTTTTGTCCCATAAGTATTCTCTCTTACTTTTCGTCAACAACCACAGTAATGTGGCTTGAGCGTTTAAGGATACGATTACCACGGCCTTTAGCGCGCGGTGACATACGTTTCTGAGTTGAACCTTCATCTACCATTACTACTGATACATATAGCTCATCAATATCTGCGCCATCATTATGTTCAGCATTTGCAATAGCAGAGTTAAGCACCTCTTTCATAAGTGAAGCTGCTTTCTTTGGACTGTATGCAAGTAAATTGATCGCCTTTTCTACCGGCAACCCTCTAATTTGATCTGCAACCAACCGTACTTTCTGTGCAGAAATTTTTGCATAGCTGTATTTTGCTTTCGTAGCCATATCTTAAACCTTATCGCTTAGCTTTCTTGTCAGCCACATGACCTCTAAAGGTCCGCGTTGGTGAAAATTCACCCAACTTATGCCCAACCATATCTTCTGTAATAAATACAGGCATATGTTGTCTACCATTATGAATGGCAATTGTTAAGCCAATCATGTCAGGTGAAATCATTGAACGTCTTGACCAAGTTTTGATCGGACGTTTGTTATTTGTTTCAATCGCTTCCAAGACCTTCTTTTCAAGGTGCTGATCTATAAACGGACCTTTTTTAATTGAACGCGGCATATGTATTCCTAAATCTTATTTCCGGTTACGACGACGTACAATCATATTATCTGTACGTTTGTTTTTACGAGTTTTATACCCTTTAGTAGGCATACCCCAAGGTGACACTGGATGGCGACCACCTGATGTACGGCCTTCACCACCACCATGAGGATGATCAACTGGGTTCATCACAACACCACGAACCGTAGGTCGAACACCGCGCCAGCGAGTGGCACCCGCTTTACCAAGGGAACGAAGTTGATGTTCGCCGTTACTTACTTCACCAAGTGTAGCTTTACAATCTAGTGGAATCTTACGCATTTCACCTGAACGTAAACGTAACGTTGCATAGCCGTCTTCACGGGCAACATACTGTGCGCTACCACCTGCACTACGTGCAATTTGTGCACCTTTGCCTGGCTTCATCTCGATGCAATGAATCGTACTACCCAACGGGATAGCAGATAACTTCAAACAGTTTCCTGCACGAATTTCTGCATCATCACCAGATTCCAAACGGTCTCCAGCTTTCACACCTTTTGGTGCGATGATATATGTTTTTTCACCATCGGCATAACTTAACAATGCGATATGCGCTGTCCGGTTTGGATCATATTCAATACGTTCAACAACTGCAGGGATACCCTCTTTGTTGCGTTTAAAGTCAATTAAACGATAACGTTGTTTATGACCACCACCACGATGTCTTACAGTGATGCGACCGTGATTATTACGACCACCTGATTTTGTTTTCTTTTCAACCAACGGCGCATAAGGCGCACCTTTATGTAGATCTGGTGTATGTACTGATACAACAAACCTGCGCCCTGCTGATGTAGGTTTAGCTCTTCTTAATGCCATTCCTCTGTCCTCACCCGTATTCTATTTATTCGCCAAGGAAGTTGAGATCAGAACCTTCCGCAAGTGTGACATAAGCTTTTTTCCAGTCACTACGCTTACCGAGAATCTTACCCGTACGTTTGACTTTGCCTTTCACATTTGTGGTGGTTACTGCTGCAACTTTCACATCAAACAATGTTTCAACTGCTTGTTTGATTTCAGTCTTGTTAGCGCTAGGTAATACTTTAAGTACTACTTGATTATTAGCTTCAGCCACACGAGTTGCTTTTTCAGCAACAACTGGGCCTACGATAATTTTGGTTAAGCGTTCTGAGTTCATACTAATGACTCCTCTAATTTACGAATAGAGTCTTCGCTCATTACAACTTTTTCGAAACGCATCAACGCAACAGGATTGACATGAGCTGCATCTGTTGCAGAGATATCATATAAGTTACGCGATGCCAAATCGAGGTTACCTGCAGCATTTTCAGTAACAATAAGTGCATTTGTAACACCTAACGCTTTAGTTTTCGCTAACAAGTCTTTTGTTTTTGCTGTGTCTAAGTCAACTTTATCGACAATAATGAGCGCGTCATTACGTCTTAGTTCAGATAAGATTGAACACACAGCATGACGATACATTTTGCGGTTAACTTTCTGGCTGTAATCTCTATTTTTTGCAGCAAATGTTTGACCACCAGAACGCCACAAAGGACTTCTGATTGTTCCTGCACGAGCACGACCGCTACCTTTTTGTGCAAAAGGTTTACGTCCACCACCACGTACTTCAGAGCGTGTTTTTTGTGCGTGCGTACCGCTACGCGCACCAGCAAGATATGCTGTCACAACTTGATGTACTAGTGATTCATTATATTCACGGTCAAACAAAGCATCTGAAACACTGATGTTTCCAGCTTTTTTGCCGTCAAATGATTCTAACTTAAGATCCACGTCTATTCCCCTAAGAATCTTACTAAGCTTTAACAGCCGGACGGATAACAACGTTACTACCTTTTGCACCAGGCACTGAGCCTTTTACAAGTAGTAAGTTTCGTTCTACATCCACACGTACGACTGACAAGTTCTGTAAAGTGCGTTTAACATCACCCATGTGACCAGCCATCTTTTTATTTTTAAAGACGCGACCAGGTGTTTGACACTGACCAATTGAACCAGGTGCTCTATGAGAGATAGAGTTACCGTGCGTTGCATCACCACCACGGAAATTGTAGCGCTTCATAACACCCGCAAAGCCTTTACCTTTAGTTACACCTGAAACATCAATCACTTGACCAGCTTCAAAAATATCAACTTTAAGCTCAGCGCCTAATTCATACTCATTTACAGAATCAACTGTGAATTCGCAAACATTGCGACCAGCTGTTGATTCAGCTTTTGCAAAGTGGCCCGCTTGCGGCTTAGACACACGAGATGCCTTACGCTCACCAACAGCCACTTGAATCGCATTATATCCATCCGTCTCAACCGTTTTCAGCTGGCTGATTCGATTTGGTTCTACTTCAATTACAGTCACGGGAGTTGACACACCATCTTCAGTGAAGATACGTGTCATACCACTCTTGCGACCGACAAGTCCGATAGTCATTGAGTCAGCCCCTTTAATTCAACTTGATCTGGACATCTACGCCAGCGGCAAGATCCAGTTTCATTAGTGCGTCTACTGTTTTATCAGTAGGCTCAACGATATCTAAAAGACGTTTGTGCGTACGGATTTCGTACTGATCACGTGCATCTTTATTGACGTGTGGTGAAATCAGAATAGTAAAACGTTCTTTTTTGGTAGGTAATGGAATAGGACCATTAACTCGCGCACCAGTACGTTTTGCAGTTTCTACGATTTCTTTTGCTGATTGATCAATCAAACGATGATCAAATGATTTCAGCCTAATTCTAATTGTTTGAGTTGCAGCCATTATTATTACTCAGTGATTTTACTAACAACGCCCGCACCCACTGTGCGACCACCTTCACGAATAGCAAAACGCAATCCATCTTCCATCGCAATCGGTGCGATTAGGGTTACGTCCATCTTAACGT
>MAAB01042833.1_pt1 | contig 13945 bp, 13 predicted proteins | sample 1115991 | NCBI WGS metagenome assembly MAAB01 (sample SAMN04961124, study PRJNA320927) | seawater metagenome | isolation source: sample BD02T18 sea water enriched with oil for 18 days | place: USA:Gulf of Mexico | collected 2013-07-27
ATTTATGTTCATTTTGTTTACCTTCCACGCAAATTGGATTTCCTCGTAGATTTATAACGGCCGGGCTGAAGCCAACTTTAGTCTTTTTTTCCATTTTTTTTATGAAATGCCTAAAGTTTATATAAATCATAATTAAAACAATACCTTAACCATACCTGTTGCAACTACACGGGCTTTAATAATTCGCTGAGAGCGACTGTTTTTAACACGAATTTGGCGACCCTCACGGCCGTCACTCAAGGCTTCACCGGGCATTTTAACGCTCATGAAACCTCTACTGGCTTCAATCATCACATAGTCACCTTTGCGCACTAAAATAGGGGGTAAAATATGGTTGCTGTTAATGACTGTGCGGCCAGACAAGGGTTTCTTAGATTGTTTACCCATAACTAATTCTTTTTTAAGAAAGTAGCCATAGCGCAGCTTCGCCAAATTGTGGGTTTTTACCCCTAAGTGAGCCTCTTTTAGAATGACGCCTTTATTCACTGGCTGATTTAATACCACCACTGGGGCAAATAATTTTATTTCAACCGGCACGTTAATAGCCCAATTACGGGGTTTAGGGCAACTTACCTTAATGTGGTTACGGCCCAGCTTTAAAGGCTCTGGTGGGCTTATGTTTAACTCTTCTTGGCACATAGGTAGGGTTAAACGAGTGTCCAAATAGTGAAGGTCGATCTCGTAATGATAATTAGCAAGCGACATTTGCTGAGCCATTTTAGTCACTAGCCCGCCTAATGTGGCTTGCAGTGCATCATCAAGCTGCCCCAGCCACCCCTCGTTAGCTTGAAGGCTGGGCTGAATAGCAAATGCTAGCAATAATACAAAAACCCTGTGATTCACTGAAATCTGTCCTATTCTGATACTTAGAGCGAGTAATGAATGCGCACTAAAGGAATATGATGTTCTAGTCATGAAAATGACGTTTTCTGCGACATTCGTACTGTTACGGTCATGCAGCAAAGAGCATGCCCAAACTGTGATTTATCGAACCTTAAAACGCTTGCCTGACTTTGCCGTCAGTTAAGGGTTTAAAAAGTATGGAGCTTGTTATGGCTGGGGTAATGGAAGCCGTCGATCAAAGAACGCAACTGGTGGGGGAAAACCGCCTTGAGTTATTGTTGTTTCGTTTAAATGGTCCACAAGTTTATGGCATTAATGTTTTTAAAGTAAAAGAAGTTTTACAGTGCCCAGCATTAACTATTTTACCCAAGAGTCATTATGTGGTGGTGGGCGTAGCGCATATTCGCACCGGCACTATCCCTATTATGGATTTAGGTTTAGCGACGGGGGGGGCGGCGGCAGGTGACCCTAAAACCTGCTTTGTTATTATTACTGAATATAATATGGCCACCCAAGGATTTTTAGTCTCTGGGGTGGAACGTATTGTGAATATGAACTGGGAAGAAATTCACCCGCCTCCACTGGGCACCGGCCGTGAACATTATTTAACTGCCGTCACCGAAGTAGATAAACGTTTAGTTGAAATTATTGATGTGGAAAAAATTCTTTCCGAAGTTTCGCCATCCGATGAGAGCATCAGTGAGGAAATTTTAGAAACCGCCCTAGAAGATGCACCACAACAAAAACCCAATGTATTAATTGCTGATGATTCTAAAATTGCGCGTAAACAGGTTACTCGTTGTTTAGAGGCGCTAGGGGTAGAGGTGACCGCTAAGTGCGATGGTCGCGAGGCATTAACACATTTACAAGAAATGGCGGCTTCTGGCGTTAATCCTGCCAAGCACTATGCCATGGTTATTTCAGATATTGAAATGCCTGAAATGGACGGCTACACCCTTACCACTAGTGTACGTAACGATCCAGGCCTTAAAGATTTACATATTATTTTACATACGTCATTGAGTGGGGTATTTAATCAAAATATGGTGAAAAAAGTAGGGGCGGATGATTTTATTGCCAAATTTAATCCCGATGTACTGGCATCTAAGGTGGCCGAGCGAGTGAAAGCGGTGAGTGGGTCTTAGCCCAGAATAAGTTGTTGTGTGTAGATAGGCGCAAGCACTAGCCTAAAAATTTTAATGTAATCTTTATTTTCAAAGGCGTTGCTGCATGGATATTAGCAAATCAGACTTTGCTTTATTTAGAGATTATCTCGAGCGTGTATGCGGCATTTTATTGGGGGATAATAAAGAGTATTTAGTGGCAAGTCGATTACGTGCCATTATGAAAGAAAAAGACTTCCCTGCTATTAGTGATTTGGTTAAAAAAATTGAAATAGATTCACACTTACGAGAGCGCGTGGTGGATGCCATGACCACTAATGAAACTCTGTGGTTTCGTGATGCTCATCCATTTAAAATATTACAAGAACGTATCTTACCCGAGATATGCGTCAAACAGAAAAGCATTGATATTTGGTGCGCCGCTTCTTCTACTGGTCAAGAACCTTATTCTATTAGTATTATTATCGAAGAATTTAAACGCAGTAATCCTGGGAAATTGGTTAATGAAAGGGTGATGGCCACCGATATTTCAACTACCGTACTTGAGCAGGCTCGCAAAGGTGAATACGATCAATTGGCTTTAGGGCGAGGCATGTCCCCCGACTTATTGTCACGTTATTTCACTAAAACGCAAGATGGTTGGCAATTAAATAAAGATATTTCCAAGCGAGTTCAGTACCGTTCATTAAACCTATTGCATTCATATTCTACGTTGGGCCGATTTGATGTGGTTTTTTGTCGAAATGTTTTAATCTATTTTTCAGCTGACCTTAAGGCTGACATATTAACCCGTATTCATGGGGTGTTAAAACCCGGTGGCTATTTATTTTTAGGGGCCAGTGAAGCTTTAAGTGGGGTGGCGGATCTTTTTGATATGGTGCAGTGCTCTCCAGGTATTATTTACCAAAAAAAATAGAAAACCAAACACGGTATCACTGGCTCAAACCCTCCGCTTTACAAAAAAACGGCAATGATTCCCCCTTTTATATTTCCTTGTTTCTCCTATAAGTCCTTGATAAATAACAAATATTAAAACTGGCACAAGGGTTGCTCTATCCCTGTAAAGACTTATTTTACAGGTGTGTTATGTCGGCATTAGGATTTGAAAACTCATTAGCGATTCACCCACAGGTTTTACAGTTACATGCGGCTCGTGCCGAGATCTTGGCCAATAACCTAGCCAATACTGATACACCTCATTTTAAAGCTCGCGATATAGATTTTCAAAAAATATTAGCCAGCGAAAGTAAACGCTCATTGGCCATGGAAGTCACCAGCGAGCACCATCAGCGTGGCTCGATTAAAACCGACACCGATTTGTTGTATCGAAACCCTCATCAGCCTGCCATAGATGGAAATACTGTCGACAGCCAGATTGAACAAACTCTTTATACCGAAAACTCCCTGCGTTATAACGCCACTTTTCAGTTTTTAAACGGATCGTTTAAAGGCCTGAAGGGCGCGATAAAGGGACAGTAATATGTTCATTCAAACACAACTAATTATATTAGGAGAGCCACATGTCATTAACCAATGTTTTTAATATTGCCGGTACTGGCATGAACGCGCAATCTGTTCGTCTTAACACCACCGCCAGTAATATTGCCAACGCTGAAACCGTCAGCTCCAGCGTAGAAGAAACCTATAAGGCGCGTAAACCTTGGTTTAGTGTTTTGCAAAAACAATGGAACGATGTAGACGGCTTAAACCGAAATTTAGATGTGCGCTCAACCATAGGAGACGGTGTTGAGGTAAAGGGCATAGTGGAAAGTGATGCCCCCTTAAAAAAGCGGTTTGAGCCTACTCATCCGATGGCTGATGAAGAGGGTTATGTGCTTTACCCTAACGTAAATATTGTGGAAGAAATGACCGACATGATGTCTTCATCAAGAAGTTATCAAATGAATGTAGAGGTTATGAAAACCGCCAAACAAATGTTGCAACGCACTCTAACACTAGGCCAGTAGGAGATTAACCCATGGTAGCAAAGCGTAACGAAGACTTTGTTCAGTGTGCGTTAAATCAATACCGCAGCGATAGCATTAGGCCAGTAGGAGGATACCCCATGGTAGTAAAGCGTAACGAAGACTTTGTTCAGTGTGCGTTAAACCAATACCGCAGCGATAGCATTAGGTAAGCAGGAGAAAACTCATGGCAGACGTAAGTGATATTGGTACCTCCACTGCAGCGTTAAACCAATATAGCAGTGACAATCTAGCAGTAGAAAAAGATAACGAACTGGGTAAAAACGAATTTTTAAAATTGCTTGTGGCGCAGATGAATAATCAAAACCCATTAGAGCCGCAAGACAATACTGAGTTTATTGCTCAGTTAGCGCAATTTAGTTCGGTGGAAGGCATCGAAAATTTAAATGCAAGTGTTGACGATATGGCTGGAAATTTACGATCCAGCCAAGCGTTACAAGCATCGTCTATGGTTGGGCGTTCAGTCATTGTCCCCAACAATGAACATGGTTTTTTACAATATGGCGATCTAATAGCAGGCTTTGCCGAGTTGCCTGCCACCACTATGAATCTTAATTTACAGATACAAAGCTCAAGTGGCGAAACGTTAGAAACCATTGATTTAGGCCGTCACGATCAAGGGCCGGTATCACTTAGGTGGGATGGCGCTAATATCGAAATGGATGGTGAAATAGTGGATCTTAATCGCAGTTTACTCAATCGTCAGGAGTTCTTGCTCGACGAAGATGGCGAGACTATTAAGGATGCATCAGGCCAACCCATACCATCACCGTATCCACCCGGAGATTACAAATTTGTTATTAGCGCATCGATCGATGGTAAAAATGAAACGTTAGATACCTCCATGAGTGGCAAAGTTGACAGCGTCACTATTGGCAGTAATTCCTCCGTGATTCTCAATTTAGCAGGAGGAACCAAGGCTGCCCTGAGCGATGTGAAACAAATTTTAGAATAGAAAAAACAAATTATGCTTTTGTAAAAATAAACATTTAATGAATTTAACTATTTTTGAGGTAAAACATCATGGCTTTTAACATTGGCTTAAGTGGTATTCGAGCTGCCGCGACAGATTTAGAAGTAACAGGTAACAATGTGGCAAACGCCAGTACCACTGGCTTTAAAGAGTCTAGGGCTGAATTCGCAGATGTATTTACATCGTCAATTCTAGGCACAGGTACTCGTCCAGTGGGCAGTGGCGTTATTGTTGATAATGTTCGCCAAGAATTTAGTCAGGGTAATATTAGCGGTACCGAAAATGCGCTGGACATGGCCGTAGATGGCACCGGTTTTTTTGTATTAAACGATGGCGGGAGTGAGTCTTATACTCGTGCCGGTGCGTTTGGTTTAGATAAAGATGGTTTTGTGGTGGCGAATAGTGGTGCGCGTCTACAGGGTTATGAAGCTAACGGAGGAGGCGTGGTAAATGGAGTGTTAGGTGACTTGCAAATTGTTATTGGTAACCAGCCCCCGGCACTCACCTCAAGGGTGACCTCTATATTGAATCTGGATGCGTCAGAGGAAGTATTACAAGAGCTGGGTCAGCGTATGACCACAAGTGGTTTGGCCATCGCCTCACCCGATTCAGGCATTGCCGCCAATACCGCGTCTATTCACACTACTGTGGGTCAACCTACAACGGCCGGTACGCGTGTGACTCAGACGTTTGCTTTGGATTTACAAGGTTTAGCCATATTCACCAATGGTACCGAAGCCGACCCTGGCGCCTTTGCTGTTAATATCGATCCACTGGATGGAACGGGTGCGATGGATGTCATTGTGCCAGGGCCCATTACCGTGGGAGCAACAGGTGCACAAAACTTAGATAATGTAATCGCCGCGCTGCAAAGCTCACTTGATAGTACGTTTGGCAATAATGAATTTAATGTCACCACAGATATCCCTATTGTAGATCCTATGGTTAATCCTACTTTTTTAGTGATTGAAAGGGCTGGTTATGATGCAACAATAGGTACTAACTTCATCATGAGTGCCGCCGCCGTTCCCGGTGTTTTTAATGCCACGCTGGGTGATCCAACGTTGGCAGTGACGGCAATTGGTACACCTGGTGCTAACCTATTTGTAGGTTCATCTCCCATTACCGCCGATTTTAGAAGTATTGCGGGCACGTCTACCACTAGCCGCACCGTCTCCACTCCACCCCTTGGCATAACCGATCTACAATTAGGTACGGTAGGTACCTTAGTTTCAGCAAATGCGCCCAGTACCGCGCCTACCACGGGAGACTACGATACAACGGGTGCGGGTACCGCGGTGACGTTTAGTATTAGTATTACCAATTCCTCTGGGATCAATCAAACTCAAGTTATTACTTTAGATGATGCCGCCTTTATTGCCGCCGGTGTGGGTCCAGCGGCAAATGCCACCAGCCCCACTATGGATGATATTCGTACCGTCATAGACTTTCAAATCGCAGCTTCTGGAATATTCCCGGCGGGTGTATCCGTCAGTGCGGGTATCGGTGGGGTATCTACCAGTGGTGGAGCAGCAGCTGCCATTCAGTTTGATGGCACCACCAATGGCTCTATTGTTAGTATTAGTCCATCGGGTGGTTCCACTTCAGCAGATTTGCTGGCACTAGGATTTATTACCACCAATCGCATTAATGCCGGTACCCCTGATATTTTAGCCAATAATGTTTTTAGAATTCAGGTTACCGATAGTTTAGGGGTTGATGCATCAGCGGCCTGGGATATCACTATTCCACCGGCGAGTTATGCCACGTTGGATGACTTAGCGGCGGCTATTCAAACCGAGATAGACCCCTTAGTTGGGCCAACTGGCGTCTCGGGTAGGGTATCTGTTGCCGCCGTGGGTGGGCAGTTGGTCTTTACCAATACAGATGTGGGCAGTAATTTTGATGTTGCGTTAACGGCCAATACTTTAGATCCAGCAGCCACTTCGTTAAGCGGTTTGGGCTTTGATTCTATGTCGACTTTTTTGGGTACTGATACAATTGATCGCAGTAACTCATTCCGAATTAGCCTAACGGTACCGGCTCCAGATTTAGAAGGGCGTTCGGGCACCACCACCATAACGCTGGATGAAGAGTTTCGCTCGGTGCAACAAGTGGCCGCCTCGATAAACCGCCAGATTAGCTCCTTGAGTACAGACGCTTATGTGGGTGTACGGGCAGAGGCCATAGAAATTATACCTAATGTGGTGCCACCCGAATATAAAATGCAATTTGTCGCCACCGAAGACGGTGAAGCGTCGGTAATTAGTATTTCGGACTTTATTGCCAATGGTGCTGATGTGACCGCCGACGAAATGTATGGTCTATTGCAAATTAATGAAGACGATACTGGCTTGTTAACCCTAGGGATTGAAGGGGTGAATAATGAATACCCAGCACAAAGCGCCATATTAACAGGCCCTGATGGTATAGAAATACCTATTAACACCGAAGAAAACGCCGAAGCCAATGCCATCGCAGCTATTTATAATCGCCAGGCAGGCGTTACGGCATCCGCTTCAAGTTCGGCCACTATCCCCTTAGCCAGTTATAATAACCCTGGCAATAACATGACCATTACGTTAAATGGTCAAATATTAACGGCGACCAGCCTTGAAGAGATTACCGAAGAAATTAATAGTTACCGCACCACCACTTTGCCAGGGTTTGAAGCCGTTATAGAGGAAAATGGTGATTTAACGATTAATAACAGCATTGGCCGGGATATTTTAATTGAGATAGCCAGCCCCACTGTCACCGACAGCATTGTAGTAACGGGTTCTGCTAATGCCGGTCCAGTCGTGCTGGGCGGTACTATTACCGCCGATGTAGCGGCTTCGGTAGGGGGCAGTATTGAGTTTATTTTAAATGAGGGTTATACACTTACCTCACCCGTACCGGCCATATCCGGAATATTTGGGGCGCTTGATGCAAGTGAATTTGAAGATTTTGTTTTGAATAGTTTTGACCCCACAGATCAAAATACCTATAACCATGCTACTTCATCTACCTTGTACGACAGCTTGGGCAATAGCCATATAATGACACAATTTTTTGTGAAGGAGCCGCTGGATCCATCACGGCCTAATGAAGAAAATATTTGGGCTATGTACGTACAGATTGATGGTAACGATATTGGTGATCCAGATTCTACCTTATCTTTCCCCGAAAATTTAAGTCCTACGCCTGCCCGTTATGAATTATTTTTCAACCCAGACGGCACCTTTGATGAAAGCGCCACCGGTGATTTATATGTCACCAACTGGGATCCAATAGATGAATCGGGATCCCCGACTGGCGGCTTGAGTTCAGTTAATGTATTGGAGGGCGGTTTGCCACTAACTGAGCCGGCCAGTAACTCAAATTTTCAAATTATACTAGACGGATCTACTCAATTTGGCAGCTCCTTTAGTGTCACCGAAGCCACACAAAATGGTTACAGCACGGGAAGATTAACCGGCCTAGAAATTGATGCCGACGGTTTAATGTTTGCGCGTTTTACCAATGGGCAGGCACAAGTTTTAGGGCAGGTAGCGTTAGCCTCCTTTAAAAACCCAGAAGGTTTAGTGCCATTAGGGTCAACGGCCTGGGGGGAATCGTTTGAATCGGGAGGTGCCACGGTAGGCTCCCCTAGAACCGGTACGTTTGGGAATTTAAGGTCATCTGCGTTAGAGGACAGTAACGTGGATTTATCAGAAGAGCTGGTGGGTTTAATTATCGCACAGCGAAATTTCCAAGCCAGTGCCAAAACCATAGAGACCTCGGACACGGTGACGCAAACGATTATCCAGTTGTAATGACAGGCTAATGGGGTGGGGGAGCCTTAAAGTATCGGGCAGAAGCTGCCGTGTAGGAGTGCACCCCGTGCGCGATTAAAGTAGCCAATAATCGGAATGGAGCTGCCTTAAAAGTTCGGGCAGAGGCTGCCTTCGTACGAGCTCACCCCGTGAGCGATTAAAGTAGCCTAAAATATCGGGCAGGGGCTGCCCTCGTACAGTCTTTTGTTCTAAATATTAAAAAGGCTGAATTCTAGGCTATGTATCGGAGGCTTAAGATTTAGCGGCAAGCCCTGTCCTATTCTTGCCGATATGAAATTATTTTTTAAAAAATAACGATTTAAACGCCTATATAGATGCCTTTTCCTAAACTGGCACCTCCTTTGCAATCTCCTTAGTAGATACTTTTATTACGCTTATTAAGGAGTTGTTTATGGATCGCGCGCTGTATATTGCCATGTCGGGAGCTAAACAAAATACCCTGGGGATAGCTGCCTCCGCCAATAATCTGGCCAATGTAAGTACCACTGGATTCCGGCAGGATTTTGAGCAGGCCAGAAGCATGCCTGTGTTTGGTGATTTTTACCCCACGCGTGCTTATGCCATGGAAGAACGCCCCTCCAGTGATTTTAACCCAGGCACTTTAGTGTCAACCGGTCGTGACCTAGATTTAGCCATCGATAATCAAGGTTGGTTTGCGGTACAAGATGACAAGGGAGAAGAAGCCTATACCCGACGAGGGGATTTGCATGTGGATTCTTTGGGGCGGTTAATGAACGGTGAAGGTAAACAAATGATGGGCAATGCCGGACCGATTGTATTGCCCCCTTTTGAAAAAATAGAAATAGCCAAAGACGGCACTATCTCAATACGAGCATCAGGGGATGAGCCCGCTGTGGTGGCAGATGTAGGTCGTTTAAAACTGGTATCTCCAGACTTAAAAGAAATGGAAAAAGGGCTTGATGGATTATTTCACATGCGCGGCCAACAACCTGGAGATGCTCAACCACAAGTAGAGGTGGTTGAGGTAGTGAAAGGGCATTTAGAGCACAGCAATGTTAATTCTGTATTAGCGCTGACACAAATGTTGTCCATGCAAAGGCAGTACGAGATGCAAGTGAAAATGATGAAAACAGTGGATGAAAACGCTCAAACAACGTCGTCTATTTTAGATATTCAGTAACGACAAAAGCAGTCGGAAAATTTAGAGGTATGTTCTTATGATGAATGCATTATGGGTGAGCAAGACGGGACTGAATGCTCAAGACCATGGATTATCGGTTATTTCAAATAACCTAGCTAACGTAGCAACCACCGGTTTCAAAAAAGATCGGGCGGTGTTTGAAGACTTGATCTATCAAATTCAACGCCAACCTGGTGCGCTTTCAAGTCAAGATAGCCGATTACCGTCAGGGCTGCAGTTAGGTACCGGTGTAAAGGTTGCGGGTACGCAAAAGATATTTACCACTGGCAGTTTGCAAGAAACATCACAGCCGCTAGATTTGGCTATTAACGGTCGTGGTTTTTTTCAGATTACCATGCCCGACGGCAGTATTTCATATACCCGTGATGGCACCCTTCATATGGATGCAGAAGGTCAATTAGTCAACGCCAGTGGTTTTTTACTGGAGCCAAATATTACGGTGCCCGATCAAACCAATACATTGACTATTAGTCGAGATGGTATTGTCAGTGTTACCTTGTTTGGTGATACCGAACCCACAGAAGTGGGCCAGATAGACGTAGTGGATTTTATTAATCCAGCCGGATTACAAGCAATGGGAAGTAATTTATTTCTAGAAACGGCCTCCAGTGGAGCGCCTCAAGTGGGTGTTGCCAGTGAAGCTGGCTTTGGCTCTATGGAACAAGGGTTTTTAGAGAATTCAAATGTAGAAGTAGTGGAAGAGATGGTGCAAATGATTACTGTGCAGCGGGCTTACGAAATGAATTCAAAAGTGGTTTCTTCAGCGGATCAAATGTTGCAATACCTAGCACAGAACACATAGAGAACAGCTCAAAACACATAAATATAATGGTCATTACTTTAAAGCCAATAAGGAGCGTCATGAAAATATTCATATTAACAATGCTTTTGTGCGTTCTATGTGCCTGCAGCACGATAATCCCCATAGAAGCCGAACCCAATGACCCAAAATTTGCACCGGTTCCTGCTCAATCATTAAAGCCACCGCCAGTGACTAATGGTTCATTATTTCAAAACCACTATGCAATATCTCTTTACAGCGATCAAAGAGCAAGGCGCATAGGGGATATTATTACCATCATTTTGCAAGAGCAAACAAATGCCAGTAAATCCAATTCTACTAATACTTCAAAAGACAGCGAAGTAACATTGGGACCTACATCGTTGTTTGGATCAAACGTGGACTTTTTAGCGGCCGGCTTCACTGGAGAACGCTCCTTTAAAGGTAAGGGTGACAGTGGGCAAAGTAACAGTTTACAAGGGGAAATAACCGTGACCATTAGTGATGTCTTACCCAATGGCATTCTAGAAGTACGCGGGGAAAAGTGGTTAAGCTTAAACGAAGGAGATGAATTTATTAGAGTGCGAGGCTTAGTTCGCCCCCAAGATATAGGCCCAGATAATACTGTGCGTTCCAGTAAGTTAGCCGATGCCCGAATTAGCTATGGCGGGCAAGGATCGGTGGCTAATGCCAGCAAACCGGGTTGGTTAACGAAATTTTTTGACAGCCCACTGTGGCCTTTTTAATAAGCGTATTGTAATGCGTAAAATGGGATAAAATAAGTTGAATCTAATTCATTATATGTTGTAGGTGAGAATAAATATGATAAATAAATGGTGTGTTATTCTATTAGCACTTTTTCCTATACTGTTTTCTCAAACTACTTATGCTCAGCGTGTTAAAGATATTACGAGTGTGGCAGGCGTGCGTTCTAACCAACTTATTGGTTATGGTTTAGTGGTAGGACTTGACGGTACAGGTGATAAATCCCCGTTTACCAATCAAACCTTTATTAATATGATGACAGAGTTTGGAATCACAATCCCACCAGGTACCGACCCTAAACTTAAAAATATAGCTGCGGTTTCACTTACCGCTAACTTGCCTCCCTTTGCAAAGCCTGGGCAAAATATTGATGTGACTATCTCGTCCATAGGAAATGCCAAAAGTTTACGCGGTGGTACCTTATTATTTGCCCCGTTAAAAGGGGCTGATGGAAAAGTATATGCGGTTGCACAGGGGAACCTAGTGGTAGGTGGTTTTGGTGCTGAGGGTAGAGATGGTTCAAGCATCACTGTAAACGTACCCAGTGTAGGTCGTATTCCTAACGGGGCCACGGTAGAGCGAGCCGTGGCCAATGCTTTTTCCCGTGGTGACAGTTTAGTGTTGAATTTAAATAGCCCAGATTTTACCACCTCAAAACGACTGGCCGATCGCATTAACACGTTGTTAGGGCCAAATACGGCTTATTCAATGGATGCCACAAGTGTTCGCGTGAGTGCTCCCCGAGACCCAAATCAGCGGGTATCCTTTTTATCGCTTATTGAAAATTTAAATGTGACGCCAGCTGAGGCCACTGCCAAAGTTATCATTAATAGCCGTACCGGAACCATCGTCATTGGCAAACATGTAATTATTGATGCCGTAGCGGTGACGCATGGCAGCTTAACAGTCACTGTGAAAGAGGGTTTTGAAGTAGATCAGCCCAATGCACTGGCCGATGGCGAAACCGTAGTGGTACCCAAAACGGAAGTAAACATAGATGAAGAAAATAACAGGATGTTTGTATTTGCACCAGGAGTGTCTTTAGACGAGATAGTAAAAGCAGTTAATGAAGTGGGGGCGGCACCGGGAGATTTGATGGCTATATTAGAGGCGTTAAAGCAAGCAGGGGCTCTTAATGCCGAGTTAATAGTGATTTAATGAATACTAACAAAACAAAAAAAACTGAATTTAAAAAGCTACAAACAATAAATGACGAAATAAATGGGTTGGCAGATGGCTCTAGCCTTGCGACGTTGGATCATAAACTGGAATTACGACAAAAATTATTGGAATCAATTTTTATTGATTACAAAACTGAATTTGATGAGCAAGATATCGCTTTTTTAAAAAATATTGTTAAGGATAATGAATCCATGCTAAAAATCATGGAAGAAACTAAGAAATCTAAAAGTGATACTATTATAAAAACAAAAACACGCAGTAAGCGGGTAAAAATATACACAATAATAGCACAGCAAAAATAAAGCTTTGTTAGCTGTTAATACTGAAGCAGCTTATGCCGACAATAGCGTAGTAGCTTGCTGAAAGCGAAGAAATCAATACAAGTTATTCGTGTGCAGCACACACCTGCAATATGAGTAGCTGCTGTTTATGTCGATATTCAACGATTTTTTGCCGCTTTTTTGCCGCTTTAAAATAAAAATGTAGCCTATCCAATGAATATTCTCAGCTAATACACGCCCAAAGCTGCGATCTCCAATTCTGGCCCAAGCTTTGCACCTTCTAATAATAATTGTGTTATAAACGTGGCCGGGATATGAATAACTTAAGTAATACCTATAGCTACAACGATCTAGCCTCGTTAAATTCCATTACACAGGTGGGAAAAAAAGATGAGGCGCAAGCCTTAAAAGAAGTGGCTAAGCAATTTGAATCTATGTTTGTGGGCATGATGTTAAAAACCATGCGTGAGGCCAATGCTGTATTTGAAGAAGGGAACCCGTTAAGCAGCAATGAATCAAAATTTTATCGTCAAATGTTTGATGATCAATTGGCATTGTCCTTAAGTAAGGGAAAAGGAATGGGGTTAGCCGATACCCTATACCGCCAATTAAAGCAGCAGTTTGATGTAAAAGAACACGCAAAAGACAATGAAAATAAAGAATATACTAATCAAGGGTTTAGCTTAAATAACAAGATCAATCCGTTCACGCTTTCTGAGCCAGTGACTTCACTACCTATACCTGTAGATGCATCTTTTGAGCTTAAGTTTAATAAGCCAAAAACCGTTGAGCCAACATCTGCCAGCACACCAATAAATACACCAATAAATACAGCAATTCAAATCAATGAAGTAAATAATACTAAGACCGATGACGCGTTGAAAAAAGTATTAGCTATACACACTACTAATAAAACGCTTAGCTTGGATGTGACTAACAAAAAAGAGTTAACTCAAATTTCTACAGGTAAAGTACAAAAACAGTCTGGGTTTAAATCCCCGCAGGATTTTGTTAATTCCATTTGGCCTATC
>MAAB01029458.1_pt1 | contig 13935 bp, 17 predicted proteins | sample 1115991 | NCBI WGS metagenome assembly MAAB01 (sample SAMN04961124, study PRJNA320927) | seawater metagenome | isolation source: sample BD02T18 sea water enriched with oil for 18 days | place: USA:Gulf of Mexico | collected 2013-07-27
CGTATTTCTTTAGGTCTTAAACAGTGTATTGCTAACCCTTGGGAAGAGTTTGCTAAAAACTTCAACAAAGGCGACAAAGTATCAGGTAAGATCAAGTCAATTACTGACTTCGGTATCTTTATCGGTCTTGATGGTGGCATTGACGGTTTAGTTCACTTATCTGATATTTCATGGGCTGGCGGTGAAGAAGCTGTTCGTGATTATAAGAAAGGCGATGAAATCACTGCTATCGTACTTCAAGTTGACCCTGAGCGTGAGCGTATCTCTCTTGGTGTTAAGCAAGCTGAAGACGACCCGTTCAATATGTATCTGACAGATAAGAAAAAAGGTGCTATTGTTAACGGTAAGGTAACTGAAGTTGATGCTAAAGGCGCTACTATTGAGCTAGCTGAAAGTGTTGAAGGTTACTTGCGTGTTAGCGATATTTCTGTAGAACGTATTGAAGATGCATCTACAGTATTGAAAGTTGGTGACGACGTTGAAGCTAAGTTTATGGGTGTGGATCGTAAGAACCGTACTATTAGCTTATCTATCAAAGCGAAAGACCAAGCTGACGAGCGTGAAGCTATGGATAACTTAAACCAAGTTGAAGAAACAGGTTTAAGTGCAATGGCTGCAGCGTTTAAAAACGCTAAAAATTAATATCTTGTAACAAGATACTAATTTAATTCTTTGCACTTTTTCTAGTTTTACTTTATTAATAAAGTAGACTATAAAGAGACTAGGGGAGGGGAATTTAGTTATTCTCCTCTTATATTAACTTCATTAGCGCGAAGCTAGATGAATACTGGAGGGTCATATGACCAAATCAGAACTCATTGAGAAACTAGGTGATAAATTAAGTCATTTGTCAGCTAGAGATGTAGAACAATCGATTAAAGAAATCTTAGAATTAATGGCGCAATCTTTATCTAAAGGTGACCGCATTGAAATTAGAGGGTTTGGTAGTTTTTCATTACATTATCGTGCTCCTAGAGTTGGTAGAAATCCTAAAACAGGTGAATCTGTTGAGTTAAGTGGTAAATACGTACCTCACTTTAAGCCAGGCAAAGAGTTGCGAGAAAGAGTGAATCTTTCAGTAGCTTAATTGCACTCTTATTGCAAAGAAAGCAATAAAATTAGATAATAAACGGTATACTTAAGTATACCGTTTTTTTTTGTCTACATTTTAGATCTAACTACCTAAGAGATTATTTTAAATTAATAGAACTCTGTTTCTTTAGTCAGTATATGTAGTGCTATTTTACTAACAACTTCTAAGCGAGATTATCCAACGTGCGAATTTACTTCACTCTTTTCTTAGTTTTAATTTTACTCGCTATTGCTTTTGTTTTTGGCAGCCAAAATGAACAAATAATTTCATTAAACTATCTAATTGCTAGAGTCGAACTTTCTATTGCCGCTGCAGTAAGCTTATTTACTGCTATTGGTTTTCTTCTTGGGTTATTGGTTACAATAGTATGGCGGTTGATTCGTAAAGGTAAAAAATCGCTAGCCAAAAATCGTTCAGCTGAAATTTAAATATAAGTGATAAAATGATAGAGCTACTTTTTTTATTACTTCCTGTTGCCATGGCTTACGGCTGGTTTATGGGAAGAAACAGTATTAAGCAAAAAGATCAGGCCATCAAGCAAGACTTGTCTATCAAGTACTCTACAGGCTTAAATTACCTATTATCGAATCAAAAGGACAAAGCGATAGATTCACTTCTTGATGCTTTAAAAGTTGAAGATGATAGTGTTGAAGCTCACTTCGCGATGGCGAACCTTTTTCGTAAACGTGGTGAACTTGATAGGGCATTAAAAGTTCATGAGCATTTAGTTCGCCATGGAAACTTACCAACTAAAGATAAACAACAAGCAGTATTTGAGTTAGGTAAAGATTTTTTAAGTGCAGGTTTGTATGACCGTGCGGAGAAAATGTTTAGTAAATTGTTAAAATCTGCTGATTACGGATTAAAGTCGTTAAACTACTTATTACAAATATTTCAGTCAACTAAAGATTGGCAGCAAGGCATTAGTCATCAAAAATTAATTGTTAAATTTAATGACAAACGCCTCCTGCATACTTTAGCCAACTTCTATTGCGAGCAAGCAACGAGTGCTTTTGAACAAGATAAATTTATTGAAGTTATTGAGTTACTAGAACAAGCATTAAAACTTGATCCGAACTCATGTCGTGCTAATTGGTTAATGGCTAAAATTTATGAGAATCATAAACAGTGCGAGTTAGCATGTAAATGTTACCAAGACATCTATCAGCAAGATAAAGAATTTTTTCCAGATGTTATCGACCAAATGCACCAATGTTATTTAGATCTTGATGCGAGTGATGAATTTTTTCGTTTTATTAAAAAAGTTTATGATGAAACCGCTAGCTCTAGCGCGTTAATTTCTTATTTAAGTCATGTTGAAAAAAAACATGGCAATAAAAAAGCTAAAGAGTTCATGTTGTCAGCACTTAAGCGTAGACCAACAATTCGTGGCTTTAAACATCTTGTTAAAATGGAAATGACTCAAAGTGATGATGTAGATAATAATGCTAGTTTAGATTTGATAAAAGATCTAATTAGCGAGTATTTAAAAGTTAAACATCGATATAGTTGTCGTAATTGCGGTTTTAATAGTTCAACCCATTATTGGTCTTGTCCATCCTGTCACGAATGGGAACAATTGAAACCGTTTATTGGCCTAGAAGGCGAATAAAGAAGAGCTTCTTTGCTATTTTCATCAATATTATTGTCAACCGTACTCACTGACTAAAGTCAGCTCAGTGCGCTTTCCTCAATCTTGAAGAAACTAGCTTTGAATCTAATATTTATTATTGTAATTTATAATATAAAAGTGACTTAGGTCGCGAGAAAATTTGAAAATAGGAAAACTCATGTTAGAACCAAAAGTTGTTGTCGCCTTAGACTTTGATAAAAAAAATGATGCATTATCGTTTGTAGATAAAATTTCTCCAACTGATTGCAAACTAAAAGTGGGCAAAGAAATGTTTACCTACTTTGGCCCTGAGTTTGTTAAAACTTTAACAGGAAAAGGCTTTGATGTTTTTCTTGATTTGAAATTTCATGATATTCCTAATACGGTTGCCAAAGCCGTTACTGCTGCTGCAGATTTAGGCGTGTGGATGGTGAATGTTCATGCGAGTGGCGGTAGTCAAATGATGACAAAAGCAAAAGAAGCGCTAGTGAATTATGGTGATGATGCCCCTTTGCTTATTGCGGTAACCGTATTAACTAGCATGTCAGAAAATGACTTACGTGGTTTAGGTATTACTAAGACGCCTGCTGAACAAGTAGATTTTCTTGCTCATTTAACTAAACAAAGTGGCTTAGATGGTGTTGTTTGTTCGGCATGGGAAGCAGAGCAATTAAAGTTATCACTCGGTCAAGAGTTTAAGTTAATTACGCCGGGTATCAGGCCTGCTGGTTCATCAAAAGATGATCAGCAGCGTATCATGACACCAGAGCAAGCTATTAATGTCGGAGTTGACTATTTGGTGATCGGACGTCCAATAACTAAAGCTACTGATCCGCAGATGGTTCTAGAGCAAATAAATGCATCGATAAGTTAAAGTGAGAAGTTATTAATCATTAGTTTCGAGTGTCGAAAATAAATGAAAAGAGAATTTAGTAGAACTTGAATTTAATAAAAAAGGCTTAGTTTTTCGACTAAGCCTTTTTTAATGGTTATTTTGATCTAAAAATTACAAAAACTACTTTTAGTAGCTGATTTTTTGATGATTATTAATTTTTATAGTTATGAATGTAGCTAACTAAATCTAATACTTTGTTTGAATAACCAATTTCATTATCATACCAAGATACTACTTTTACAAAAGTATCTGTTAAGGCTATGCCGGCTTTTGCATCAAACACTGAAGTACAAATTTCACCAACAAAGTCATTAGAAACAACAGCATCTTCTGTGTAGCCTAAGATACCTTTTAAATCACTTTCAGCTGCGGCGCTCATTGCTTGACAGATTTCGTCATAACTGGCAGGTTTTTTCAAATTAACGGTTAAATCTACCACTGAAACATCAGGGGTTGGTACACGAAATGCCATGCCCGTAAGTTTCCCATTTAATTCAGGGATAACCTTACCAACAGCCTTTGCTGCACCTGTTGATGATGGAATGATGTTTTGACCTGCACCACGGCCACCACGCCAATCTTTTGCTGAAGGGCTATCTACTGTTTTTTGTGTTGCAGTAGTCGCATGAACGGTTGTCATTAAACCATTCTCGATACCCCAGTTATCATTTAATACTTTGGCGATTGGAGCTAAACAGTTAGTAGTACATGAAGCGTTTGAAACAACGTCCTGGCCAGTGTATTCGCTTAAGTTTACACCGCAAACAAACATTGGGGTGTCATCTTTAGATGGTGCAGAAAGAACAACTTGTTTAGCGCCTGCTTCGATGTGTTTACGCGCTGTTTCATCTGTTAAGAATAGACCTGTTGATTCAACAACAACATCAACGTCAATTTCATTCCATTTTAAATCGGCAGGGTTACGCTCTGCTGTTACACGTACAGTTTTACCATTAACTATAAGTTGTCCATCAGCCACCTCAACAGTTCCGTTGAAACGACCGTGAGTAGAGTCGTATTTCAACATGTAGGCCATGTAATCAATATCAATTAAATCATTAATACCGACAACTTCTATATCATCTCTTGCTACTGCTGCTCTAAACACAAAACGACCAATACGGCCAAACCCGTTAATACCAACTTTAATTTTCATGACGATCTCCTAAAACTCATTATGTAGTAAAATTACACCATTTTGGAAAAAATTCAAGTTAAAGTTTGCTTATATTAGTAAAAACACCGATTAGACTAACAATTTTACGTATTCTTACTAAACCAATAAGTTTTCTTGTTAAATATTGCAGCTTTTGTGGTTTTATTCGCTATTTACATGATTTAGCTTTACTTGCGTGTTAGAATGCAAAAAATTTCAGTGTGCAGGTTTTACCTTTCGATTCGAAAGTTATTGATAGTAAAGCCCGTCAAATCTCTTTTATATAGCTTAACTTGTTATATAAAGGAAGCACGCTGTGTGATGCGTTAATTTAGGAATACAATTTTATGACACAAGATAAAGTTTTGTGTGACATTGGCTTTATTGGTTTAGGTGTTATGGGTAAAAACCTAGTACTAAATCTTGCCGACAATGGCTTTAATATTGCCGCTTTTGATTTATGTGATGAAAAGGTTCAAGGGGTTATTGAACAAGATCAAATTGAGAATACTTCACGTTCACCGCGTGTTTATGGTTGCTCATCGTATACTGAATTATTATCACAATTAAAAACACCACATCTTATTGTTCTGAGTGTTCCTGCTGGATCTCCTGTAGATCAAGTATGCGAAAGTTTAATTGGAGCCGGTATTCAGCCAGATGATATTGTTATTGATACAGGGAATAGCCTTTGGGTTGATACGGTTGCTCGAGAAGAGAAGTACAAAAATAATTTTTTGTTATTTTCTTCGGCTGTTTCTGGTGGTGAAGTTGGTGCGCGTTTTGGACCGTCGTTAATGCCAAGTGGCTCTCCCTACGCGTGGACACGCGTTAAACCCATTTGGGAAGCAATTGCAGCCAAAGTGGATGCTAAAACAGGTAAACCCATTGAACGTAGCAAACCAGGTCAAATAATTGCAGAAGGAGAGCCTTGTGCCGCTTACATAGGGCCTGCAGGGGCAGGGCATTATGTAAAAATGGTACATAATGGTATTGAGTATGCTGATATGCAGATTATCTGTGAAGCCTATCATATTCTTAATGCTGGCTTAGGTTTATGCGCTGATGAGATTGCTGATATTTTTGAACAATGGAATAACGGTTTACTTGATAGCTATTTGATGGAAATTAGTGTTGAAGTTTTACGTCATAAGTCTGTAGATACAGGCACTACTTTAGTTGATTTAATTTTAGATAAAGCAGGACAGAAGGGCACTGGCTTGTGGACTGCTATTAGCAGCTTCGAAGTAGGTTGTCCGGCTCCAACCATCGCACAAGCTGTATATGCTCGTTCTATTTCCTCATTTAAAGAGCTACGAGTTCAGGCATCTTCTACATTAAGAGGTCCTGAAAAGAACCATTTATCAAGTCAAGAAAAGCAAGATTATATAATTCAACTTCATGATGCGATTTATTGCGCTAAAATGTGTTCATATGCACAAGGTTTTCAGTTGATGAAATTAGCCGCTAAAGAACATGGTTGGACGCTAAATTTTGCTAGCATCGCTAAAATTTGGCGTGCTGGTTGTATTATTCGTGCCACCTTTTTGCAGTCAATTACACAAGCATATGAGCGTAATGAAGATTTAGATAATTTATTACTTGATAGTTTTTTTGCTGAGCAACTAAGTGAGCGTCAGCTAAACTGGCGTAAAGCTGTGTGCGGCGCAACAATGTTTGGCATTCCTAATGGTGCACTTTCATCAGCTTTATCTTATTATGATTCTATGCGCTGTGAAACCCTGCCTGCCAACTTGTTACAAGGGCAACGTGACTTTTTTGGTGCGCATACTTTTGAACGTACTGACAAAGCGGATGGTAAAAAATATCACGTACAATGGTCTACGTCTGAGCGTGAAACTATTATTATTGATTAATGGTAAAATTATAAAGTGATGGTATATATCTAATGAATGATTATTATAAAGAAAAACTTAGTGAAGCGGCTTTCAACGTATGCCGACTAGCGGCGACTGAACAGCCTTTCACTGGTATTTATAATAATCATTGGTTATCAGGCTCTTACTTGTGTGCATGCTGTGATGAACCTTTATTTGATAGCAAAAGTAAATTTGATGCAGGCTGTGGTTGGCCTAGTTTTTTTTCAGCAATTGAAGGGAATGTCGCTTATTTTGAAGACTCAAGTCACAATATGAGCCGCACTGAAATTCAATGTAAGCACTGTAAGTCACATCTTGGACATGTCTTTGATGATGGCCCTTTGCCAACAGGTAAAAGATACTGTGTGAACTCTCTAAGTTTAGTCTTTCAAAACACTTAAATTTTTAGTCTTTCTATCTAGTCTTTTTATCTAGTTTTTTTAATAGCGATCTAGAATAGAACTCCGCTCTAACTTTCATATAAACCAAGCTTAAAGCATATAAAATCTAATTAAGCCTAAATAGATCTAAATATTCTTATTAAATAATTATGTAACCTATGGAGAAATAGTACAGCTTGCATTACAATATGCGCGAAATAATCTCACACCATAGTCTAGTTTTTATTTTTTATAAATTAGACTATTATGATTATAGTAAACTCTCGTTCAATTGATTGAAATATAAGGCTTAACTAATGACGTATCATCTTGAGGAAGAATATCAAAAAAGTTGGCAAGAACGCCAAACTTTAGCAGAAAATATGCAACCTATTATTGGTCAGCTATTTAGAAATAAAGGTATCGAAATATCTGTTTATGGTCGCCCATTAGTAAATGCATCTCCTATTGATATTATTAAAGCTCATAAATCAGTAGCTTTACATGAAGAGAGCAAATTACGTTTGCGTGAAAGTTTTCCGTTTGTTGAAGCGTTAAGCAAAATGACGTTAGCACCTGCGCGTATTGATGTAGGTAAGTTAGCCTACCGTTATTTATTTCAAGGGCAGTCTAACGATTTGTCAATTGAACAATATTTAGAAAAAGAATTAACTGCTGTTGGTACCTCAAGCGATAAAGCACAGAGCCAAGATGTAGTTTTATATGGTTTTGGTCGTATTGGTCGATTGTTAGCCCGTTTGTTAATAGAACAAACAGGACCAAATGCTAAGCTAAATCTTCGCGCCATCGTTTTACGCCCAGCTAAAGGCGATGATGATTTAGATAAACGTGCTAGCTTATTGCGCCGTGACTCTGTTCATGGTGCTTTCAACGGTAGTATTACCATTGATAAAGAAAATAATGTTATCAAAGCGAATGGTGCCTTTATTAAAGTCATTTATGCTAAATCACCATCAGAAGTAGATTATACTGAATATGGCATTAACAACGCATTAGTGGTTGATAATACAGGTATTTGGACTGATGAAGATGGTTTAGGTCTGCATTTACAATCAAAAGGTGTTGCTAAAGTATTATTAACAGCACCAGCAAAAGGTGATATTAAGAATATCGTTTATGGTGTTAACCAAGATATGATTTTGCCTGAAGATAAAATTGTTTCTGCGGCCAGTTGTACAACGAATGCAATTACACCGGTATTAAAAGCAGTAAATGATGAATTTGGCATTCGCAATGGTCATGTTGAAACTATTCACTCTTACACTAATGATCAAAACTTAATTGATAACTACCATAAAGCGCCACGTCGTGGTCGTAGTGCCCCACTTAATATGGTTATAAGTACAACCGGCGCTGCGAAAGCAGTAGCTAAAGCTTTACCAGAATTAAAAGGGTTATTAACCGGTAACGCAATTCGAGTTCCTACGCCAAATGTTTCTATGGCAATCATGAATCTAAACTTGAAAAAAGCAACAGATAAAGATGCGTTGAATGATTATTTGCGTAATATTTCATTAAGATCTGATTTGCAAAACCAAGTTGATTACACCGCTTCAAATGAAATTGTTTCAACCGATTTGGTTGGTTCACGTTATGCTGGTGTTGTCGATTCACAAGCAACAATTGTTGATGGTGACAGAGCTGTATTATATGTATGGTATGACAATGAGTTTGGTTATAGCTGCCAGGTTGTTCGCGTTATGCTAGAAATGGCAGGTATTACGGTACCAACATTGCCTGTGAAATAGTTTCTACCTGTAAGTAACACTTTGTAAAACGCCAACATTAGATGTTGGCGTTTTTTTTTACTTAATTTACAGAGCGCGAATAAAAGACTATCTACAAACAACGTTTAGGTTTGGGTAAACCTGCATATTTAGTTGCTTGTTTGGCTGGCCCTTCAGGGAATAAACGAAAAAGATAACGACTGTTAGCTTTCTCTTCACCAAATTCAGCCTTCATTGCTTTGGTAAGCGCACGAATAGCAGGGGAAGTGTTATAGGTTAGGTAAAATTGGCGAACAAAGTTAATCACTTCCCAATGAGCGGTTGTTAACTCAAAAACATCGTTTTTTGCCATTTCTATCGCTAAGCTTTCTTGCCATTGTGTGTAATCTAACAAGTAACCTTGGTTGTCGGTAGCAATTTGCTCACCTTTAAAATCTATTGCCATGTAATTACTCTGTCATTTTCAAAAGAAAGTGAAACTAAATCTGCCATTGATATTTGGGTGAAAATTTCTTCATTTATGATAATAGCTCTAGCATTCGCGTGTTGCTTGATCACTTTCAATTGAATATATTTATTGATATCAATGCTATCAATTAAATTGTGCTGTAGGTTATAACAGCCGTCATCAACAAAAACGATAACATCGCTTTTGCCAAGTACTTGTACGCACTGATAAAAATCATTCGTACTAAATGCACTTTGACGAACAATATGTAGAGTAGTCATTTACGTTATCCCTGTCATTTTTTTTGTGCTAAAACCTTAAAATTGTTTGGTGTGATGTTAATTTCTGTGCAAACGCTTGTTGGTTTAACACCTGCACTTCTTCAATATGAAATTTAGCAGGTAAGTTACGTGCTTCTAATGATGCTTGGCAAACATAAATATCTTCAATATCATAAAACTCAAAAGCGCCGAAAGTTTTAAGGTAATCTTTAACTGAAATTATTGAACCATCTTGCCCCTGTATTAACTGCCATACGCCATCACCTTGAAAAAATAACGACACAGCTTGTTCAAAAGAACCAAAAATCAAGGCTATATCTAAAGCATCTTTTCCGGCTGAACTAGCATAAGGCGCTTTAGCATTGAGTATGGCTAAAGTTTTCAGAGAAGTGTTAGCCATTAGAATTGCACCATACGATCAGCCACCGACGATAGCTCAACTAACTCTCCCAAACCCGATATAGTAAATATTGAATGGATATTTTGAGAGTTTTCATCGCTAATACCGCGTTTTTCAGCTGCAGTAATACATAAGTGTAAAGGTAACTTATATGCTTGGTGCAACCTCTGCCAGTGCCATATAGCTTGAAACTCATCATTGGCAATTTGAATACTTGCATTAGCATGCATAACGCCATCTTGATAAAAGAATACACCAACAAGTTCAACACCCGCTTTAAGTGCAGTTTCAATATAATCTAGCGCTGTAACACTTAAATTACTATAAGGAGGTGTGGTAATAACCACGGCAAGTTTATTCACTGTATTAATCTCTAAATCGTATTTAATAACAAACATAAAAAAGCCCCGCAATTGCGAGGCTTGATATTATAACGCTTTTTTTGGAGACTAAAAGCTAATTAACACAATGTTAATCATCGCCACCAAATACACCTAGAAGGTGAAGTAAGTGAACAAAAATATTATAAATATTTAAATATAATGAAACAGTTGCTCTAATATAGTTACGCTCTCCACCATTGATAATGCGACTAGTATCGAACAAAATCAAACCAGACATAATCATAATAACACCAGCACTAATTGCTAATGATAATGCCGGAATTTGGAAAAACATGTTAGCAACCATAGCCACTAGCATTACAATTAAACCAGTCATTAAGAAGCCACCCATAAATGAGAAGTCTTTCTTAGTTGTTAACGCGTAACCTGATAAGGCGAAAAATATTAATGCTGTACCGCCAAGTGCTTGCATAATCATTGCAGGGCCGCCAGGCATAGCAGCGTAAGCATTAAGCATAGGCCCTAATGAAGCACCCATTAAACCGGTAAAACCAAATATCCAATAAATACCGCTAGCAGAGTCGGCTTTTTTATTAACAACAAACATTAAACCAAAAGCAACTAACATCATTACAAGCGCTGCCATGTGTGACAAGTTCATCGCCATTGAAACGCCAGCAGTTACGGCACTAAATGCTAGTGTCATAGATAAAAGCATATAAGTATTTTTTAATACTTTGTTAATTTCAATAGCCGAGCTATGACTCGTCGTTTGAAAATTCATATTAGATTGCATAAAACTTCCTTTAAGAACTTAATTATAATTACTTTATATAAGCTAAGATAAGGGCGTTTACGTAAAGTTCAAGTTATTTTTTAACGTAAACCAACGACCTTGTGACATATTATGACATGCTGATTTTTAAATAGCTAGCTTAGGCCTGTTGATATTTATCAATTATTTGTTTCCTTTTGTAACAACCTAAGCTATGGTCATTAACCATTCCACAGGCCTGCATATGAGCATAGCAAATAGTTGAACCAACAAACTTAAAACCGCGTTTTTTTAAATCTTTACTCCACAAATCAGATTCGGTACTTGTTGCAGGGTAATCACTTAACTCTTCATATTTATTAACAATAGTTTTATTATCGACAAATCCCCACATATAATCACTGAAGCTGCCGAATTCTTGCTGAATTTCAATAAACAACTTTGCATTATTAATGGCGGCATTAATTTTCCCACGGTTTCTAATGATCGCTGTGTTCAACATAAGTTCTTCAACTTTGTTCTGATCGTATTTTGATACAATTTCAACATCAAAATTTGCAAATGCATCAAGATAGCCTTGTCTGCGTTTTAAGATAGTGTACCAGCTTAAACCTGCTTGAGCTGGATGAATAAAATAGGTAACCAGTCAAAGTGTATGTTTTAACTTTTAGACTTGTAGCTCTCAATTACTGTAGGTGGTTAAACCTCTAGTTTTCTAATACATTTATTTGAATGATCATTTATTAACCCTGTCGCTTGTAGGTGTGAATACAGAGTAGTTGAGCCAAGAAACTTAAAGCCACGCTTCTTCATGTCTTTTGCCAATTGATCACTAATGGGGGAAGTAGCAACGTAGTCTTCAATCTTTTCAATACTGTTTACAATGGTTTTATTATCGACATAAGACCAGATGAACTTACAGAAGCTACCGTATTCATTCTGTATTTCAATGAAGCATTTGGCATTGTTAATAGCTGCTTTTATTTTAAGTCTATTGCGGATTATAGAAGCGTCTAGCATTAAACGTTCAACATCATCACTATTAAACTTAGCTACTTCAGTTACATCAAAATCAGCAAACAACTTACGATAACCTTCACGCTTCTTAAGAATTGTATACCAGCTTAAGCCCGATTGTGCCGACTCTAAAATAAGAGATTCAAACATCACTGTATCATCATGTACAGGAACACCCCATTCTTTATCATGGTATTTAACGTAATCAGGTTTAGTTGTATCTAACCAAGGGCAGCGTTCACACATTATCATTTACCTTTTCTAGCTAATCTATTTATAGCTCCACTTAGTTCAGCACTTTCTTTTAAAGCAGAGTCTAATCTTTCAGAGAATTCAAATAAAATAATTTTAATATCTTGAGCATTCTCTAAGCATTCTTTATCACTATGAGAATGAAGCCCTTCACTTAATGCAGAGTACAGAAGTGTTAGAGGATTGTGCCCATTAATCTTCAAACCGTCAGGTAAAGCCGTTTTAATTTTATTTACAGCGCTAGTAAATTGAGACTCAGCTTTGGCTTTGGTTATTTCTTGAATTAAAAGTTCATTACCAGAGGTTATATTTAATACTTTAATTATTTCATCAAAAATTTTATCTTTTTGTGAGTCAAGTACTCTACGATAGTATGAAAAAGCACCTATACCCATACCTTGGTTTTCACTAATAGAGCCTTTAAAAAATAAGTTTCTTTCTTTGCCAATTAGTTTTGACGCTTTATTAGGTATTGTTTTTCCATGGCGTGGAAATTGACCTACTTTTTGAATCTTAAAAATACTATTATTATCAGTATTTTCTTTAACAGTTGAGCTTATCTTTAAATAGAATTCGTAGACTGTTTGAGTGCAATTACAGCACCTAAAAATAAGTTTGTGTATGACTGCTTTCCGCAAACTTATATTTGTATGACTTTCGTTTTGCATTTCGAAGAATTTATAACCCATGCAACCTTCATTGCCACAGTAAAGTTTTGGCCTTAACGAATCTGAAATTGAAGTACTAGAATGGCTAAGTCCCATCATTTCAGTTTTATGCGTTTGTGCATTTACAATTCCTTCATCAAGAAAGCTAGAAACATCGACCTCCGTGTATAGCGGTGTTCCATCTAATAATTGATTAAAGCTAACTTGTCCCATAGAAAATCCTTTTGAGTCAAAAAAAATACTGTGTAAAAACACATGAGTGTATATGGTAATTGTCAATAAGTCATTTAATTAAGAGGGGTTGTGTTTGAAACATCTTCTTACTTTGAATTACTTAACATTAAACTAATGATAAATAGATTACGTTGTTCCAATGCACGTTCAGCTTGAGCTGATTCAAGCGTTAAAAATTCAAACAGTTTCTGATCATTATAAACTGGCTCACCCCATTCTTTATCATGGTACTCAACGTAATCTGGTTTTGAAGTATCAAGCCACGGGCATCGACATACATCAATTTCTTCTTGTTCTTCTTCCATAGTCTTTTTCCTTTGGTTTACTGTAATTGGGTATATCTGTTTGAAATAAAGGCAAGATGATTAATTTTTTAGCAAACAAACTTAAAACTCACATAATTTGTTAAATAGTACTTTACAACAGCTAAGGGAGATTTTAGTATTCGCCTCGTTCTCAAGCAAGCATTGTTTTTAGCTACTTGTTAACTTCAGGTGAGATGGCTGAGTGGTCGAAAGCACCGGTCTTGAAAACCGGCAAGGGTTTGTAGCCCTTCTAGAGTTCAAATCTCTATCTCACCGCCACATTTAAAAAAGCCCGTTACGAAAGTAACGGGCTTTTTGCTTTCTAACTCTGTCTCGTCCTGAAATGTGTTTACATATTTAGGACTTAATATGACCAAGTCAAACAATACACCAGCTAAACGAACACAACGAGATTATTCATTAGGCTTTAAATTACAAGTTGTCGAC
>MAAB01029418.1_pt1 | contig 13926 bp, 9 predicted proteins | sample 1115991 | NCBI WGS metagenome assembly MAAB01 (sample SAMN04961124, study PRJNA320927) | seawater metagenome | isolation source: sample BD02T18 sea water enriched with oil for 18 days | place: USA:Gulf of Mexico | collected 2013-07-27
TAAGTACATTCTTTACCATAAAGAATTAAAACCAAAATGGACGATTAGCTCAGTTGGGAGAGCACCGCCCTTACAAGGCGGGGGTCACTGGTTCAAGCCCAGTATCGTCCACCACTTTACTTCCTTACCTAATAAGGAGAAAGTGAACATTCTTTTCCATAAAGAATTAAAACTAAAATGGACGATTAGCTCAGTTGGGAGAGCACCGCCCTTACAAGGCGGGGGTCACTGGTTCAAGCCCAGTATCGTCCACCATATTTATTATCTACTTCCTTCATCAAAGACATTTCTACAAGATATAATCACCTATTATTCTGTAAAATAAATAGCTAAAGCTATTTTAAAAATATTTTCCTTATTTTTCACCTATCCTTGCCTTTAATAATTACCAAATCTTAAATATTCGCTAGAAAAATCAATAGTAATTTTAGTATTTATGATGTTTTCCAGGATAAATTATTTAATTACATCAAAGTAATGAATTAACTTAAGGGCAATGTTAAAATACCGCCAATTTTTTAGATCTACACTCCTAATGCCGTGTTCTTTCATTGATGAAAGTACGATGTTAGTGATACTACATAGAGACTTTTATGACTTTAACGACACGTTTTGCTCCAAGCCCAACAGGTTATTTACATGTTGGTGGTGCCCGTACTGCCTTATATAGCTGGTTATATGCCAAGAAAAATGGCGGTAACTTTATTCTTCGTATCGAAGATACCGATTTAGAGCGCTCTACTCAAGCGTCAGTTGATGCCATCATGGATGGTATGAATTGGTTAAATCTTGAGTGGACTCATGGTCCTTACTTTCAAACAAAGTGTTTTGATCGTTATAAAGAAGTGATTGAGCAATTACTTGAATCTGGCAATGCTTACCGTTGTTACAGTACAGCGGAAGAAGTTGATGTTATGCGTGAAGAAGCCAAAGCAAACGGTGGCATTGAAAAATACAATGGCCTATGGCGCGACCGTACAGATCACCCTGCAGATAAACCTTTTGTTATTCGTTTTAAAAACCCACTTGATGGCAACGTAGTTATCAAAGATATGGTTAAGGGCGACATTACTATTAGCAATGAGCAATTAGATGATTTAATCATCGCTCGCTCTGATGGTACTCCTACTTATAACTTAACCGTTGTGGTTGATGACTGGGATATGAAAGTTTCTCATGTTGTGCGTGGCGATGATCATGTGAGCAATACACCTAAGCAAATTAATATTCTTACTGCTTTAGGTGCAGATATCCCAGTATACGCACATATCCCTATGATTTTAGGTGATGATGGTAAACGTTTATCTAAACGTCATGGCGCTGTGGGTGTTATGCAATATCGCGATGATGGTTATTTACCAGAAGCACTTCTAAACTACTTAGTACGTTTAGGTTGGTCACATGGTGATCAAGAGATTTTTTCTCGTGAAGAAATGATTGAATTATTTGACTTAAAAGACTGTAACCGTGCTCCATCAGGTTTTAATACCGATAAGTTAATTTGGGTAAACCAGCATTACATGAAAACCATGGACCCTGAATACGTTGCAGAGCATTTAGCATGGCACATGGCTGACCAAGGCATAAACACTGAAAATGGTCCTGCGTTAGCTGATGTTGTTAAGATTCAAGCCGATCGCGTAAAAACGTTGAAAGAAATGGCTGATATTTCTCGTTATTTCTATGAAGATTTTACTGAACTTGATGCAAAATCCGTTAAAAAGCATTTACGTCCAGTAGTAAAAGAGCCAATGTTATTAGTTAAAGAAAAGCTCGCAGCACTAACTGATTGGTCACCTGAGCCAATTCACGCAGCAATTAACGATACTGCGGTAGAACTTGAGTTAGGTATGGGCAAAGTTGGTATGCCACTACGTGTTGCAGCAACAGGCGGCGGTAACTCACCTTCACTTGATATTACATTAGCTTTATTAGATCAAAACAAAGTAATAGAAAGAATTGATCAAGCTATCAAAGTCGTCGAAGCAAGAATTGCAGCCGGTTAATGACATTTTTAATGATTAGTTTTACCACTTTAAATAAGTTTAGGAGAGTGTCGAGTGCAGTTTAGTGATTTTGGTTTAGATAACTCCTTAATGAGTACTGTTGAGCATCTTGGCTTTAGCGCGCCAACACAAATTCAGCAACAAGCTATTCCTGCGGCAATGGCGGGGCATGATTTAATTGCTTCGTCTAAGACCGGTTCAGGTAAGACTTTAGCTTTTATTCTTCCTGCGATACAAAGGTTAACTAAAAACCGTGCGTTGTCAAAACGTGATCCTCGTGTGGTAATTTTAACGCCAACACGTGAACTGGCTAAACAAGTTTTTAGCCAGTTACGCTTATTTACCGCTAATACGCAGTTTAAAGCGGTATTGATTTTAGGTGGTGAAAATTTTAACGACCAAGTAAAAGTCTTAGAAAAAGAGCCTGAGTTTATTGTTGCGACACCAGGGCGTTTAGCCGATCATTTAAAGCAAGGTCACTTTTATTTAAATGGCTTAGAGTTACTTATTTTAGATGAAGCAGACCGCATGCTTGATTTAGGTTTTAGTAAAGAGCTTACTCAGATAAATAATGCTGCCGATCATCGTAAACGTCAAACGTTATTGTTTTCAGCAACTTTAGATCACGCGCAAGTTAATGACTTTGCCAAAGAGCTACTGAAAAAACCTAAACGTGTTGCAATAGAATCGGCACATACCGAACATGAGGATATTACTAAGCGGTTCTTTTTAGCTGATAACCTCAGTCAAAAAGAAGTATTGTTACAGCACTTCTTAACGACAGAAACATCGCGACAAATCATTATCTTTACTGCTACGCGTAGTGATACTGACCGTTTAGCTAAGTTACTTACTGAACAAGAACTTAATGCGGTAGCGTTAAGTGGTGAGTTAAACCAAAGTCAACGTAATCAGATCATGGACAGTTTTGCTAAAGGTCAGCACAAAATATTGGTCACCACAGATTTAGCCTCACGCGGTCTTGATTTAATTAATGTATCCCACGTTATTAATTTTGACATGCCAAAACATACTGAAGAATTTGTTCATCGTATTGGCCGTACAGGACGCGCAGGAACAAAAGGTGATGCAATTTCACTGGTTGGCCCAAATGACTGGCTAAGTTTTAAAAACGTAGAAGCGTTTTTACAACAAAAAATCAGCTTTGCAAAAGTTGACGGAATTAAGGTCAAGTTTAAGGGCTTAAAACCGAAGAAAGAGAAAGTAGTCAAAGCAAAAGTTACTGTCGTTAAAGATAATAAAGCAGTTTCGAACAAACCAAGAAAAGTGATTAAGAAAACTTTCCTTGATATAGAAGATGCTGGCGCAATGAAAATTATTAAACGTAAGAAGCTAACACCAGATCAAATTGAAGATTCAACTAAAAAAGAGCAGGATTAACACTGTCTAGTTAATACTTTTAGCTAGTATCTTAAGTTAATATTTAGATAAAAAGACAACTTTGTTGTCTTTTTTTATGGAAAAAATAAACTTAATAAACAAGCTCACCAAAATATCGTATTCAAAGAAGTATGTATAATGGTAGATTAGTAATAACGAGCTATTTGAATAATGCGTTTGATTTATATAATAATTATAACTTTATAAGGACATTTCATGACTATAATGCAAAAAATTCTCTGGCTCATTGCCAGCCTAGGTAACTTTATCGCAGGTTACTTCTTTATGCACAGCCCAAGTGCTATAAGTCTCGCCATTTTGCTTACCACATTGCTTTATAGCCTCATCGGTATTTATGATGTTTTTTATAGTCGGCATAGCTTAAATCGCCTTTATCCAGTTGTTGCTTATCTTCGTTATTTCCTTGAATCTTACCGTGTTGAAATTCAGCAATACTTCATTGCCAATGACACTGAGGAACGACCTTTTAACAGAGAGCAGCGCACGTTAGTGTATCAACGTGCTAAAAATGTGCGTGATACCATTGCCTTTGGTACTCAGCGTAATTTGGTCGAAGATAACTATTTAAGTTTATGGCATTCGTTATCGCCGACACACATAAAAGAGAGTGCTAAGCGCGTAATTATTGGCGGGGAAACTTGTTCAAAGCCTTATTCAGCATCTTACTTAAACATTTCAGCGATGAGCTTTGGTTCATTAAGTACCAATGCCATTGAGGCGCTTAATTTAGGCGCTAAAAAAGCGGGGTGTTATCACAATACGGGGGAGGGAGCGGCGAGTCCTTATCATTTAAAACATGGCGGCGATATTGTTTGGCAATTGGGTACCGGGCTTTTTGGATGCCGTGATGAACAAGGGCGTTTTAACCCTGATAGTTTTGAGAAAACAGCTAAACTACCACAAGTAAAAATGATAGAAATAAAATTAAGTCAGGGCGCAAAACCAGGACATGGTGGCGTATTACCCAAAGCCAAAATCACCGATGAAATAGCCCGAATTAGACATATATCAAATGACAAAGACTGTATTTCCCCAGCGGTTAACCCTGAGTGTACTTCTCCTAAAGACTTGTTGGCATTTATTGAACAGTTACGCAGCTTAAGTGGCGGTAAACCTGTTGGTTTTAAATTATGTATTGGTAATCCTGCAGAATTTTTAAGTATTTGTAAGGCGATGTTAGAGACTGGCATTACCCCTGATTTTATTACAGTTGATGGCGCTGAAGGTGGCACAGGTGCTGCGCCTGTTGAATTTACTAACCGTTTAGGTTTAATCTGTTTAGAGGGCATAAGTATAGTCAATAATGCTTTGGTTGGCGTTGGTTTAAGAGACAAAATAACCATTATTGCTTCAGGGAAAACAGCATCAAGCTTTGATCTGTTGGCAAAAATAGCTGCCGGTGCAGATGTGGTGAATGCAGCAAGAACTATGATGATGGCAATTGGTTGTATTCAATCCAGACATTGTAATACCAATAACTGTCCAACGGGGGTTGCTACACAAGATCCCGCTAGAGCAAAAGCGATTGATGTTGAATCAAAGAGTGATCGTGTTAAAAATTTCCATGATAATACTCTCGCTAGTTTCTTTGAACTGGTTGGTAGTATGGGGTTGGACGATCCAGCTAAACTTGTGCCTCAAATGATAAAAAGACGCTCGCCCTATGGCATGCAAATGTCGATGGGAAGCTTGGTCGAGCCACTATCAGCCAATGCACTTCTAGACCAGGCAGCTAATGGTAACGAACTTGATGAGTCGTGGCAGCACTGGTGGCAGACAAGTAGCGCTGAGCAGTTTTATGTTGATGATTTTTTTATTCTAAAAGCACCTGAATTTCATCAAACAAAGGTGAAAAGAGCTTAATGAGTAGAAACCTTAATAAGGATGTTATTAAGGTTTCGTCATGTTTGGCTATTTAAAGGCAGGTTATGAGCTGTTTTATTCGGCAATAAGTTGCTTTAGGGTATAACTGGTATTAGTACTACCTAATTTAGTTTTCATATAAGGTAGTATTTCTTCAAGTTGAGCTGCTAGTTGCCAAGGTGGGTTAACAATAAATAAACCAGTACCTGTCATACCGTATTCATCGGTATCCTTCTCTAAGCAAAACTCTACTTGCAGTAGGTTTTTAACTTCACTATTAGTAAAGTCTTTCTGCATTTGCTCAATGAAGTTACGCTTAACCACAGGGTACCAAACGATATAAGTTCCTGTTGAAAACTTAGCATAAGCTTTAATAATGGTTTTTACAGCTTTTTGATAATCTTCTTTAAGCTCGTAAGGTGGATCAATTAACACTACACCTCGGCGGCTTGGTGGTGGTACTAAGCCCAGTACACCTTTATAGCCATCCGACTGCTTAACAAACACCTTACGCCAGCGCTGACAAAAATCTTCTAAGTGTTGAATATCTGTCGGATGTAATTCAAATAAATGACTACTATCTTGGCGACGTACAAAGGCTTTAGCTATGCCAGGGGAGCCCGGATAAACCTCTAGTTCACTGTTAAGATTAAGACTCTTAATCAGTGATAAATAAGGCTCTAATGACTCAGGCGCATCTTCATCATTAATAATTTTGGCAATACCATCCTTATATTCACCAGTTTTTTGGGCATATTCTTCGGCTAATTGATACATGCCAGCCCCTGAGTGACTATCGATATAATGAAAGCCTTTTTCTTTACGAGTCATATAATCTAAAACAAGTGATAAAACACTATGCTTTAGTACATCGGCAAAATTGCCAGCATGAAAAGCGTGACGATAACTAAGCAAGGTAATTCCTTAAGAGGGTGTAGTGGTAAACAATGAAAAACGGCTAGCAAAAGGTATCTTGATAGCCGTAAATTATTTTAAACTTAAACTTAAACTTGGCTTGCTAAGTACTCATCGTAAGTACCAGCAAAGTCAATATAACCGTCTTTAGTTATTTCAATAATACGGGTAGCGATAGTTGAAACAAACTCTCTGTCGTGACTAACGAATAACAAGGTGCCCTCGTATTGCTCTAACGCCATATTTAATGATTCAATCGATTCCATATCCATGTGGTTGGTTGGCTCATCAAGCAGCAATATATTAGGATTGTGCATCATTAGTTTACCAAACAGCATACGACCTTTTTCACCACCAGAGAGTACTTTTATAGACTTTTTAATATCATCGGCAGAGAAAAGTAAGCGTCCTAAGTAACCACGAACAGCTTGTTCATCATCGGTAGGTTGACGCCATTGGCTCATCCAGTCAAATAAGGTCATGTCCGTTTCGAATTCAAATTCATGATCCTGTGCGTAATAACCGATATTGACATTTTCAGACCAAGTAAATTCCCCTGATTCTTGCTGGTATGCTACTTCGTTCATTAAGGTACGTAAAAGGGTGGTTTTACCAATACCGTTTTCACCGATAATAGCGATACGTTCACCTACTTCAATTAACGCTGAAATGTCTTTTAGAACATGGTTATCATCAAAACTTTTATTCAAATTTTCAATAACTAACGCATTACGGAATAATTTTTTCTCTTGCTCAAAACGAATGAACGGGTTACTACGACTTGATGGTTTTACTTCATCAAGTTGAATTTTATCAATTCGCTTAGCACGAGAAGTGGCTTGTTTTGCTTTTGATGCGTTAGCTGAGAAACGTGCAACGAAAGCTTGCAGTTCACCAATTTGTGCTTTTTTCTTAGCGTTGTCTGACAATAAACGCGCTCTTGCTTGCGTAGCTGCCAACATGTATTCGTCATAGTTACCCGGAAAAACGCACAGTTCGCCATAATCTAAATCGGCCATGTGAGTACAGACGCTGTTTAAAAAATGTCTATCATGTGAAATGATGATCATGGTGGAATTACGTTCATTTAACGTTTCTTCTAACCATTGGATAGTGTGAATATCCAAGTTATTGGTAGGCTCATCAAGTAATAATATATCAGGGTCTGAGAATAGTGCCTGAGCAAGTAATATACGTAACTTGAAACCAGGAGCGATTTCGCTCATTAAACCGTAATGTTGTTCAATAGGAATACCAACACCGATCAATAATTCACCAGCACGACTTTCAGCGCTGTAACCATCCATTTCAGCATATTCAGACTCTAAATCACCTACTTTCATACCATCAGCTTCGCTCATTTCAGGCAAAGCATAAATACGGTCACGTTCTTCTTTTACTGTCCATAATTCGGTATGACCCATGATCACAGTATCAATAACACTGTTGGCTTCAAAAGCGAACTGGTCTTGGCTTAATTTACCCAAGCGCTCGCCCGTATCAAGATTAACATTACCAGAAGTCTGCTCTAAATCACCACCTAGAATCTTCATAAAAGTGGATTTACCACAACCATTTGCGCCAATTAAGCCGTAGCGATTTCCGCCACCAAATTTTTGTGAAATGTTTTCAAACAATGGTTTTGCGCCAAATTGCTGAGTGATATTATTAGCTGCTAGCATGATGTGTTCCGTCGAATGTTGAGGTTTACTGAAGTCAATTTAGCGAGTAAATCAACCAATAAATATTGCGCGCGATTATATACTATTTTGGCTTGTCTTTTAAGACAAATAAAATTTAGCCTATATTTGTATAGGAATGCTTGATAGGGCCGAAAATTGAACAATTCAATTTATCAATACTGCTTTCTGTGAGATACAAGAAGTGAAGGTTCGTTAGCTTACTATCGTTTGAATGCCTTTCTAAAGACTCTTATCGCTAGGCGAATTTAATTTTCTTTTTTTATTAGCTTGATAAAACATCATTCCCTGCATAAACTTTTTAGCAAAATCATGAATTTAATGGTTTAATTTTAGGGGGTACAATGAGTAAAACAATATTAGTAGTAGATGACAGCTTAGTTTCACGCATGATGATAAAAGCAATTATTGAAAATCAGGTGCAAGGAGTGAATATTATTGAGGCTGGTGATGGTGTTCAGGCACTTGATAAGGTTGAGCAAGGCCCTCCTATTGACATTGCCTTTGTCGATTTTAACATGCCAGGCATGACGGGACTTGAGCTAATTAGTGCATTATCCGATATGGTAACTATTCCCAAAGTAGCATTACTCACTGCAAATATTCAAAATGAGATCAAAGAGCAAGCATTAGCTGCTGGAGTGACTTTTTTGAATAAACCAATCAATGAAGAGGCCATTGCTACTTTTTTACACAATTAGTCGCACTCTTAACTTACGAGTAATCCTATATGCAAGATAATCTAACGCCTCTTGAAATTGATGCCTTAACAGAAATTTTTAATATTGGTATTGGCCGTGCCGCTAATTCATTGAATCAAATGGTGTCTCAAACGGTAGACTTAACGATTCCAGAAATTGAGATATTGCCAAATAAGGAGGCGAAACAAAAACTTGATTTTGATTCGGAAATGGAAATTAGTGCGGTTACTCAGCGTTTTTCAGGTGATTTTCAAGGTCAGGCTTTGCTAATGTTTAGTAAAGAAAATGGTCTACAGCTTGTGAGTTTATTACTTGGCAATAAAATACCGATTGAAGATTTATCTGAGTTGGAGCAAGACTCGTTAGTTGAAATAGGCAATGTTATTTTGAATGCCTGTTTTGGTACTGTTATTAATTTTCTGCAGTCGTCTATATCAATAGAAATGCCTGAGTTCATTCAAGGCAATGTAAATAAAATATTTACTTATAGTAGTGACAATGATTGGTCGCTATACATTAAAGTGAAATTTTCTTTACCTAGCGAGCAAATTGCCGGACATATCTCGTTTATTATGGATATTACCTCACTCGAAGTATTTCAAGAATCAGTGCGTAAATTTGTTTTTGGAATTACTAATAAAGCAAGCGGGTAGGAAAATATTTATGGCTAATTTATCTAATGATATTTTGTATGCTGCTTTAAATGAATTATCTGTTGGTATTATTATCATTGATGAGCAGCAACAGCTGGTATTTTTTAATCAATGGCTAAGCGACCATTCAGGTTTGTATCTAATGCAGCAGGAAGGTAAGCCGCTAGGTATTGTGTTTCCACAATATCTAAGCTCTAGATTAAGTTCAGCATGTGAATCAGCATTATCATTAGGTTTACCTTCACGGTTATCGAATACCTTTAATCCTACTCCTTTGCCGCTATATCAAAAGAATTATTTAGGGGACGAGAAACATTTAATTCAACAACAGCTCAGTGTTAAAAAAATTGCTATCGATTCGACAACACCACTGTGCCAGATTGTTATTGATAATGTGACACATATGGTGAAGAAGGAGCAAACTCTACTAAAGTTAGCGGATGAGAATAAAAGCCAACGGCAAAAGGCAGAAATTGCAAACAAATCAAAATCTCAATTTCTCGCGAATATGAGCCATGAAATAAGAACGCCAATTAATGGTGTTTTAGGCATGCTTACTCTATTAAGTGATACTCAACTGAGTAAAACACAACAACACTTTTCAAAACTTGCTACGGTAAGTGCTGAAACCTTATTACATTTAATAAACGACATATTAGATTTTTCCAAAATAGAGGCGGGCAAACTTGATATAGAAAGTGTAGCCTTTAATTTAGCTGATTGTATTGATGAAACAGTGCAAACCATGGCAATTAAAGCTCAAATGAAAGATATAGAAGTCATTGTTGATAATACTGCTTTAATTGAGGAGTCTGTCATTGGTGATCCTAGTCGATTGAAACAAATAATCTCTAACTTGTTAAGTAATGCTATTAAGTTCACCGACAAGGGTGAAATAAATATCAAGGTTAAGACGACAGGAATAGATACCACTCAGCTTAAGCTTGTGGTCAATGTTTCTGATACAGGTATAGGTATTCCCACACAAAAATGTGCTGATCTATTTGATGCATTTACTCAAGTTGACGCATCTACCACAAGAGAATATGGCGGAACTGGCCTTGGTCTCACTATTGTTAGGCAGTTGTGTCAACTTATGGGCGGCGATATTGAAGTTAAAAGTAAACAAGGGCTGGGCAGTCAGTTTATTTTTCATCTCATTTTAGATAAAGGTGAGCACATTATACCGCCTCTGAAAACATTTAACGAAAAGCCAGTATTAGTGGTTGACTCAAATCTAAATAGTGGTGAAATGCTTAGTGCACAACTGCGGTTATGGGGGCTCGATGTTGAATTGTGTAACGCTAAATCTGAGATGAAATCGCTCTATAATAAAATTGAAAAGAACAACTTTTCAGTATTATTGATTGATGCAACCATTGATACATTTTTACTAGATAACCTTTTCACCTCACTAGCTAATGCCAATAAATCACAGTTAAATAAAACACAAATTATTTTGTTAACAACGATGGATAATGACAGCGCAAAAAAGCGTACGTTATTGACATCATTAATGACAAAAGAAAATGTACATACATTAACTAAGCCTATTGTTACCAAATCTCTTCATAAAGAACTATCGCTTACTTACTCATCTGAAAGTAGGCTGCCAGAGCGGATAAATACAACAAAACTCTTTGAATCTCAAATACTTGTTGAGAGTGATAATGAACAAGTGAAAATATTATTAGTTGAAGACAATCGAATTAATCAAGAAGTTGCTTTGGGTTTATTACGCAAAATGGGCTACAGAGCCGATGTAGCAAAAAATGGCATACATGCATTAGAACTACTGCAGCAACGTCAACTTTCTACGCCTTATCAGTTGGTGCTAATGGATTGCCAAATGCCTGAAATGGATGGTTATCAGACCACGATAGCAATCCGTTCAGACGATAAATATCAGCTGAGTAGTCAAGTCAATATTATTGCTATGACAGCTAATACCATGAAAGGAGACCAAGAAAAATGTTTAGCTGCGGGTATGAATGATTATCTAGCTAAGCCTATTAACCCTAGCTTATTAGCCGAAAAAATATCCTTTTGGTTAGCTAATTAGTGTAATGCCCCCATTTTTACTGAGAGCACTACCAAGTCTGAATTACTTTCCCTTTTTACGATCAGAGAACTGATTATCAGAAAAGCGAGTTAAGCCTTTTTTGTGCGTTGGTGTTTTCTTACCTTTGCCATTGCCTTTATTTTGGCCAGGACTTGTTTTAAAGCCTTGTGAATTATTCTTACCCTGTCTGCCCTTATTTGCTAATTGTTGTTCACCGCGAGTTTCTCTCGGTACAAGACAGTTTGGCGATGAGCCAATAAGCTTGGTTAAGCCCATCTTAGTTAACGCTTGGCGAATTTGTGCCCAGTTAAGTGGGTCATGGTAACGTAAGATTGCTTTGTGCAAACGTCGTTGAATTGTACCTTTAGGCACGTTAATTTTACCATCGACCTTAGCTAAGTTTTTACTGGTTACATTACGTAATGAGTTCAGCTCTGTGTGGTACAAGGTGGTCGCATTGGCTAAAGGCGAAGGGTAAAAGTTTTGTACTTGATCTAACTTAAAGTTATTACTTTTTAACCAAAGCGCTAGATTAACCATATCTTTATCAGTCGTACCTGGGTGAGCAGAGATAAAGTAAGGGATTAAATACTGCTTTTTACCGGCAAGTTTTGAGTAATGATCAAACATTTCCTTAAATTTGTCATAACTGCCCATGCCAGGTTTCATCATGTTATCAAGTGGGCCTTGCTCAGTATGTTCAGGAGCTATTTTTAAATAACCGCCAACGTGATGAGTTGCTAATTCTTGTACATATTCTGGATGTTCAATGGCCAAATCGTAACGGACACCTGAAGCAATCAAGACCTTTTTAATGCCTTTAACTTTACGTGCTTTTCGGTATAGCTCGATGGTTGGCGTATGATCGGTATCTAAATGACCACAAATGGTTGGCCAAACACAGGAAGGTTTTCTACACGTTGCTTCCGCTTTTTCGCTTTTACAGTTGAGTTGGTACATATTGGCGGTTGGACCACCAAGATCTGATATAACGCCAGTAAAACCAGGTACTTTTTCTTTAATATCTTCAATTTCATTGATAATAGATTCATGAGAGCGACTTTGAATAATACGTCCTTCATGCTCTGTTATTGAACAGAATGTACAGCCACCAAAACAGCCGCGCATAATATTAATCGATGTTTTTATCATATCGTAAGCAGGAATTTTAGCTTTACCATAACTAGGATGGGGCACGCGTTTATATTCAAGGCCAAATACACCATCCATTTCTTCAGTTGAAAGCGGTTTAGCGGGTGGATTTAACCAAATAAGACGGGTACCGTGGCTTTGTACTAACGGTTTTGCCGATGTAGGGTTAACTTCTTGATGAAAAATTCGTGACGCATGAGCATAAAGAACTTTATTGTCTTTAACTTGCTCGAAGGTAGGCAAATTAATATAGGTTGTTTCCCAAGGTTTAGCTTTTTTATCCCAGGTTTTATTACGGTAGTCAGCCATTACAATTGGCTGAGCCGTTTTAGTGATATCATTTGCGGCAATTGATGCTTCTGTTTGTGCTTCATTATCACTACAAGACTCAGGGGTAATTTCTTCGTAAGGGCTAAATATAGGATCTATTTTGCCGGGTCTGTCGATGTCACGTGAATCAATGCCTTGCCAACCAGGAAGTACTTGGTTCGTTAAAAAAGCACTACCGCGTACATCAGTAATACTTTTAACATCTTCGCCACGAGCGATACGGTGGGCAATTTCAACGAGTGGACGTTCGGCATTACCAAACACCAATAAATCTGCTTTTGAATCAAATAATACTGAACGACGTACCTTATCTGACCAATAATCATAATGTGCAATTCTACGTAAGCTTGCTTCAATACCACCAATAATAACCGGAACACCTTTAAAAGCTTCTTTACAGCGTTGGGTGTAAGCGGTTACTGCACGATCAGGGCGTTTTCCTCCCTCATCATTTGGAGTATAAGCATCATCATGACGCATTCTGCGCTCAGCGGTATATCGGTTAATCATGGAGTCCATGTTGCCGGCAGTAACACCAAAAAATAAATTAGGTTTACCTAATTCCATGAAGGCATCTTTTGAGTGCCATGCTGGCTGTGAGATTATTCCCACTCTGAAACCTTGGGCTTCAAGCATACGGCCAATAATAGCCATACCAAAACTTGGATGATCTACATAAGCGTCACCAGTAACAATAATAATATCGCAGCTATCCCAGCCGAGTATGTCCATTTCTTTACGAGACATAGGTAAGAAAGGTGCAGTGCCGTAGCACTCAGCCCAGTATTTTGGATAATCAAATAATCCTTGCTGAGTTTTTGAAATTATTTGTTTTTTTACTGAAGTCATATCACCGGGGTTAACTGAATCTAAATTGTTACGCCGCTCAATCATTGTATTCTAACGCGTCACTATATTAAGGTGTCGCGAATAGCGGGCGCGAGATTATAGCAGAAATATGACCTTACGCCCAAATATATCTGTTCACTTTTTGTACAACTGTCACGGCAAGATCATTATAAATTGAACTTTTAACTTAAGTCGCGATCAGATCTCAATATAATGTATTGAGGATAATTAACATGAGCGCGACTTTTTTGACCCACTTTGATTCAGTTTCTG
>MAAB01042834.1_pt1 | contig 13890 bp, 11 predicted proteins | sample 1115991 | NCBI WGS metagenome assembly MAAB01 (sample SAMN04961124, study PRJNA320927) | seawater metagenome | isolation source: sample BD02T18 sea water enriched with oil for 18 days | place: USA:Gulf of Mexico | collected 2013-07-27
CATATCTACTTGTCAGAATATCCCGAGGTATTTGTGTCCACAGACCGCTCCCTTATGACCAAAGAAGACTTGGCCATTGAAAAAAAACGTTTAGCTTGGCATAGCCGTCGTGGCATGAAAGAACTGGACGTATTATTAGGGCCATTTCTAAATGAAGTGTATGACGATTTAAGTGCCGACGATCAGCGTAAATATCGTGATTTATTAGACAATCAAGACCCTGATTTGTTTACCTTGTTCATGCGCACTAGTCGGTCTAGTAATCCCGAATTGCAATATATGGTTGATATGATTTTAGACCGTGTACAACCCAGTTAACGCTAGGGTTTTACCGTCTAAAGCTTTAGCCCATAGCCAGTACGCGCTAAACGCCGCGATATTAGTGGTGAGTTTGGCCACTGTTTCGTGGGTGTTTTACCATTATTTAATACCCTTGTGGTTGGTGCAGTGTTGGCATCTTTACCAAATGCGCCAAGCCAGTCCGTTGTATTTAAAGTCCCGCCATTGGCGTTATCATAATGGTCAGTGGAGCTTACAAGTGCTGCAAGGGCCGATTGAGGCGCAAGTGGTTCACGATGTAGAGATAGATTTACACCACCTGTGGCCAGCTTTGGCGATCTTTAAGTTTAAAAAAGACCAGCACTGGCAATGGGACATAATCTACCGTGATGCCATTGATGCCGAGTCATTTAGGCAATTACGTGCCATGTTAAATATCAGTAACAAGGCTAGGGTTAAGGATAGAGATGCAAACTGATTCTGTGCAAGCCTGGTGGCAAGAGCGCTGGCATAAAAACGAAATAGGCTTTCACTTACCCAGTGTTCATAGTTGGTTACAGGCCCAATGGTTGCACTTAACCCAGCTGGGTAGAATTAAAAGCGATACGTGTGTGTTTGTGCCGCTATGTGGTAAAACCTTAGATATTGGCTATTTTTTAAGTTTGGGTCATTCGGTTGTTGCTTGCGAGCTAAGCGAAAAAGCGGTGCAGCAGTTGTTTAAGCAATTACAGTTAACACCAAAGGTAAGTAGTTGGGGGCAGGGGCAATGTTACCAAGCTGAAAAAATCTGTGTTTTTGTGGGGGACTTTTTCACCCTCACCCCACAAGAACTTGCACAGGTTGATTACATTTACGATCGTGCCGCATTAATCGCTTTGCCAGAATCCACGCGGTTTCAGTATAGCCAGGCGCTGATGAAGGTATGTCCACAGGCAAGCATGTTAGTGATTACCTTAGATTATCAGCAGGCCAATATGTCAGGGCCTCCGTTTGCGGTAAGTGAACAAGAGCTGCAGCGACACTATCAATTGGCTTATAACATTGATGTGTTGAAGCAAAAAGAAATTATTGAAAAAGAGCCACGCTTTAAACAACGTGGTTTAGCCAGTTTAATTGAAACCATATTATGGTTAGAGCCTAAAATTTAATGAGTACAAACATGTTGGAAATCGGCAAATTTAACGAACTTACCGTCACTAAAGAGTTACCTCGTGGCTTGCAGCTAGATGGCGGTGACGCCGGTGAAATCTTGCTGCCTAAGCAATACGTAACTGAAGAAATGAAAGTAGGTGATGCACTAACCGTATTTATATACCGTGACAGTGAAGAGCGCTTGGTTGCCACCACCGTGACCCCTTATGCTCAAGTAGGTGATTTTGCTTACCTTAATATTGTTGATGAAAGCCCAGTAGGGGCTTTTTTAGATTGGGGTTTGCCTAAAGATATTTTGGTGCCGTTTTCTGAGCAAAGTAACCGTTTAGAAAAAGGCCGTAAGGTATTGGTGCGTATTTACCTAGACGATTCAAACCGTTTAACCGCCTCTACTATGTTAGATACCTTTTTGTACGACACCGACGACACCGATCTCTTTAAAAGCGGTGACGAAGTTAACTTAGTGGTGGCCGGTAAAACCGACCTGGGCACTAAAATGATCATAAACGGTGTGTATTGGGGTCTAATTTACGAAAGCGATATTTATCAAGACCTAAGCCGTGGCGATAAAATTAAAGGTTTTATTCAGCGCGTTCGCCCAGATAAAAAAATTGAAGTGACTCTACAAAAGCCAGGTTTTGGGCGCATAGAGCCGTTAGGTCAAAAGATTCTAGACAAGCTGGCCAATGAAGATGAAGGCTTTATTCCGCTGAGCGACAAAAGCTCACCAGAAATGATTAAACGCGTATTTTCGTGCAGTAAAAGCAGCTTTAAGCAGGCCATTGGTGGTTTGTTTAAACAAAAGCTTATTATGATTGAGCGTGAAGGCATTACGCTAATTAAAAAGTAAAAGTACACCCAGCCTAAGGATTCCTCAGTATGATGAGTCTTTAGCCATAAAAAAGCCCACTACGTAAGTGGGCTTTTTTATGGCTGGCGGTTCTATATTATTAGCTAGCTGTTATAAACACTGTAATTCAAACGTCGTTTGAAATTGAAAGTTAGATTGCACTAGGTGACGCTCGGCAAAAAACAAATCAAACGAATAACTTTGGTTAGGCTCTATGCCCAGTTCCTGTGCAATGTCATCTAAATATACAGTTTGTTCTTCAACAGAGTGTACGCCGCCTAAATCGATGGCCAACTTGCCGTTGATGAAAATCCAAAGGTCATCATCCCCTTTAAAGCTGAAACTGCCACCTTCTACGTAAAAAAACTTTAAGTGGGTCTCTAAGGTGAAGTGGTAATTATGCTGGTTACCTTCATTACCAAAACCTTGATCATCAATAGGGAAAAAGCTATTGCTGCTGTATTCCCAAAAACCAGGGGTTAACTCAATCATGTCCAACTTGGCATTGATGGAGGTATTTACGCCAGGGGTATTTTTATACCACTGCTTAAAGTTTGCGGTGTTGCTAGTGGTATCGCTGTATTCACCTTCAAGCGCGTAAACAGGGCGACCATCCATGCCTAGATTGTGTTTAACGATGCCTTTTTCACTGCCAACGCCATTTTCAAAATCTGGGTGAGAGTCGTGAAAGTCACGAATAATCACGGGGATTTGACGTACACCATTGTAAGGATTTACACACTGGCAGGCTTCATCGTAGTCACTGGGAGAATTGGCCATTAAAAGACCAGAAGCTGTGAGCAATAAACCTGACACTAATACTGATAATTTAGTGATTTTCACGTCTCCCCCTTTTGATGTGTAGATAGTGTTTGTTAAGTTGATAAGGCTATTCTAGTCGTGATGACCGGGTGCTTCTGGGACGCATGTCCGCTTTTAGCTGACGTCTATAGGACTATGGCTAGTAATGCTTAAAAGTGTGAACCAGTGTGTATGTAATATAGTGAGGGCTTTGAAATAAGATGGTAATTACCTGTCAATGCAGGGTACTGGCGGAGTGGTAGCGGCGTTAAACGAGCTAAAGGTAGCAACTATGGAGTCTTGTTCTCATAGATACACGTAAGCTGGTCTTGAGAGTGATGTCGTTAAACTAGGGTATAGCAGGTTGGGCTGGAAGAGAGGGCTGAGGTGCGGTGGGGTAACTTGTAGGGAGTAAAGCCGGGTAAAACCCTTGCAGTGATAGCCTGTCCGCTACTTTTTGGGCGATGGCATCGGTCAGCTCTTTGGAAAGCAACTGATCGCTTACAAAATTTAATTGCTGCGTCATTAATGCTTGCTGCACCGATAATTCATCTAAAAGCTGGTTATTCTCTTGTTGCGATATTTGGCCCTTATCAAATTCACTTTGAAAGGTTTTCTGAGACAATAAATGGTTCTTCAGCCAAGCCTCATTAGGTTTTTGTGATAGCAGTCCCTCAATATCATTTAGCCTTTGAGGCAGATTTTTAAGTGGTTGCTTAGGGTGCTCGGCTGTTGCATTGCCAGCAAGCGCTTCATCTGCGGCAAGACCCAATTGTTCGGCGATACTTTCCATAATGGTAAGTGTCTTTAATACATCTTCAGTATTTTTAGTGGCTTTTTCCACTTTCACCTTAAAGTCATCAATAGATTCATTGGCTTTATCTAGTTTTTTAACCGAACCATCTAATTGCGCACTTACCTGCTTAATATTAAGAATGGTATTTTTATTTTCTTTAGAAAAAATATTACGCAAGGTATCCACCGCTTGGCGGATTTCACAATTAGCACGACGTTGATCCGCTTGTAATCTTTCGGTTTCAAGGCCGGTGGTCAAAATAGAAAATTGTGTTCGGTACTCTTCACACCAAACCCCTCGGTCATATTCGGGGCCAATAAACATAAAAAAGCCGATGAGTAACGCCTGAACACTGCCCACAGTCCAATAACCAAGTTTATATCTTAGTTGTTTCACCGCTTGATTTTTATCAAGTCGACTTGCTAAGACCGCTTTATTGGCATTGATGAGCTCAAGTCTTCTACTGGAATTTACCAGCTGATCTTTACGGCGATGGCTAATGATTAAGCCGGCTTCAATAAACAGCCCCAACAATAAGGGCACAAAGGCCACCATAAAAATGGCGCCAATTTCACCTGATACTAATAATTCATAATTGCTAGAAAAGTTCTCGTAACCCGAGGTAATAAGGTCGCATAACTTGCCCCACCACGTGCGGGTCTCTTGGACATGTGATGAGATTTCAAGATTACAATGCTGGCCTGCTTGATTTTTAATTTGCTCTAAACCCAGAGAAAAAGCCGAGTCTGTTGACAAATCATGAGGCTGATCGCAATTAGGCATAAATAATGAATTGGAAACCAGATGGGTGAATCTAGAGTTTAGCAAGTATTCATATTATGACTTATAGATAAAATCCGCCGAAAAAGATCACTGGATTTTATGGGGGGTCGAAAGGTGAGCATGCACAGATTTATAGGGCGTGCCATTGTTCACTCTGGTCGAATTTGTATGTGCGGGGTGAGGGGGGGTTAAGGTTTACTGTTAATGATTTTTATAGGTGACCTTTTATAAGTGAGTTTTCATTAGCGAACGGGTGGGTACTATAGTGCGGGTAATTGTCGCGGTAGGATCAAAAGTTTTTTAAAAATAGTCTGATTATGTCACAAGATTTACGCTTGAAAAATAGTGTTTTTTGGTTAGTTTAATGCAGGTTTCGGCGGTTCCTATATCTTCTTCAGAAGGTTAATATTATTTAATTCATTTAAAAAAATAAGAAAAATATATGATTAATAATCGACTCTTCATCTATTCGCTATTTTTATTCGGCCTGCCTTTAGTTATCGCTTGGTATGACATTAGTGTGTTCTGGTCATTTATTATCGTCTTGGTGATGTTGTTATGTCGTTGGGGAATTACCTTAAGCGGCCTTTTGAAGCCTGAACCCATACCTGAGCTACAATTGGATACTATTTCTGCCAGCCATTTTGTAGAAAAAGTGCGCTGGAGCATGGACATACTTGGGCTGGATTATACTGAGCGGCCTACCGCCGGTATTATGGGCTTGTTTTTTACTGGTCGAACGGTGCCACAGCTAAAAGTACATACAGGCTATACACAATCAATCATTAGTAATTCGTCCGACATACTAAGGTATTTATGGGGGAAGTACGGCGTAACATTACAAGAGAAATCACAGTTTTTAACCCCAACAAAAGAACGTTTGGCGTTGGAAGAAAAAGTGGATGAGTACGGCGTTAATCTGCAGGTTTGGGGGTATTACCACATACTGGCAGACAAAGAGCTTTCTCTACAGATGTGGGGGAGAAATTGCGATTCTCTGCCAATGTGGCAACGCCATACGGTGACCTTCCTTTTTCCTTTGTTACGTTTATTGGTAAGTAATGCTTTTAAAATTACCGATAAAAAATACGCGGAAGCGCAAAAAAATATAAAGGAATTTTTATCTGAAATTGAGCAGCAGCTTTCTGAAAATAGCTGTTCAATTCTCAGTGGCAATCAATTTGACTACGTAGACATCGCCTTTGCGTCAACGTCAGGAATCTGGCTGTTACCTGAGGCTTACGGTGGTGGTAAAGCCGACGGCGTTAAAATACAGCATTCGCAAGTACCCAAACAAATGAGAGACGAAGTAGAGCAATGGCAACAAGACTACCCTAAATCGGTGGCATTGATACATCGATTATACGAGCACCGTGAGGTGGCGAAGTTAGATCTTGCACAGTGCGCTTAGCAACGGTGCAAGATCTGTATCTACAATTTTTAAACGTGGCTATTAAAGCTTTAATAAGGTTTTTAGAAAAACGCCGTTAAACCCGTACTGAATTCTAGGTTATGGGTGCGTTTAGTTTTGGCATTAATAAGTGAATGTTTAAAGCTGTGATCACGAAAATCCATGTTGGCTGTGAGCCAGTCATTCAAAATGATGCGATAACCACTGCCAATGGTCGTGGTGAAGTGTTCATCTTTGGCGATAGAAGTATTGCCTATACCGGCTACAAGGTAAAATGCTGAGTTAAAAGTGAGGTCTTGTGTGACAAAGGTTTCACCTGGAAATATGTTGTAACCCACCAATAAGTTGTAGTAATCGTAAGAACGGTCAAGAAAAGCCGGTAACGAGCCGCCGGAACTTTCATTAGATGTGAGTCCTGCTTCAGCGTTTCCTACATTCGCTTGCAAGAAAAAATCTTCGGTGGCATGAAACGAAACTTTAAGGCCTTTTACAGTGGAGCTGCCATAGTCCTCTATGGACAATATGCCGGTATAAAACCCCATTTCAAAAAACTCTGAATCAATGTTGGCCTCATATCTTTCACGTTGGGCGCGCTCAGGCTCCACCACCACAATAGGGGTGATGACCACATTACCATCGTCTTTATGGTTGTCATCTTGTGCGGTGGCAGCTACAGATACTGCTGCCACAAGCACACTTAAAAGAAACTGCTGAAGCCTAATCGCCATTCTGAATTACTCGTCGATACGTTGTTTTGTGTTAATAGTACTTGGCGAATTTCACCCCGTACTACAAAATTGAGTCCAATGTAGTAGTTGATGCCTACCCCAGTAAACTCACTAGTACTGTGAAAGGTATTGCTGCCCACGGAAGGGGCTGTTTTTTTCTTCCAATCTTGCCAGGCCACGCCTTTACTGATGAATGGGGTGAATGACCAACTCTTAATAGGCTCAATGATAATGCTGGCGCCATAGCTTGTACCGTCTTCTAACTCACTGAATATTTGGCCGTATTCCACTTCAATACCGGCAAAACTTAGAATGCGGTAGCCAGCACTCACACTGCTGGTGTAGGAGCTTTCTAATTGTCCCACCGAAAACCCTATGCGACCTTGCTGGGCTAAAAAGTCTCCATGCTGCACATCGGGTAGGGCTGCGGGCATACCCGTAGAAGCCAGAGTACGTGCTAGGTCTTGCTGCTTCACCCAGCCCTGGGTATTGCGTCGGTCACTTACATAAAACCAGTTACTTCGGCGTCTTAACACCTTAACAACCTGTCCTTGCTCAATTACGTGAAAAATAGGGTAACCGCGTCCAGGCCCAGTATGCAGCTCTAGATAGGTGTCTATTACGGATAGGTTAACCACTTCAGTGGCTTGTTTTTTGGCGGTGTCGCCAGGATTATTGCTGAACAGCTTCCACCATTCATTGGCTTCTTCAGCATGGGCCTGGGACGCAAGTAGGCAGCTTAAGCTGATAAATGTAATGGTTAAAAAACGTGACATAGGTACAACATTTTCCAAGTTTAATAACAGTAGTCCCTGATGAGGCTAGTGTTAACAGGATAGATAAACAGCGGCGCATTGTAGCGACTAAGGTTGGGTTGTTCCGTGAGCCATTCACTTAATAGGTGTGAAGTCAGTCACCTTTTACAGGTATTAACGTGAACAGCACCACCGCTTAGCCCTATTTTGCTCATCTTATTAAGTCATAGTTTGAACCACTGCCGATCATTTTGCCGTTAAACACACCATAATGCCGCCGTAAATTTTCATGGTTTATCTATGACTTTAGTCATAAGTGAAAAATATATTACTTGAACTTGGTCATATTATGACCAAAGTTTAATGGTTTTATTGCGCTCAGCTTGGATAATGCAGGGCATAGAATAGCGACACACTGGTAATGAATATGAACAAGTTTTTAAATGTCTGCCCGTTACCACTGATTGCGGTATTAGTACTGTTGGTTGGTGCCTTAACTTCTGTAAGCAGTTTTGGGGCGGATCAAAGTATTGATTTTGCAGCACAGACCCAGCAGAAAAGTGCTCAACAGGCGTTAAATACGGTTAAAAAGTTATCAACGCAAATCCAAAAATTAAAATTAAGCGTGGTGGATTTAAATAAAGACTTGCGCCTAATGGAAGAGGAGTTGTTATTCCCTTCTAGTACCCAGGCCAGTGTATTTGTGTCTTTAGATATTGGTCAATTTTTCACATTAGAAAGCATTAAGTTAAAACTTGATGGCAAGCAGGTTGCCAGTCACTTATACAGTGAAAAACAGCGTCGTGCGTTGGCTCGCGGTGGCATTCAGCGTTTACACCTCACCAATTTAAATCAAGGCTTGCATACTGTATCTGCATTTTTCACTGGCCTAGGCCCTAATGGTCGCCCTTATAAAAGGGGTAGCGAGCTGCAGTTTACTAAGGGTAAAGGCACTCAATTTTTAGAGTTGGCTATTATTGATGATGTGGCTAAACAAGAACCTACCTTTACTATTAAGCAATGGTAGTCCCTAAGATGCCACGTTATACATCGCACTACGCCAAATCGTTAAGTCTAGCGGTCAGTTTATTTTTTACCCTGATGGGTGTGTCACTTAGCAGTCATGCGGGGCAGGTGAAAGACTTAAAATACGGCACTATCTTGTTTGATTATTACCAACAGGATTACTTTGCTGCGCTGGTGGGGTATGAACATGCCAAAACTCTGGGAGAGCTTAAGCATAATGCCGATGATGCGCGTTTATTAAAGGGAGGCATGACGTTGTCATATGGTTTACCTAACGATGCACAGGCCATTTTTAAAGACTTACTCAATGAAAATGTACCCAGCGATACGGCCAATAAAGCGTGGTTTTATTTAGCTAAACTGTATTACCACAAAGGCGACACCTATCAAGCCAGCCGAAACTTAGCGCGCATTCAAGGGGACATCCCCCAAGAAATTCATGAAGAATTTAATTACTTAGCCACACTGATCAATATTCGTAATAAACACTTGGATGCCGCTCAACAGGCTATTGGCGTAGCGGCTAAAGACAGTGTGTATGAACCTTATTTAATTTTTAACTTGGCGGTGAGTCAGCTGGCTAATGGTCGTCAAAGTGAAGCGCAGCTGAACCTTGAAAAGGTAATTGAATTTGCAAAGCGCCATTCAAAAGAAGAGTTTGCCGTATTGGCTGATAGAGCCAAGCAGGCGTTGGCCCACATTAAAATCGAAGGAAATGATTTATTGGGCGCTTGGCAGCAATTACAAAATGTACGCACCACAGGGTTATACAGTAACCGCGCTTTACTCAGTTACGGCTGGACCGCTATTAAACTTAAGCAATTAAATAAGGCCATTCCTGCACTGAAAGCCTTGAATAAACGCTCCATTAGTATTGCTGAAGTACAAGAGGCTAAAGTGTTATTAGCGCATCTGTATGAGCAAAAAGGCGCCAGTCGCAGTGCCCTAAAACATTATTTGTTGGCCGAAAAATCCTTTGACCAAGGTTTAGCGTCTATTAAAAGTGCCCGTAAGGTAATTGCTGGTCAACGTATTCCGGAAGAGTTTGTGGTGAATTTAGAGGCCATGATGGATGAAACCGACTGGTATGGCAGCGAGCCTAGTTTGGATTACAATAAATTAACCCCGTTTTTAATTGAGCTTATGTCCAGTAATCCGTTTCACAGCGTGATTAAGGAATTACGTGACTTATATGCTTTACGAAACAACATGCAATACTGGTCGCGTCAGGCCAAGGAGCACATGTTAATCATTAAGCACCGCCAACAAGGGTGGACTAGCAAAGGATTACAGCAGTTTGTCAAAAAAAGTGAATTACAGAAAAGCCAGTTAGAAGTGGCCATTAGTGATTTACGCCTTCATACCATGACGTTGGATGTGAAAGAGCAGCAACGATTTAGTGCTTTATTGGAGTCTACCGACAAAGATTTTGATTATTTGAACGACAAAATAGAAAAAATTAAAGCTATTAAAAAGCCGTATAAGCAATCAGAGAAAAATGTTCGTTGGGCTAAAAATTTACACAACCGTATCAAAGTAAAATTAAAAACAATTAATAATATGATCACACAACTAGAAAGCGTCATGCGGGTGGTGGTGAATGCCGAATTGGATAAACACCAAGAGCGTATGACCTATTACTTAGCCCAAGCCCGTTTGGGTAAGGCACGTTTGTATGATCAAACCCTTAACTCTATAGAAGACCAAGCCATGAGAAAAACCGGAGCGGCCAAATGAAAACTGTAAGTCATATGGTCATTAGCGTTTTTGTAGGGTTAACCCTAGTTGCCTGCAGTTCACAGGATACCATCGGTGGTTTAGATATTTATGAGGACAATGAGCGTGAAGAGCAAGCGCTGGACTTTAAAAATCTAGACCATAAATCGGTGCGTGATGAATACCAAGAAATTATTGAATTAGTGGATGACGCTTATTTAAAAGAGCAAATTAAGCGCCGTATTGCCGGTGTGCACATGTTAGAGGGTGATGACAAAATTACCCGTGCTCAAGCCGCGCCTAAAAAAGGCTACTATCGTGATGCTATCGATAGCTATATAGATATCTTAGAAAAATATCCTAATAGTCCAGACAATGCTGAAGTTCTGTATCAATTGGCTAAAGCCTATGACATAGAAGGGCAAACCAATAATGCTCGTCAAATGTTAGAGCGTTTAGTGAGTCGTCACCCTTATTACTCTAACTTGCCGGAAGTACATTTTCGTTTAGGCGACATATATTTTAATAATGCTAAATATAATAAAGCTGAAAAAGCATACCGAGAAACCACGCAGGCTAAAACCAGTAAATTACTGCTAAATAGTCACTACATGCTGGCGTGGACGTTATATAAACAAGGCATATACCATAAATCCCTCGATCATTTTTCGTATGTGTTAAATGATTTATTAATGGCCGAATTAAGTGGCCGTAAACTTAACAATATTGAAAAACCGTTAATTAAAGATACGTTGCACAGCATGAGCTTGGCTTTAGTGAACCTAGGCGGCGCAAGTGCCATTGAAGATATTGAATTGCTTGAAGGTAAGTCATTTGTATGGCGCGTGTATAATGAGCTGGCGGATTTTTACATGCAGAAAGCCCGTTACGACGATACGGCGGTTACCTATCGTGATTTCATTAATGTGTACCCCATGGATGAGCGTGCCGCTACATTCAATCAGCGTTTAATTAATGCCTATGTTAAAGGCGCTTTTCCTAAGTTAGTATTGTCAGAAAAAGAGAGCTACAGTGATCGTTATGGGCCTGATTCAAAATACTATGCAGCCCATGTCAATTTGCAAAAGAGTATTCAAGTAAATCTTAAGGAATATTATGCGCAATTGGCGGCACATTTTCATAGCCAAGGGCAGCAGGCGTTAAAGAAATCTGAAAAAAACCCAGAGCAAGCTCACTTAGCAAAAATAGCCAGTCAATCTCTTACTCAAGCGGCTGACTTCTATGGCCGCTATCTTACATTATTTCCAAATGACAAAGCGGTGGCTGCATTACGTTATAAAAAGGCCGATGCCCACTTTGAAAATAAACAATATGTAGCCGCTGCCCAAGACTATAATACGGTGGCCTATAACTCAGGACGCTATCAGCTTACTAATAAAGCAGCGTATGCCGGTATTATCGCACTAAATTTATACATGGATGAGTTAACCGCTAAGGAAGAAGATAAAGAACAATTAGACAAATGGCAAGCAACGTCGTTACAAGGCATGCTGAAATTTTCTAAAGTATTTCATAACGATAAACGTTCAATTGCGGTGTTAACGAATGCAGCACAGGCCATGTTCGCCTTAAATCAATATGATCGCGCCATTAAGGTGGCGACTAATCTTATTAAAAAAACCGCAAAGCTTAATGTTAACCTTAAAAAGACAGCCTACGGTATTTTGGGTCACTCTTACTTTAAGAAAGGCCAGTATCAAAATGCTAAAAATAATTACTTAGCTCAGCGCAAGCTGGTTAAAAAGACATCCTCTGATTATGTGCAAATAAGTGAACAAGTGGCGGCGTCTATATTTAAGACGGCCGAACAGCTTAAAGCGAAAAACCAACCCCAGCTTGCCATTAATGAGCTGTTAAGCATTAAAAAACTAGCTGGCCAGTCTAAAATACGGGTGTTGGCTCAATATGACGCGGCAACTATGTTACTGGCTGCGAAAGATTGGAATAAGGCCATTAAGGAACTTAAGCAATTACAAAAAGCCTTTACTAAACATGAATTAGCCGCCGAGTTTCCACGAAAGTTAGCCTTCGCTTATGAACAGAAAAAAGATTGGAAAAAAGCGGCACTGGCTTATTCAAGCCTTTCAAAAGAGGACAAGAGCCCCCAGGTGCGTCAAGAGGCCATGTTTATTGCCGCGGGCCTATTTGAGAAAACGGGTCGTAATAAAACCGCCATCGAGTATTTTCGTGATTACGCTCACAAATATGAGAAGCCATTTGATAATCGCATGGAAGCCCGTTTTCGTTTAGCTAGCCTTTATGAAAAGGGTGGGGATAAAACCCGTCAACTGTTCTGGTTGCGCCGTGTTATTGCCGGTAATGATACTGCGGGTGATGTGGGCACTGACCGTAGTCGCTGGTTAGCAGCTTGGGCTAATAGTAAATACGGGGACTACTTTGCCTGGGAGTTTACCCGTCGAAAACTGCGCTTACCCATAGAAAGCAGCATGCTTAAAAAGAACCAATACCTTGGTGATGCAACTGCACGCTACGAGTTATCAGCGGCTTACGGAATTTTAGAATTCACCAGTATGTCTAGTTATAAAATAGCTGACTTGTATGAACACTTTGCTAAAGAGCTAAATTCGGCTCCGGTTCCTAAAGGGTTGTCAAAGCAGGATTTAGCACTGTACCAGGAAATTATGACTCAACAGGCCGAACCATTTAATACCCTAGCTGCCACCATTTACCAAAGTAATGTGGACTTAAGTTGGCAGGGGCATTTCAATGATTGGATTGTAAAAAGTTTTGATGCAATGAAACGTTTGTCGCCAGCGCGTTTTGATAAAATAGAAGAAGTAGCGAGGTATGGTGATGAAATTCGTTAATAACACGTTAGTGTTGGCCACTAAAAAAGCAGCTTTAGCTGTAAGTTTAATCCTTTTAGCGGCGTGTGCCTCTAACCTGACACTGCCCGCGGCTGGTGAAAAAGTTCAGCTTAAAGAGACTGCGCTGTATTTACCTAAACAAGCTTATAGTGAACAGGGCAGCTTAATTCGTTATGAAGAACAAGAGAATCCTTATTTAGCTGTTAAGAGCCGCATTGATAAAGGCTCAGTACTTTTGTACATAGAGGCCAAAAAGGCTAAGCGTAATGGCGACTTAAAAACGGCCAAGAAAAAATTACTGGTCATAACTAAGAATGATGACAGCATTTCGGGTCCATGGGTGATGCTGGGTGACATTGCGCTTACAGAAAAAAAATACCCACAGGCTGAAAAACATTACCAGCAAGCTATAACCATTAATTCTAAAAATATTAATGCCTATGTGGCACTAGCACAGGTGCAGCGTATTATGGGCGCATATCATGTGGCACAGAATACATTGGCGCTTGCGCTAAACTTATGGCCGGACTTTCCAGAAGCCCACTTAAATTTGGGTATCCTGTATGACTTGTACTTAAATAAATCTGAAAAGTCACAGCAGCACATAGAAGCCTACTTATTTCTTACACATTATAAAAATCAAAAAGCCATTAATTGGTACAGTGAAGTGCAAAGTCGCACAGGTATTAGTAAGAGTTTCATTGATGAAAAAGTATCAAAACTTAATCCTCTTGAGCAATTAGA
>MAAB01029082.1_pt1 | contig 13837 bp, 9 predicted proteins | sample 1115991 | NCBI WGS metagenome assembly MAAB01 (sample SAMN04961124, study PRJNA320927) | seawater metagenome | isolation source: sample BD02T18 sea water enriched with oil for 18 days | place: USA:Gulf of Mexico | collected 2013-07-27
GGCTTATATACTGCGTTATTGATTTTGGTAAGGGAATAACCATTACCTACAATCAATGCCTTGCCTATAAGCCTTTAAATTCTCGCTAAGCGATCACTTTCTTATACGGATTGGTATTACAAAAACCAACTGATCTTTATTGATAAATTTTAAGCAACAAAAAAGGGGCATCAGCCCCTTTTCATTTTATGAAGGTAATTACATAACTCATTAGAGATGTAATTAACTATTTACATCGTTAATTAAATAAAGACATAACTTCATCAATAGCAATAAGTGACTTTTCACCGGTAATACGGTTTTTAAGCTCAATTTGCTGGGCATCTAAGTTACGCTCACCAATGATAAGCAATAACGGTGTCCCCATTAATTCATGATCAGCAAACATAACGCCGGGACGTTCTTTTCTGTCATCAAATAATACTTCAATACCCGCTTGGTTTAGCGATTCATATAACGCTTCGGCTGTTTCTTTTACTCGTGCTGATTTTGCCATATTCATTGGCACAATAGCCACTTGAAATGGTGCAATAGCTTTAGGCCATTTGATGCCATATTCATCGTGATTTTGCTCTATAGCTGCGGCAACAATACGAGAAACACCAATACCGTAGCAACCCATGGTAAGCGTTTGATTTTTACCACCTTCATTGAGTACCGCACAGTTCATCGCTTGTGCATACTTACGGCCTAATTGGAAAATATGACCTACTTCTATGCCACGTTTGATTTCAATGTTGCCTTGACCACATGGGCTTGGGTCACCAGCAACGACATCACGGATATCATGTACGTTGATTTCGTTGCAATCACGTTGCCAGTTTACACCTGTTAAATGCGCGTCATCTTCATTGGCGCCACAAACAAAATCACTTAAGTGAGCCGCACTACGGTCAACAATCACTTCAATGTTTAAGCCAACAGGACCAATAGAGCCGGCATTACAATTAACCGCGGCTAAGATTTGCTCTTCGCTAGCAAACGTTAATGGTGATGCTACTTGCGGTAAGTGCTCTGCTTTAATTTCATTAAGCTTATGATCACCACGAAGCACAAAGGCAACAACTTTTTCTGCTTCACCTTCTACAGTTGCACCAACAACTAAGAGTGTTTTCACTGTCGTTTTCAAATCAACAGATAAACACTGTACTAGGTCATCCATGCTTTTAACATTTGGTGTAGCTACTTTAGTTAATGTTTGTGTTGGCTCTGCACGCTCGCCAGTGGGTGCCAAGGCTTCCGCTTTTTCAATGTTTGCAGCGTAATCACTCGCGTCACTAAAAGCGATGTCATCTTCACCCGAGTCAGCGAGTACATGGAATTCATGAGACTTCTCACCACCAATAGAGCCGGTGTCTGCAAGGACAGGGCGGAAATTTAACTCTAATCGTTCGAAAATACGACAGTAGGCATCAAACATAATTTGATAGGTTTTTTCTAAACATTCGTCTTCTAAATGGAAAGAATAAGCATCTTTCATTAAAAATTCACGGCCACGCATCACGCCAAAACGAGGTCGTATTTCGTCACGAAATTTAGATTGAATTTGAAAAACATTTAACGGAAGTTGTTTGTAGCTGCTTAGTTCATTAGCGACTAATTTTGTGACAACTTCTTCATGCGTTGGACCTAAGATAAAAGGACGTTTATGGCGGTCATTTATACGTAATAACTCTGGGCCATAATCATCTAACCGACCTGATTCTTGCCAAAGATCAGCAGGTTGCACCATAGGCATCAATATCTCATTACCACCAGCGCGTTGCATTTCTTCACGAACAATTTGTTCTACTTTTTTCAAAACACGCAAACCAGTTGGAAGCCATGTATATAACCCCGAGGCTAGATTACGAACAAGGCCTGCTCGTAACATCAACTGATGACTGATCACTTCTGCGTTGGCAGGGGTTTCTTTAAGAGTAGACAGTAAATATTGACTGGTACGCATCGTAAAATTTTCCGTAAAATAGGGATAAGTATAATTGGCGTTATTCTATCAGGGGGCTAGCTTATGAAAAAGTAATATATGTAATATTTATGACTTAGTTACATCAAAATTATTAATGTGGCGGTTTATGGACTTTTTGAGTCGTTTATTGACAAAGGCTAGGATACAAAAAGGAGATAAAACTAACGATAAAAGCCTTTTAGAATCGTAATAGTTTGAAAGGTACTTATTCATCTCACCGAGAGAACAAAATTTTTATTTATTGTTTAATTGAAATATTTATATTGGCACTATACCCGTTATCATTCAAAGTACTCTGAATGATAACGGCTATAGTGCTTTATTAGATTCATTTTAAGCGTATAGTTCGTTCATCAAAAAAGTAACAAAGGAACTAGTGTGAAAATAACCCTAATTCAAGCAGACTACTATAATGCGCAACATGGCAAAGATATAGTGATGCTGTTAAATGCCTATGCTCTTGATCCTATGGGGGGCGGCGAAGCTCTATCTGATCATGTTCAGCAAAATTTAGTGGCGACTTTAGCAAAGCGCAATGATTTTTTAACATTACTTTGTTATGTCGACGATAAACCCGCGGGAATACTTAATTGTGTTGAAGGATTTTCTACCTTCAAATGCAAACCTTTACTTAATATCCATGATTGCGGTGTATTAAAAGAATACCGAGGTTTGGGTCTCAGTCAAAAGTTGTTTATGGAAGCAGAGAAAATATCACGCGAACGTGGTTACTGTAAATTAACCCTTGAAGTATTAGAGGGCAATACAGTGGCGCAAAAAGCTTATAAAAAGTTAGGTTTTATCAGTTATGAATTAGATGAAACAACAGGCAAAGCATTGTTTTGGGAAAAAGTACTTTAAAGTTTTTATTGAACGTTAATATTTACCTACTACGGTCGTATTACCCATGATACTTCAAGATGCCAGTTTCAGGATCCTAGATAGATGCTAGCTAGACTTGCATTTTGAGTAACATGGATATTGTTTTCACTAATGTACGTTCAATTATTATTTACCTAGATGATTAAAACGAAATAGGTCTTCTTTTTCTCGGTACTTTAACGTGGTCATCCTGTGACATAGTTATAGAATCAGGCTTCTCATTTTTAGCTTGAGTAACAGGCTTGCTTTTAGACTTAGCCTTTTTCGGTGCTGTTTTTGTCTTTGAAGGATTACGGTTTTGTTCGTTAGCCGATTTAGCAGCACCTTTAGTTATACTCTCATGAATTGGCTCTGCTTCTGTGAGATCTTCATTGATGAGTAATTGTACTACTTCACCATTAAACTCAATCACATCTTCATGATAAACTTTTTTACGCTTCTGGTATTCTACTTCACCATTAAGTAAAACATAACCTTCACTGATAACGACTTTTGCTTCACCGCCGCCACTGACTAAATTAGCTATTTTTAGTAGCTTACATAATTCTACCGGTTGGTGGTTTAATTCAATAACTAAGTAACTATCTGACATGGATTTCTCGATAATAGACTGAGATTTATTCTTGGGTTAATTGAGATAAAAGTTCAGCGATTTCAGTTTTTAACTCTTCGCTTTCAATCGTTTGTGCCGCTTCGTTAGCTTTATTAGCAAAAACTAGTGCTTGTTCTTTTTCTTCAAATTCAACCTGACGTAGCGCCATTGCTAAATATGCCGATGCGGTAAAAACAGGTAACGCTAATTTTTCTGCCGTTGCTAAGGCGACTTCATAAATATCCATTGCCTGCTCACCATCATCAGTAAAGTCAGCAAGAGCTTCCCATTGCAGCGGGTGATCTTTTGGTGAGTTTTGGTTTGTTGCACAAAGCACTTGCAATTTTTTACAACTGGCAAGTCTTAACTCATCATTGTCGGTGTTTGAAGCGTTAGCAATCTCTTGGCAGATAGCAAGAATGTCAGCATATAAAGGGGCTTTCATAGATAATCCTAGTGTATATAAGTAGTTACCGGCTTAACTTTTAATGTAATTATATTTACAGCGGCATAATTTCAGGCGATATTAACATACTGAAAATTTTTTTACATTAGATTGGGGTTATTGCACTGTTGAGGTTATTTTTGCAGTAGCTTGTTTGGTCTTTATACAAGGCAAAGCCCCTACACAATACAGGATTGTATGATGAAACTTAGCTTTAATATATCCATACTAAGATTTGTTAAAACATGGTTTACAGGATGTTTTTTACTATTTTTTTCTTCAACTAACTTTGCCGCTGATTGGCCACAAGAGTTATCCAATGATCGTGGCACCATTGTTGTTTATCAACCACAACCAGAAAGGCTCATTGGTAATATATTGACTGGGCGAGCGGCAATGTCGCTTGAATTAAAAGACAATTCCACGCCCATTTTTGGTGTGTTTTGGTTCTCGGCCAAAATAGCAACGGATCGCAGTGAAAATATAGTCACTATTAGCCAATTAAAAGTCACTAAAGTGGGGTGGCCTGACTCGAAAGAATCAGGTGAAAAACAATTTAGTCAATTTGTTGAAACGCAATTAGCTAACTCTTCATTTAAAGCTTCGTTATCTAAATTGACAGCAAGTTTAACGAGCGCAGAGCAAATAAAAGAAAGCCTTGCCAATATTAAAAATGATCCGCCAATAATACTATTTACCAGCACTTTGTCAGTATTACTTAGTTATGATGGTGATCCTGTTTTTAGGGATATTGAAAACAGTGATTATCAGCGAGCATTAAATACACCACTAGCGGTAGTAAAGAAAAAAAACCAAGCAAAATTTTACTTAACCAGTGGCCATCTATGGTATCAAGCATCAAAAGCCTTAGGCCCGTGGTCCATTTTAGCTAATCCTCCGGCTGATCTTAAAGCCTTAATTCCAAAAGAAGAAGAGCAAAGTGATACACCACAAGTGATTTCCGCACCTAATATCATAACGGCAACCAAGCCTACTGAGTTGGTTGTTTCTGATGGTCAAGCCAATTGGACAAGTTTAGTCGGAGGTAAATTACTCTATGTTAAAAATACCGAAACACCTTGGTTACGTGAACTTGCTAGTGGTGATATGTATATATTGTTATCAGGTCGCTGGTTTAGCAGTAAAAGTGAACAAGGTCCTTGGCTTTTTGTTCGTGGTGACAAATTGCCACAAAGTTTCAAAGAAATCCCCCCTGAATCTGCTATTGGTGGAATAAGAACTTCTGTTGCAGGGACTGATGAGGCTGAACAAGCGGTATTAGATGCTCAAATTCCTCAAACAGCTGCGATTAAGCGTAGCGAAGCTAAGCTAACGGTAAATTACGACGGCGAACCTATTTTTGAGAAAATAGCTGAGACACAGGTTGAATATGCAACTAACACTTCAGCGCAGGTACTTAAAATCTCGGGTAAATATTATGCGGTTGATAATGGTGTTTGGTTTGTTGCCTCAAATCCTAAAGGGCCTTGGCAAGTTGCCGATGATATTCCTCAAGAAGCGATAGCACAAATTCCACCTAGCTCACCTATGTATAACACCACTTATGTCACTGTTTATGACTCTACATCTGAGGTTGTGTATGTAGGTTATACCCCTGGTTATATGTGGTCATACCCCTATTATGGTGTACCTATTTATGGTACAGGCTGGTATTACCCGCCTTATTATGTTGGTGGTTGGTATTACCCAAGGCCACCAACCTGGGGATTACATGTTGGTTATAACCCATGGACAGGCTGGAATGTCGGCGTAAGTTGGGGTAGTCCATTTTTTAGAGTGGGTGTAGTATGGGGCGGTGGTTATCACCATCATCCAAGACCTTGCTGTGGCCGATATTACGGCGGTGGTTATCGCGGTAATACCAACATAAACATTAATGGTAATGTAAATATTGGCAACTCGGTGAGTATTGCTAATCGTGACCATGCAAGGAAAAGAATAGCCGCCAATCCGGCTAATAGGGCGAGAGGAAGGATAGCAAATAGTAATCGAACAAATAATTTATATAATCAAGGAGTAAATAAAAAGCGTAATGCCATCAGTCAGCCATCTAAAGGAAAAATAAACAGAGCAAAAGTTGCCCCAAAACGTGCGAATAATGTTTATGCAGATAAAAAAGGTGGCGTTGTACGTCATGAAAATGGTCAGTGGCAAAATCGCAGTAATAAAAATTGGAAGACAGTTCCTAAACAGGGAACGCTGAACTCTCCCTCCTTTCCAAATCAACAACAGCGTAACCAGCAGATAAATAGGCAAAAACCTAATAACCGTTCATTTGATCACAAAACAATGAATCGTGATTTACGTGGCCGACAAATGGGTAATATGTCACGAGGTGGTCATCAGCCAATGGGCAACGCTCGACGAGGCAGATAGCTTACTCATCTGGATAATTAGTACTATCAAAATAAATAAACAGGAAGCCTTAGTTAATATAGGTCTATTATTAACTAAGCATTTAACATTAAAGGAATGAAAATGACTAAACAACAAGGTCTTAAACTCAGTGTAATCGCTTTAGCCGCATCAATGGTCATTGGTTGTAATTCTACAAATCCAACCAATGCACCTCAAGTATCGCCAGAAGGCATGGAGTTGAAAAAATCAACACCCTCAACTATTGCTTATAAAAAAGAAGGTGTTGATTTTTCAGAGTATGACAAAGTACAAATACTACCTAGCGCCGTCGCTTTTAAAAAAAATTGGAAACGTGATTACAATAGAGATCAGGTCTCATTATCAACACGGGTAAATGATGCCGATGTAATACGTATGAAAACTGATTTAGCTAAATTGTTTGATGAAGTTTTTAAAGAGGAATTTGGTAAAGATGCTAAGTTTCCGATCGTCGATAAAGTGAGTTCAAATACCTTAGTTATAAGACCTGCTATCATCAATTTAGATGTTGCAGCACCAGATGTTAGATCAGCGATAAATGTAAAAACCTATGCTAGTGAAACTGGGCAAGCTACTTTATTTTTAGAGTTGTATGATGGCGTAAGTGGCGAAATATTAGCACGTGCTGTTAGTGCTTCAGTTGCAGGAGATAATAGTTATTACCAGTGGGCAAACCGTGTCTCTAATCGTGCAGATGCGAAACGTATGATCAGAAAATGGGCTAAAGCATTGCGAATTAAATATGATGAAGCCCATACCTCAAAAGCTAATTAGGTGACGGATCTAGTGTCTAAATTATAAACAGTGTAAACCTTATATTGCACACACTTTTTTTTGCTGATTTTAGTTAGCATGCAGTGGTTTTTTTTAATACTGTAATCATTGCTAGGCAATTTAATCGTTATCAGCAGTATATAAATGAAGAAGGTGAGCTTTCTGGTGCAGTTCATGCGCTTGAATTAGGTATGCTTTACGACAATACCTAATTCAAGCTAACCCTAGCAGAGGGAGTCCACAATATATCGCTTATAGTTATAATCCTGAATGGTTAGAGTCAAAAGAGCAGTGAGACTTTGTTGAGGTGGAAGTGAGCAAATACTTTTCTTTAGGGAAAAGCTCATTCGCGAAACAAAATATTATCGCGCTCAATGCTTGGCTGGGTTACTCACCAAGTTGGGAGGTCATTTATGATGAAGCTGGAAATAACCAGGTCATTAATAATGCTCCTTTTCTTGAGGGTGCAACATTAGGTGGCATGTATCGGTTGCGAGGTTTTAGATGTGGTTTCAAACGGTTCTGTATGTTGAAGGAGGAAGAGTTTCACCTACCTTCATCGAGATACATTATTTTCTGATTGGAAATCTGACGTTGTTGTATCATTAAGGGCCTTAACCGCAGGTATTGTAGTGCGATTAGACTTCACTCCTTCAAAGGAAGGAACAAGTACTTGGTTGATGGTAGGTCATCCACTTTAGTTTTATTAACTAAAGTACGTCAACAGTAAGTTTTAATGTGTATTAATGCAGCGTTATGGCTGAAAATAAATCAAGCGCATGATTTTTTGAAAAAAAATGAGAAACTTACCGCTTTTCTGTTGACAGCTTTTGCGAACTGCCTATAATACGCCCCCGAAGAGACGGACGATTAGCTCAGTTGGGAGAGCACCGCCCTTACAAGGCGGGGGTCACTGGTTCAAGCCCAGTATCGTCCACCACTTTATTTTTTATAAAGTGTATTGTGACTTTATATGCAGAGTACCCAGTATCGTCCACCACTTTATTTTTTATAAAGTGTATTGTGACTTTATACGCAGAGTAGGTTCAAGCCCGTCCTTGCAAGTAATGTCCACCATTCTTTATTCCACCTATTTTCTTAATATCACTTAAATTAAACTCAGTTATAAAAACATCCTGTCTTTTGCTGCCCGCGCTATGTCACTGGTTCAAGCTATTTCGCTTTCAAAAAAACTACACTATCCTTCGGTATAATTAAAATCACATAAGTGAAGAGCAGAAGAGAATATTTTATCTTCATATTTTTGTACTAATCATTTCCCGTATTTACCTGAACCCTCTAACGTTTATTGTAATTGTTCATTCATCTACTCATTAAAACCCATTGCAAAGATAAACTAATTAATTACACCAAAGTGATGAATTAACTTAGGTGCGGTGTTAAAATGCGGTCAATTTTTCGATTTATACTCCTGATGTCGCCAAATAGGCGCTATTAGTGACACCCTTTAGAGATTCTTATGACTTTAACAACACGTTTTGCCCCAAGCCCAACAGGATACCTACATGTTGGCGGTGCCCGTACTGCTTTGTATAGTTGGTTATACGCCAAGAAAAATGGCGGTGACTTTATTCTTCGCATAGAAGATACTGACCTAGAGCGTTCAACCCAAGCGTCAGTTGATGCCATTATGGATGGAATGAACTGGTTAAACCTTGAGTGGACACATGGTCCATACTTTCAAACTGAACGTTTTGACCGTTATAACGAAGCAATAGAACAATTACTTGCTTCAGGTAATGCTTATCGTTGTTATAGCACCAGCGAAGAAGTAGATGTGATGCGAGAAGAAGCCAAAGCAAAAGGCGAAATAGAAAAATATAATGGCTTATGGCGTGACCGTACTGATTATCCTGCAGATAAACCGTTTGTAATTCGTTTTAAAAACCCGCTTGAAGGCGACGTTATCATTAAGGATATGGTTAAAGGTGATATTGCTATTAGCAATGGGCAATTAGATGATTTAATCATTGCTCGCTCTGACGGTACGCCAACGTATAACTTAACCGTTGTTGTTGATGACTGGGATATGAAAGTTTCTCATGTTGTTCGCGGAGATGATCATGTTAGTAATACCCCTAAGCAAATTAACATTCTTAGAGCATTAGGTGCAGACGTACCTCAATACGCACATATCCCAATGATTTTAGGTGATGATGGTAAGCGTTTATCTAAACGCCATGGCGCGGTTGGTGTTATGCAGTATCGCGATGATGGTTTTTTACCTGAAGCACTTCTAAACTATTTAGTACGTTTAGGCTGGTCTCATGGTGATCAAGAAATCTTTTCTCGTGAAGAAATGATTGAGTTATTTGATTTAAAAGATTGTAATCGTGCTCCGTCTGGTTTTAATACTGATAAACTTATTTGGGTAAATCAGCATTACATGAAAACGATGGACCCAGCTTATGTTGCAGAACATCTTGCGTGGCATATGGCTGATCAAGGAATTAATACAGACAATGGTCCAGCTTTGGCTGACGTTGTTAAAATTCAAGCAGATCGTGTTAAAACATTAAAAGAAATGGCAGATATTTCGCGTTACTTCTATGAAGATTTTACTGAACTTGATGCTAAAGCGGTTAAAAAGCACTTACGTCCAGTCGTTAAAGAGCCAATGATGTTAGTTAAGGAAAAATTAGCAGCATTAACTGATTGGTCACCAGAGCCGATTCACGCGGCAATTAACGATACCGCTGTGGAATTAGCGCTTGGTATGGGTAAAGTAGGTATGCCTTTACGTGTTGCTGCAACAGGTGGCGGTAACTCACCATCACTTGATATTACCTTAGCTTTGTTAGACCAAGGCAAAGTAATAGAGAGAATTGAGCAAGCCTTGGTTGTAGTAGAAGCAAGAATTGCAGCCGGTTAATGACATCTCTAATGATTAGTCTAAAGATATGTCTAACGATTAGTTTAGCCACTTTGAATACGTTTAGGAGAATGCCGAGTGCTATTTAGTGACTTTGGTTTAGATAGATGTTTAATTGATACCGTTGAGCATCTTGGTTTTAGCGAACCAACACAAATTCAGCAACAGGCTATTCCTGCAGCGATGGCGGGGCATGACTTAATTGCTTCATCTAAAACGGGCTCAGGTAAAACCTTAGCTTTTATTATTCCTGCATTGCAGCGATTAAGTAAAAACCGACCTTTATCAAAGCGTGATCCACGTGTTGTTATTTTAACGCCAACACGTGAATTGGCTAAACAAGTATTTAGTCAATTACGCCTGTTTACCTCGAATACTCAGTTTAAAGCGGTATTGATTTTAGGTGGTGAAAACTTTAACGACCAAGTGAAAGTGTTAGAGAAAGACCCGCACTTTATCGTCGCAACGCCTGGGCGCTTAGCGGATCATTTAACACAAGGTCACTTCCATTTAAATGGTTTAGAACTACTTATTTTAGATGAAGCTGATCGCATGCTTGATTTAGGTTTTAGTAAAGAGCTTACTCAAATAAATAAGGCAGCCGATCATCGTAAACGTCAAACGTTACTGTTTTCAGCAACCTTAGATCACGCGCAAGTTAATGAATTTGCCACAGAGTTGCTTAGTAAACCTAAGCGAATTGCTATTGAAGCAGGGCATAGTGAACATGTAGATATTACTAAGCGTTTTTATCTAGCTGATAATCTCACACAAAAAGAGGCGTTGTTACAGCACTTCTTAGTCACTGAAAAATCGCAGCAAATCATCATTTTTACCGCAACACGAAGTGATACTGATCGTCTAGCTAAGCTACTTACTGAGCAAGACCTTAATGCTGTTGCTTTAAGTGGTGAGTTAAACCAAGGTCAACGTAATCAGATCATGGAAAGCTTTTCTAAAGGCCAGCATAAAATATTGGTAACGACTGATTTAGCCTCACGTGGTCTTGATTTAATCAATGTATCGCACGTAATCAATTTTGATATGCCAAAGCATACTGAAGAGTTTGTTCACCGTATTGGCCGTACTGGTCGTGCAGGAACTAAAGGTGATGCTATCTCATTAGTCGGGCCAAATGATTGGCTGAGCTTTAAAAATGTAGAGGCTTTTCTACAGCAAAAAATAAGCTTTACTAAAGTAGAAGGTATTAAAGTAAAGTTTAAAGGCTTAAAACCGAAAAAAGAAAAAGCAGTAAAAGCTAAAGTTGATATCGCTAAAGATAAAAAATCTGTTCCGAATAAGCCAAGAAAAGTTATTAAGAAAACTTTCCTTGATATACAGGATGCAGGTGCAATGAAAATTATTAAGCGCAAAAAAGCATTAACACCAGAGCAAATTGAAGATGCTACTAAAAAGGAACAGGATTAACACTACCCGTTATCAATTCAGAAGTATGTTTCAGAGGTTGCGAGCCATTTAAGTTTTAGACGCAGCGATTAAATAAGGTTTATCCTCTATTTAGTCGCTGTAATCTCGCTATGAAAGGCTTAAATTCTTTTAAGCACAATGCTTTAAGCTCTATCATAAAGTGATAAAATCAATATATCACTCTCTCAACTCAGCCACTAGACACACTAGAATTACGTTTTGTTAGTGAAATACGTTATAAGTAAAATACCTAGATATGTAATTTATAACCAACACCTTTAATCGTTATGATCCAATGTGGATTATCTGGGTCAAGTTCAACTTTCTTTCTTAATAAATGCATGTATTGATAAAGGTCAGATTTATTTGCACGACTTCTATTCGGCCATAAGTGAGTGATCAACTTTTCGGTCGTACATACACGTTCAGGGTCTTCAGCTAACAATTTAAAAAGTTTAAATTCCTTAGAGGTAAGCTCTAAGTTTTTTCCTTTTAAATATACATTTTGACAATCTCTGTCTATTTTAAAAAGACCTAATAATTCGAGTTCTACATCGGGATTAAGTAACTTAGCGGCCCCATTAAGTTTTTTGGATGAAAAAGAGTCAATTGTGCCTAATAATGTACGTCGGTCAGTCCCTAACCTACGACTGTGATTTCTTCGCTCATCAAAGACATGGGTGAAATTGATAATGTATTTATTAATATAATCGTCCAGTTTTTCAATAAAGGTTTCGTCTTTATAATAATTGAGCCAAGGTAGCAGTCGATGAAGTGGCATTCTATTTCTGTTATGTATGGCACAAATAGGAATGGAATATTGATGATGAATATTGTTTAACGATTCTAAATGGTCTTCTATTAAAGAGGGCGTCAGCTCACGTAAGTCAATAATAATTAACTTAAACTTAGGATGGTCACCATTAGTATATAGAGGTTTAGAGCGAGGTATGCATTGAAGAGTGAAGTGATTCGCAACACAATATCCCGTTAATAAGCCAATGATAAAGCTATCATTTGAAATTATGAGCATACTATTGTCATGCTGAAAACAAGGCATATTTAAGTCCTTTCTAATTGTAAATGACGTAAATAATCTAATAATTTACCTTACTCTGGAAGAAAGGTTCAGCGCCTGCAGAGAAAGTCTACAGGAAAAGTTAATTTGTTGTTAAAAAATTATTTTTAATCATATGTTTAAAAAATAAGCAATATTTACGCCTAAAATAATTTCTATTATTAATACAATTGCTTAATTGATTCACTCTGTAGCATAGATGGCGCGTTAAAAATAAGTGTAAAAAATACTGACAGATAATTTAACCTCTAACACAATCAAGCCTAATTATATTTATCGTTAAAATTCCAACAATCCCCTACGGTTAATTACTTTTTATTTAATAAAATCATTTCAAAAATAAGGGGTTTAGATTCTTTTTTTAAGTGTTTTTTGATGTGTCTTTAATGGAATTTTAAGTTAGCCGTGAACTACTATTCACAGTGAATACAAAGCCGATGCATTCAGATATATGTTAACGCAGATAATAGGTTAACGCTTTTTATATAGGCATACACGCTTTATATGGACGTTTAAGGTGTCACTATTTTTCTTATAGTATGAGATTTTTTATAGATTAATAGTTACTAAATAATTTTTAGTGGAGTATAAAATATGAAATTTTTTAACAAAAACATACTAGCAGTAAGTATTGCCCTAATACTTAGTTCTGCAGCCAATTTAGCATTGGCAAATGAAGCGGACAATGGTTCATCCGCAGCAAATGAAAGCTCGACGGCAACTACCAGTAACGACAATTCTGATAACAGTAACGATTTAGCTGTTGATGTAGCAGACTCAGGTAATAACTCAGCGAATGACAACTCAGATAATAGTAATGACCTAGCTATTTCAGATACTGCTAATGATAACTCAGATAATAGCGACAACTCAGATAATAGTAATGACCTAGCTATTTCAGATAATGCTAATGACAATTCTGACAACACCGATAACTCGGATAACAGTACTGATGTAGCAGTATCCGACACCGCTAATGACAATTCGGACAACACCGATAACTCGGATAACAGTACTGATGTAGCAGTATCCGATACCGCTAATGACAATTCGAATAATAGTGATAATTCAGATAATAGTAATGACCTAGCTATTTCAGATAATGCTAATGACAATTCTGACAACACCGATAACTCGGATAACAGTACTGATGTAGCAGTATCCGACACCGCGAATGACAATTCGGACAACACCGATAACTCGGATAACAGTACTGATGTAGCAGTATCCGACACCGCTAATGACAATTCGAATAATAGTGATAATTCAGATAACAGTACTGATGTAGCAGTATCCGACACCGCTAATGATAATTCAGATAACAGTACTGATGTAGCAGTATCCGACACCGCTAATGA
>MAAB01007626.1_pt1 | contig 13822 bp, 9 predicted proteins | sample 1115991 | NCBI WGS metagenome assembly MAAB01 (sample SAMN04961124, study PRJNA320927) | seawater metagenome | isolation source: sample BD02T18 sea water enriched with oil for 18 days | place: USA:Gulf of Mexico | collected 2013-07-27
CCTTTGGGCAAACGAATATTGCCGTGATTAAACAGCGCCACGCCATTTAAAATTACTTCAAAGATGATGATGGCCGTGGCGGGAATACCCAGTATTAATACCAGCAGTCCCTTGATGAAAATAGACAGCAGGATTTCAAGCGGGTGAAAGCGCACGGCGGTGCTGACATCAAATGCCTGGTCGCTGTGGTGTACTCGGTGCAGTCGCCACAACATGGGCACCTGATGAAATATTCGGTGTTGCCAATAGATGGCTAAGTCCAGTAATACCAGCGCCAAAACAACCTCAAGCCCAAGGCTGAGTGTTAGGTGGTTGAATAACCCCCAAGCTGATTCCTGCGCGTGAAGCGCCATCACCGCCAGACCCATGGGCACCATTAGCCGCACCAGTAAGGTACCCACCACCACTAAGCCCAAGTTATTGGCCCAACGGCTAACACGCCTAGCGTTTTGTCTACGGCGCGGCTTTAACCACTCCCATAAGGCTATTAGGGTGAACAATCCCACAAAGAAACCCAGCCGTAGAGGGCTTTGGTACTGAATCAGCCAATTTTCAAGTTCCATATCCCGCTCCTGCTCTCACTATAGAACAGCACGGGCTAAGCACATAAGGGGCTGCTTGCCAGTGACTGCCATGCTAAACTAGATTTATAAACAACTAATCAATAGATCTATTGATTAGTTGAATTGTCGGAGAATTAGGTGCCCGTGTCAAAAGAAAATTCCAAGTTAGAGCTGTTTAATCAATTTGCTCGTATAGGTAAGGCCATTAGTAATCCCAACCGCTTACAGCTCATGGAGCTGTTGGCTCAGGGTGAGCGTGGCGTGGATGCCTTAGCCAAAGTGGCAGGCTTAAGCACCGCCAATACCTCACAGCACCTGCAACAACTGAAGCAAGCTGGCCTAGTAAACACCCGTAAAGAGGGTTTAAACGTGTATTACCAGCTGTCAGGTGAGGACGTACTTAAGCTGTTTTTAAGTGTGCGCAAAGTAGCCCAGCGCCATCTGGCCGATGTAGATCGCATTTTAGACTCCTTACTGGGCAACAAAGATAACCTTGAACCGGTGAGTGCTTCTGACCTGTTGGCACGTACCGGTGACGGCAGCGTTACGGTGTTGGATGTGCGTCCGGCAGAAGAATATGGTGCCGGCCATGTGCCCAATGCCATCAACGTACCGTTGGCCGAGTTAGCAGACTTTGTGAAGCAGTTACCCAAGGGGCAAGAAGTGGTGGCCTACTGTCGCGGCCCCCATTGTGTGCTGGCATTTGATGCCGTACAGACACTTCGCCAGCAGGGATTTAATGCACGCCGTTTAGAGGATGGTTTTCCCGAGTGGAAGTTGGCCGGTTTACCCGTGGCCAACGTTTAGGGCACCTTTAATCCTGACGGCCCACCTTGCCCCGTAACTTTTTGTTTTGACCGTGTTTGGTTTTTTTATTCATGCGCTTTTGTTGTGACGAACGTGACGGCTTAGTGGCCCGTCTGTTTTTTTGCACCACAGTGGCTTGGCGAATCATCATGACCAATCTTTCTAAGGCGGCCTGACGATTAAGTTCTTGGCTGCGGTGCTCTTGCGACTTAATCACAATCACACCGTCCTTGGTCATTCGGTAATCTTGAATAGCCAACAGGCGTTCTTTATAAAAGTCGGGCAAGCCTGATTGATGCACATTGAAACGTAAATGAATGGCCGACGAGACTTTGTTTACGTTTTGCCCACCGGGCCCTTGAGAGCGCATGGCGGTAATTTCAATGTCGGTATCGGGAATTGAAACACTATGGGAAATAAATAACATGTTACGCCCTTAATTATCACTGGCGATGAGTGCTATTGGGCTAGTATTTTGTTTTGAAGAAAATTCTATTAACTCAATAAGTTTGGCTTTAATTGAAGGAAAATGCCTAGACTCTACGGCTGCTTCTAAAGGTTCATTTAGATCCATGCCAAAGCTGCGATAACCCTTTTTGGTGGGGATAGACATGGAAAGTGAAATGCCCTGTGCAATGCCGCCGCCAATTAACTCTATTGCTTGCTGCGTTGTTAAAACGTCACGGGGATCACGAATGGGCTGAAAAATAATGCCGTCTTCGTCTGAACGTAACAACACCCCAGAGCGATCGGGGCGCCATTCGTCGCCAAGTTGCTCCATAAAACGCCATGCACAATACCAGCCTTGGCATACCGAAGGCCTTTTGGTATAGATTTTACAGCCACCCTCTTGCATCAGATTTGAACACACTTGATCGGCCGGCTTTTTAAAATCGTCATCATCAATCAGCAGCACCACACAGCAAGCGGTGCATTCGCCACATTCACGATTAGAAACTAAATGGGACTCTTTGTTGTTACTCAATACTTTCACCTAACGTTACTACAAGCGCGATATTTCTACGCCTAGCGGGGACAACGATACTTAAGCCCTAATATTAACAGATGCAGGTGGCTTAGGTCATGTTTAAGGGCGAAAGCGCGTTTAAGGGGGGCATTTAAAGGCACACGGGCTGCCAGTTACATTAGCCATCTGCAAGCATCACAACTACGCTTAACAGATCTTCAAACTTATAATTAGGCACGCAATGAACAAGCAGCTCTTGCTCCTTGCCGTATTCATCAGCACTCACAGTACAGCCCTAGAGTCGTTGGACGACTATTTTGAACTGTCCCTGCAGGAGTTGCTGCAGGTGAAGGTCACGGGTTCCACCCTAACCCCCACCAGTTTAAAATCGGTACCCGCTGCGGTGACGGTATTTAGTTATGCCGAGATAAACCGGTTGGGGCTAGACACCCTAGACGAGCTTATGAATTTAGTGCCCGGCTTTCAATCTTATCGCTCTAATTTTTCTTTAATGGAATACCCTTTTTCAGCCCGCGGCCGTCGCATTGGTGATGCCGCTTCTGAGATTTTAGTAATGGTGGATGGGCAACGTCTAGATACCCCACAAAACAGCGGCAGTGCGCAAATAGTGCCTAGATTTAATCTAGCCAACATAGAGCGCGTAGAGTTTATGCGTGGCCCTGGTGCCGCTATTCATGGCTCTAATGCCATGATGGGCGTCATTAACATTATCACCCGCGCAGGTCACAACGAGTTAAGCCTGCAATACGGGAGTTTTAATCGCCGCCAAGCCCTGCTCTCTAACACCCACCTATTAGGTACAGCTAGCCTAGACACGTTTGTGCAATGGGAAGTGGATGACGGCGAACACTATTGGGTACAAAACACTTTTGCTGATGGCAATATTCAAACTGATGACCCTAGACAAGTCGCTCAGGTTAACCTGAAGTGGCACTGGCAAGACAGTCAAATAGGCGCACAACATCACGCATTTGAAGCCACTAACTTTTATGAATTAAGTGGCTTGGCCAATGATTTTAACCAGCGAGTCAGCACCTTTAACGCCCTGTGGTGGCGTCAAAATTTTAATTGGTTTGAGGTTAATTCAAATGTGTGGCTGAGTCATCATGAGGCTACCATGCGCTTTAACGCACAGCTTATTGGGCCGGGCTTACTGTCTGGCCCTGCCAGTGACCCCAGCAGCGATGAGCCATTACGCGTTAAGGTAAACCTAGACAATTACAACGAAAGCCGCCTGCAATGGCACAACGACCTAAGCTTGTCAGACCATAACAGTGTGCAATTTGGCGTAGAGTTTCGCCACATCATTGCGCCATCGGCCGTGGCCAATAATAATTTTAACCTAGCTCAGTTAGCGGCCAATGATTTTCCCATTACCTCTTATGAAGATTTTTCAAACGGCACCGTTATACAGGTAAAATCGTCTCGAGATATCATTGGCTTGTATAGTCAGTATCAGGCGCAATTATTTTCTGAAAGTCATCTGACTCTAGGTTTAAGATACGATGATTTTTCGCACTTAGGTTCACAACTCAGTCCCCGTTTTGCTTGGGTACAAGAATTGGGTGAGCACCACAGTATTAAAGTTTTGTATGGAGAAGCTTTTCGGGCACCCACAGAAGATGAACTTAACCTAGTAAACAATCCTACCGTACTGGGCAATACCAACTTAAAAGCCGAAACCGTACACAGTTGGGATGTTATTTGGTTTGGTCAATATGAACGCTCTTATTTTTCTTTTGGCTATTTTGAAAACCATTTTGATGATGCCATTGTGGTGGATGAAAGTGGTCAGCTGCAACTCAAAAATATTGATATGGAATCCATTAAGGGCCTAGAGATGGAAGTCTCCCACCAGTTAAGTGATCGCTGGTTATGGCGTACTAGCGTTACCCATATAAGCGAAAAGCCCAACATTACACTGCGTGAAGCCGAACAATTGGCCTCGGTTATGGTTAACTTTCAACAGGGTCGTTGGAATGCCAACCTTATTGCTATGTACCATGGCACAAGAGACATGCCCATAAATGGCGGCAACACAGAATTTATTACCCTTCCCAGCTATTGGCAATTATTTTTTAAAAGTAAGTTTAGTTTCAGTGACGACCTGCAAGGATTTATACAAGTTAAAAACCTGCTGAATGAAAACTACCTGACTCCTGTCTCTAATTCCGATACCGATGAAGGACTCGTGAATCGCAGCCAAGAAATATTAGTGGGATTTCACTGGCAATATTAATTAAAAATTAAATAATTAATGTCGTATTTAAGGCGACTAAAATATTTATTTTTTAGGTAAATACTACACAAATAAAAATGCATAGGGACAGTAATTAATAAGACAGCAACGGACAATATTATTTATTTCGCTAACAACATTGGAATTTTTTGTTACAAAAGAAAAAGCCCGCGTTAATCATAAGTCACGCAAAACGTCCACCGTTCAAATGTAAAAAATGTTACATTTAAGATCAATTCATTAGATAGAACTGTCAATTCTTGGCACTTTAGACCAATAAAACCTAATGCTTATCCATGATTTCATTAGCAAATCAATTTTTCTTGCTGAAACCCTATGGCCATGTATGCATTAATTTCAGTTGAGGTAGAACCATAGTTCTGCCCACTTCAAATAATAAAAATAATAATTAAAAGCAAACATTCTCAAAAAATCTGTGATTTCTAGGTACACAATATTGAGTTTATTTACTAATTTTTCATTTTATTTTTTATGATTTTTTGAAGCTCATGGCTGCACCAAAAAAAGCCAACACTTTTATTGAGAGAGGCTAAATCCAGTGAAAAATAATTTACCAGGCAAAAAAATGGAAGGTGAAGAGGAATCTTCGCACTTCAAACAAAGGCGAGATTTTTTAACGCGCTCTGGCATAGTGGGCGCCGTGGCCGCTATTAGTCCCATGTTGCTGGCGTCCAATAAAACTCAGGCAGGCTGGATCAGTAACAGTGTAATTAAACAGGTATTGGACGCCGTCACCCTAGATACTTTTAAGGGCGTGACCGCTTTTGTTATGCCGGGCAACGACTGGCATTCCATCACACAAGGAGAAGCCACTTGGGGGGTGGGTGGACTCGCGGCCAATACCGATCAGTATCTGTTAGAAAACCTAGATAACTACCTGCCCTGGCCCAAGGACATTGGCAACTCTATTTTATCGGCTTTAGGTGGCGCCCTTAGTGAATCGGCCGGTTCCATCCCAACAAGTTTGGCCATATTACTGAAACCCGTGGAAGTGATTATCCTAAACGCCCTTGATAAAAAATTGGATGCCTTGATAGGTGATAGTGAAGTGATTCCGCTGGGCCATGTGTTTTCACTTATTTTAAATATTACCGCCACCATAGTGAATCCGCTCACCATTAACGGCGGCCATATCTCACCGTTCTCACGACTCACTATGAGCGAAAAAGCCCAAGTCTTTCAGCGCTTGGAAACCGGACAGCCTAGCATCAGCGACTTAATTGGAGGCAAATTAAGCGCGCAAGAAAATGCCTTTTTACCCGATTTAATGGCGACCTTTATTCGCAGCCTATTGCAACTGGCGACCTTTGGTTCCATGAGTGAATGGCATGCGCTGGATAAAAATACCAAGACACTTAATCAAATCCCCATAGGTTGGCAGTTAAGTAATTATTTACCCAATGGCCCAGTTGAGGGTCACGATGATCTGTTGGGTTATTGGCAAGATAGGAGCGAAATCGATGTCTAAATTTACTAACTTTAAGCTCAGCCCCGCTCTTGATGATTTAAAAGCCAATATTAAAATAAGGAAATTTTTACATGCGTGATGTCATTATAATTGGCGCCGGTGGTGGCGGCCCAGTAGTAGCAAAAGAATTAGCAGCCCAGGGTTTAGATGTATTGATGTTGGAAGCCGGTGGTCGTAATGCCAACCCAGAACAAGACTGGACTCATTTTGAAGACGATGGCAACAACCCACTAAGCGGTGCACAACGGTTTGGGCCCAGCGATCGCAGCAAACCTGCCTGGTATCGTCAACTAACCACTCCAGCCATGAATATGAACATGGCCGGTGTGGGTGGCACCACTCAAATATACTTTGGTAATTGCCCTCGTGCTATGCCCGGGGCCTTCAAAGGCTACAGCGGAGAGGATGCGGCCGACTACGATCGGGATTTTGAATTCCCCTTTAGTTACGAAGAATTACGCCCCTATTACGAGTGGGTGGAAGAAACTTTACCGGTGCAAACTGCTGCTATGGGAAAAAACGAACAGCTATTTTATAACGCCTGTGAAAACATTGGCATGAATTGCCAAACCAGTCGCGACATCAGCCACGACGCCTATCGCCCACAACAAAATGCCGTATTACAACCCGGTGGCAATGCTGGCTTAAGTTCTACCGCCAGTGAACTCACCTACCCTGACGCCACCGGTTGCACTATGTGTGGCCATTGTGTGCAAGGTTGTTATGAACCCTTAGGTGCGCCCCGTAATTTAAAAGCTAAACGCTCAACCGATAATTCTTATGTGCCCATGGCACTCACCGCAGATGCTTGGGCCACGGCGGGAAAAGCGGCCAGTATTATCAGTGATGCATTTGTCACAAAAATACACTCCTCCAATGTAAATGGAAAAATCACCGCCACTGGGGTGACCTGGCGCAACACCTTAACCGGTGAAGTGGTGTCAGAAAATGCCAAGGTAGTTGTGATGGCCGCGGGCTGCTTGGAAAATCCACGCCTGTGGCAAAATTCAGATTTGCCCAACAGCCATGATTGGGTGGGACGCGGTTTAACCGACCACGCCTTTGATCTGGTTTGTGGCCAGTTTCCGTTTGATACCGGCAGCACTAAGGGTGTGGGTTCTTCAGCACGGGCGGATTTCCCTGGCAAAGGGTGCATAGAGCCCACTACCATTGGCCCGGCTTTTTTAGCCGCCAACCTCAACATGAGTGACAGTGGCATGCGCGGTTACTACGACAATGGCCGCGGTGTTTATGGCCAATGGGACGGTCCAAGCGGACGCCCAGTGGGTAAAGAATTGAAGTCCTTCCTGACTGATATCAACAAAATAATGACCATGCTCATCATCACAGATGATGACGTAGAAGCAGATAATCGCGTGGTGCCTTCAAGTCTATTAAATGATGACCATGGCGCGGTTTCAGAAATTACCATTAACAAGCGAACACGCTCGGCGCGAACACTGGCCAATCGAGAGTTTTTAGCCAATAAGGCGGCTGATATTTTGCGTGCCGCCGGCGCGACTAACATCGTTCGCGCCGATATTGTGCCGCTGTTAATTCATGTGCAGTCGTCCATGCGCATGGGGGATGATCCGGCCAACTCTGTAATTAACGCCAATGGTGAAGCCCACGAAGTGGATGCGCTTTACATTGCCGATAACTCGGCCTTGTCCAACGCATTAGGTGGGCCTAACCCCACACTCACCACGCAAGCCTTAGCCACACGTACCTCGGAAAAAATTATGCAGAAACATTTTGCGGGTTCGTCTTGGGTTACTAGCAATTCGCCGTTATCGTCCATAGATAACTTAGTGACTCAGGCGGTGATGAGCCGAGGTTTGTAACAAGGAAATTTAATGCGGAAATTAAAAACGGCCCTGTAAGGGGCCGTTTATTGGCAAAGAATAAAATATAAAATGTTTATGTCTTGCGCCTTTTAAGATAATCCGCAAACATTTTCAGTATCATCTTAATGGCGTAATCCCGCGCCTTATCGTTTTTCAACAGGTGTGCATCAATTGCCATGCCGCGAACCACCCATTGAAAGATCGTTAATATCTCTCGCAGGTCGTGATCTTCATTTGTCACCTCAAACCAGCGCTCGGATTTTGTTAATATTTCCTGCCCCATGCACAAAAACACCGGTTGAATTACCTGACGTAATGCTTCGTCGCGTTTGCTGGCTTGCAGTATTTCCATCAATGCATTCTTATGGGAAAAATCCTCGATGAATCTTTTAACCTCTTCAATGCCATCCACAAAGTCAGTGTTTGAGGCATCAAACATTTGTGCGGTGTCGCGGGCAATATCGCTAATCAGCTTAGCCGCCGCCGACTCGATGATGGCGGCCTTGTTGCTGAAATGATGCAGCGGCGTACCGTTAGAGGTGTCGGCATATTTGGCAATCTTGCTGATAGTCGTGCCGGCATATCCTTCCACTGACAGGCACTTTATGGTGGCATCCAGCAGGCGTTTTTGCATGCTTCTGCTACGTTGGGCCTGAGTACGCTTTGGCCTGCTTGGCTTCGTTGTAAAATCTGTAACTGGGTCTGTCACCTGCGCCTCTTTTTTTTGTTTGATATCACACCAAGAATTAAGCTGCTCGGCATCACCACTCATTCTATCAGCCTACTTCCAGCAGACAAGGTAAGCGCTGCCAATTAAGTCAGTTACCCTTTTGCGCCATTTTGTTTTCCTGAGCCAAAGCTTATTGACGCACCCGCCTTAAACCCGCTAATGTAACTTACTGTATGTATGATAAGTTAGTTCGGGAAGACATTCAATACCCACATTTTTAAATTTTAGGATGGAACCACATGGCAGCATCACTTCGATATGACAACCGCGTCGCCATTGTAACCGGCGCGGGCGGTGGTCTTGGCCGCATGCACGCTCTTACTCTGGCCAAAGCAGGAGCAAAAGTAGTCATTAATGACTTAGGCAGCAGTCAGGACGGTGCAGGTAAATCCTCCAATGCCGCCGACACGGTAGTGGCCGAGATTATTGCTCAGGGCGGCGAGGCGGTGGCCAATTACGACTCGGTTGAATACGGTGCCCTCATCGTAAAAACCGCCATCGATACTTGGGGGCGGGTGGATATTGTGGTGAACAATGCCGGTATCCTGCGCGACGCCGCCTTCCATAAAATGTCTCAACATGACTGGGATTTAGTTAATCTGGTACACCTTAAGGGCGCGCACAGTGTGACTCATGCTGCTTGGCCTTTCATGCGTGAACAAGGTTATGGGCGCATTATCATGACCACCTCGGCGGCGGGTATTTACGGTAATTTTGGTCAGGCCAACTACAGTGCCGCTAAGTTGGGCATGGTGGGTCTGGCCAATTCACTGGCCGAAGAAGGACGTACTAAAAATATTCGTGTGAATACCATCGCACCGGTGGCCGCCTCGCGCATGACCGAAAACATATTACCGCCACACCTGTTAGCGGAGTTAAAACCGGAATACATAAGCCCGCTAGTGGCCTGGTTATGCCATGAAGACTGTGAAGAAAGCAAGGGCCTGTTTGAAGTGGGCGCCGGTTACATGGCCAAGCTGCGTTGGCAGCGTACTTTGGGTCACGCCTTTAAATTGGGACAGCCTATTTCCATCGAAGAGGTGGCCAACAAGTTTGACAAGATCAGTGATTTTTCAAAATCCGAACACCCGCACGATGTAAATACCGCCATTGCTGCCATGCTTAGCAACATCACGAGCCCCAGTTTGGGCGGCAATGAATTTATCGATCTGGATATGGCCACCGGCAGCGAAACGACCTTGGAATCCAGTTACGACGAACGGGATTTATCTATTTACGCTCTGGGGGTGGGCGCCGCCAATGACCCTCTGGATGCCAGCGAGTTGCCGTTAGTGTACGAAGGCGCTCATCAGGGCTTTAAAGCCTTGCCCAGTTACGCCGCCCTGCCACAGTTAAGTGCCATGCTGGCCCTGGCCAAAACCGGTGGCAAGCTGCTACCGGGTTTAAATTATGGCTTCGATCGCAGTCTACACGGCGAGCAATATACTGAAATTAAACAGCTGTTAAACCCCAGTGCCAAACTCACCCATACCTATAGATTAAAAACCGCTTTTGATAAAAACCCTCACGCGGTGGTCGTCATAAGCGTTGTGAGCAAAGATGAAAGCGGTGAAGAAATCGCCTACAACGAAATGAGTGTGTTTGTACGCGATGCCGGTGGCTGGGGGGGTAAACGTGGCCCCAGCGGCGCGAGCAATGTACCGCCCAGCCGTGAACCCGACGCGGTGATTCAAGAACACATTCCCGAAAACCAGGCTCTATTATATCGTTTATCGGGTGACTGGAATCCACTGCATGCCGACCCCGAGTTTGCCCAGGTTTTTGGTTTTAACAAACCCATCTTGCACGGCATGTGTACCCACGGTTATGTGACCCGCCATGTGGTTAAAGCCTTTTGTGATAACGATCCGCGTTTGGTGAAAAGCATTAAGGTGCGTTTTGCCGACAGTGTATTCCCCGGTGAAACCCTAGTGACCCGCATGTGGCAAGAAAATGATACCCGCATTGTGTTTGAAAGCTCAGTATTAGAGCGCGACAAGGTAGTGATTCAAAATGCCGCCATAGAACTGTATGACGAAATCCCCCAGCGCCTGGTTGATGTGAGTGATGAGAAATCCAGCGCCAATGATACTAGTGAAGACATAGTGGATGAAATTATCTCGGCGGACATCTTTAACGTCATTGATGACCTGGTAAAAACGGATGAAAAAATAGGCAGCCAAGCCAACATCATTTTTCAATTTAAATTATCCAACCCGGCAAGCAAATGGGTGCTGGACTTAAAAAATGATAAAGGTGCTTGTTACCCAGGAACGGATGATACAGCGGATGTAAGCCTTGAGCTAAGCGAGGCCAATTTAGTGGCCATGTTAACCGGCCAGCTAGACGCACAAAAACTGTATTTTGCAGGTGACCTGAAACTGAGCGGTAACGTGATGGCCTCTAATAAATTGGAAGTCATCAGTGGTTTGGACGCTAAATTAATTGAGCAGAAAAAATACCAGCGACTAGCGGCGGACTCGGCTGAAGTTTGCAGTACACAAGAGCATACCTTACAAGCGGCCGATGTGTTTGCCGCTATTGGCAAACACCTATCCCTAAAAAGCGGGCAAAAAAATGGAAAAAACAGTGAGAAAAAAATCGGACAAAGTAATGGCATTGTAGAAAATGCACAAACGGTCTTTCAGTTTAATATTACCGAGCCCGAATCTCACTTTGTATTAGATTTAAAAAATGCTCAAGGCAGTTCCCGCGCTGGTGTCAATGATGATGCAGACGTTAGCCTAACCTTAAGTGAACAAGATTTATTGGCCCTATTCATCGATGGAAGCGACGCCCAACAATTGTATTTCTCTGGCAAATTATTCATAGGCGGCAACGTTTTAGCGTCTAGTAAGTTGCAAGCCTTGGGGGATATTAATCCTGAGCTTTACGGTCAAGCCAAAGCAGATAGATTAGCCGGTAATAATGAAGCACCTGCGCCACAGGCACCCGACCGAGAGCCCATTGCCAAACAGGTTTTTACGGCCTTTAGTGAAACCACTCACAAGATTAAAGGTCTGGTGCACATTAACTTAACAGACCCGATTTCCCATTGGCAGCTAAACAAGGCGGATGCCAGCGCTGATGCCGATGTGGTGATCAATATGAAAGACAGCGACCTTGAAAAATTAGCCCGCGGACAAGTGAGCGCTGCCAGCCTCTTTCAAAAAGGCAAGTTAAGCGTGCAAGGGAAAATATCTCTGGCTAAACAAATATCTCTTTTTGAAAACGTGCTCGTTAATGCATTAGCTAAATAAGTTAGCCAAATAATTTTAAGGAAATAAAAATGAGCAATAGAGTAAATGTCATCGGCGTTGGCATGACCAAGTTTAGCAAACCCGGCGCCAGCGATGAATATTATGAAATGGCCCGCGATGCCGGTGTCATTGCCTTAAAAGATGCCGGCATTCAATACAGTGATGTGCAGCAAGCCTATACCGGTTATGTTTATGGCGACAGCACTTGTGGTCAGCGTGCCGCCTATGAATTGGGATTAACCGGCATTCCGGTATTAAACGTTAACAGCAATTGCAGTACCGGCTCTTCCGCCTTGTATTTAGCACGCCAAGCCATCGAAGGGGGCATGGCCGAATGTGTATTGGTACTGGGTTTTGAAAAAATGGAAAAAGGCGCACTGGGTTCCTACTTTAACGACCGTGAATCCCCCGTGGGCAAACACCTTGAAGTAATGATAAAACAGCAAGACTTTAACCAGGCCCCGGTGGCGGCACAAATGTTTGGCGGTGCCGGTCGCGAATACATGTGGCAACACGGCACTAAGCGTGAAACCTTTGCCAAGATTGCACAGAAAGCTCGTAAACATGCCAGCTGTAATCCTTATGCATTATTTAACGAGACACTGTCGGTGGAAGAAATTATGGCGTCAGCGGATGTGTTTGATCCACTCACCCGTTTTCAATGTTGCCCACCTACCTGTGGTGCTGGCGCGGCGGTTTTGTGCAGTGACGCTTTTGCCAAGAAACACGGCATTAAAAATCCGGTATACATAGCGGCACAATCCATGACCACGGATTTTGAATCTACCTTTAATGAAGACAGCATGATTAAGATGGTGGGGTACGACATGACTCGCGCCGCGGCCAAAGATGTTTACGAGCAGGCAGGCATTGGACCTGATGACATTCAGGTGGTGGAACTGCACGACTGCTTCACCGCCAACGAGCTAATCACCTATGAGGGACTAGGGTTGTGTGATGAAGGGCAAGCCGAGCAATTTATTTGGGATGGCGACAATACTTATGGTGGTAAGTATGTGACCAATCCATCCGGTGGTTTACTCTCTAAAGGCCACCCTTTAGGGGCCACCGGTTTAGCCCAATGTACCGAACTGGTATGGCAATTACGCGGCAGTGCCGACAAACGCCAAGTGGAAGGCGCACGTATTGCCTTGCAACATAACCTAGGTTTGGGCGGCGCCTGTGTGGTGACGCTATATCGTAAAGATTAATAGGCGTGAGGATTAACAAACGTAAAGATTAAAAATTATCGTGACTAAGCTATTGTGAGTCTGGCGTAACCCGCTAGGCTCACGACTTAAATATGACGTCATCTCAGCGAATAATTAAACGTTCATAAGCCAACAAACAACCCAGAAAACTTCCCACAGCGATCACTCATCAATATTATCAGTAACACCCACCGATGATAATTCTAATTCATTGATAGCCGACTTACGCTTTTAAGAAAACCTTAAGATTGGCTCAGTACACTTTTTTCATTATCTGTAGCCGCGCAGGTCGCCGCTTTAATAGGAGTGAAGCTATGTGTCATCATTTAATATCAGCCTAAATTTTAGATATTTTCTGAGCATCTTTTTACACTTATCACAGCCTTTAATTTGACCCACTTAATGAACGCGATGTTGTTACGCCTGTTAAGCCGTGTCATTTTACTCACCAGTAATCCAGCTGGCGATAACCCAAGCTCACACGTGTGGAGAAACCCATGAAGTGGATAATTAGTACCTGTTTATTGCTGTTGCTATACGGCTGCAGTGCCCTGCCTGAGGTAAAGCCCTGGCAAAAAGGCTCCCTTGCTAAGGAGGAAATGACCTTTGGTGGTGATGGTTTTGATGATGCTTTTGACGATCATATATATTTCTCAAAAGAAGCATCCAGTGGAGGTCGTGGTTTAGG
>MAAB01034841.1_pt1 | contig 13822 bp, 11 predicted proteins | sample 1115991 | NCBI WGS metagenome assembly MAAB01 (sample SAMN04961124, study PRJNA320927) | seawater metagenome | isolation source: sample BD02T18 sea water enriched with oil for 18 days | place: USA:Gulf of Mexico | collected 2013-07-27
TTTGATGCCGAACGTGGTGGCGGTCCTTCGGGGGGCGCTGGATTAACCATTGAATTACGTGGCTCGAATATAGAAGACTCTTTTGCCTTAAGTAATGAGTTAATGGCCGAATTGTCTCAGCTTACCGGAGTCATTGATTTAGCCAGTAGTTTTACTAATGGTAAACCGCAATGGGAAATTGAATTAAACTCTGCTGGTCGTAGTCTAGGTTTAAATGCGACCGCGGTCTCTAGCCAAGTAAGGCATGCATTATATGGCGCAAGAGCATTACGCCAGCAACGTGAAAAAAATGAAGTGACGGCCTTGGTTCGTTTACCTTTAAATGAACGCTTATATGCCGCAGATATCGAAAATTTATTAATACAGACTCCCGGCGGCGGTTATGTGCCTTTGATAGAAATTGCTCATTTAAATAAGCAGCTTTCTCCTTCTCAAATCCGACGTCGTGATGGTGACCGTATTATTACCGTTACAGCGGAAGTTGAACCTAGGCGGATGATTCCTGCGGTAATGGGAGTATTGCGAGACGATATATTCCCTCAATTTAAACAAAAATATCCCAATGTTGATGTTGGCTTTCGTGGCCGCCAAGCGGATACCAGTGAGACGATAACGAGTCTGAAAATTTACGGCGCTTTTGCACTGTTGCTAATTTATAGTCTATTAGCGATTCCATTTAAAAGTTACAGCCAGCCGATTCTTATTATGGCAATCATTCCTTTTGGTGCCGTGGGTGCGGTATTGGGGCATATGATTCTAGGGCAAGATTTATCGGTGATGAGTATTATGGGGATAGTTGCACTGGCTGGGGTAGTGGTTAACGACAGCTTGATTCTTGTAGATTATGCCAATAAAAAAGTAGCCGAAGGACTATCGGTTGCTGATGCAATTATTGAAGCTGCGGTACGACGTTTTCGGCCTATTTTATTAACCACGTTAACCACCTTTGGTGGTCTGGCGCCAATGGTCTTTGAAACCTCTCGTCAGGCTCAATTTATTACTCCGATGGCGGTATCATTAGGCTTTGGTATTTTATTTACCACCTTTGTTTGTCTATTAGTATTGCCGGCGTTTTATTTGATTTTGGGCAACTGGCTGAATAGAAAGGTTGTTACTTAGCATTGAGTGCTTACTAGCCCAAGTTGGTCGTTATAAAGACTTGGGCTAGTAATGTTAATTATTTAAAGAGTTTATAATTTTTTGGTATTCGCCATTAGCCTTGATTTCTGCAAGACCTTTATTGAAGTCTGCAATTAACTGTTTATGTTTTGCATTACCTAAGCCACTGGTCACATGAAGAGCATTGCTGGCAAGAGGAGTTGATGAAAATTCAATTTCTCCCAATAGTCCAGGATCATGTTTAGCAATAACGGCTCTTGCCACTAGTTCATCTTCTAGAGTGAGATTGATTCTACCTGCGATCAGTTTGCGAATATTACTCAATAGATCTTTTGCTTCGGGACGTTTGAAATTTTTTGCATTCTGAAAATCATCGCTATAACCATAGCCCCTTACAACGCCTACGGATTTTCCGCTTAGACTATCAAGGCCATTAAAATCAAAGTCATCGCCCTTCTGTTTTATAAATTTGACTGAGTTTTCTAAATACGGGTCACTGTATAGCAGGTAGGACGTTCTTTCTTTTGTCCACCAAGTTCCAAGTAATAGGTCGAAGGTAGCATTTTCAACCCCTGACATGGCTCTTGCCCAAGGAACAAAGCTGAATGTCAGCTCATGGCCTTGAGTGGCGAAAGCGGCGCTTGCTATCTCTACAATGATACCTTTGTTTGGATGATTAGGATCCAAAAAAGGGGGCCAAGGATCTCCTGCGGCTGTTATCTTGTCGGCATTAGCGGTTAGGCAAAAAATGGCAAAGACTGAAACTAATAGAGTGCGTAACATAAGCATTACCTTTAATCACAATAGAACATCTAGATATTATAGATTATGTGATATAGGTAAGGAAAATTAGTAAGTCCCATTCATGCCAATTCTTGAGGAATTACAGCTATGGTTTAAACCAGCTCTTGTTGGGCCAGATATAGACGCATATCAAATTCTAACTGGTGATAATCAGGGAGCATGTGCTGGCAAAGTTTATAGAAGGCCTTGTCATGATCTTTTTCTTTTAAGTGGGCAAGTTCATGCACCACAATCATTTCTAAAAAAGCGGCTGGGGCTTTCTTAAAAACTGAGCCGATACGAATCTCGTTATTACTTTTTAACTTGCCTCCCTGTACTCGAGATACATAGGAGTGCAGACCTAGAGCGTTATTCACCACATGAATTTTATTATCGAAGGTAATCTTACTTAGCGGTGATGACTTGCGCATATATTGGTTTTTGAAAGCCATCACGTATTCACGTAATGCCTTATCGTTACCAATATTATGAACATCAGGATATTTTTTAGCTAAATATTTAGCTAGGGTATCTTTATCAATCATTGCCTGGACTTGAGCTTTTATCTCAGGTGCATAGCTGGCAATGTATCTTAATGGGTCGGTAGACTTAGTATTCATAATGTTGACTAAAAGGTATATCCCAAGGCTAAGCCATAGCGGCGCTTATTCTCACTTGAAGTATCAATTTGCTCGGCAAAAGCTTGTAGAGTCCAGTGATTACGGGTATCTACGAATTCATCAAATGCAATTTCCGATAAAATACGGACGCGAGTAGTTGAGGTAAAATCAACCGCTCGTTGAAATTGTAACAATCGGCCTAAGCCGAATCCCATGTAGGGTTGTAAAATATTATCGCGTACAAACGTGCCGTTAGGAAAAGCGCGAGCTTCTAGCGCCCAGTTGAAAAAATAGACATATAGGCTGCCACCCACATATAAGGCTTGTTCATCGGCATCATTTTGTATCCCACCTAGATAGGTTGATACGCCCATGATCGCTTGGGGTATAGGCTCTTTTTTGCCAAAACCGCTTGATTCAAAAGCTTGGCTTTCAAATGTTAAGATAAGAAGAAGGTAAGGTAGGATGCGCATTATAGTCATAAGATATTAGATAAATTACTGATGGGGCTATTGAAATAGATATACCACTGTTAAACTTGATAAAATTTTATGGAAATTATCATGACTCAAGCGAATAATCCGTTACATGGCTTAACTTTAGAGACGATTGTAACACAACTGGTTGAGTTTTATGGCTACCCAGGCCTCGCTGGCCGAATCAATGTTCGCTGTTTTAAAGAAGATCCTAGCATCAAGTCGAGCTTGAAGTTTTTACGTAAAACCCCTTGGGCGCGTGAGAAGGTTGAGCAGCTTTATTTAAAGACACGGTTTGATATTAAAAGTAATCCTTGGAATAAAGCTTAATTCACGGCTTACCTAGGCTATTTAGAATAGAAACTCAACGTTGAAGTTAATTGTTAGATTCTTTTGAAATATATTAGGAATTAATCCTAGTTATACATGGCCACACTCATCATTACTGCTTAGCTGAAAGTATTAGTCGCTAAAATGAGTAGCCGTGATGAAATATTTTTTGCCCTCTAGTATCCTTCTTTCCTCCCTTGTATTGCTTGCTCCATCCACTATTAATGCTGAAGAAAGCGTAGAGTCTCGCTTAGATGCACTTGAAAAAGTTAAGATTAGTGGCTCCTTCAGAGCGAACTTCACGATTAGAGATTTTAATGAAGATCAGCAAGATAGAGGGGGGGATATGAACTTTAATGTCTTCACTCTAGGAGTTGATACTCAAAACCAAGGTTTACGTTTTTCCGGACAATATCGTTGGTATAACTATGCTGATACGATTCACCATATGTATGTGGCTTCTGAGCTAGATGATAGTAGTGAATTACAGGTTGGGGTAATGCTCGTTCCTTTTGGTATTCAGCCTTATGAATCGAACAATTATTGGTTTGGTATTCCTTACTATTTAGGCTTTAACGATGATTATGATTCAGGTATCAAATATTTAACTAAATCAGGGAGTTGGGATATTCAAGCGGCTTTCTATATTAGCTCTGAATTCTCAGCCGGTAATGCAAATCGCTATTCTGTTGATGTTATCAATACTGCAGCTGGGGGGACATCGACGAAGGCAGAGACTAATGAAGAGACCAATCAGTTTAATCTACGTTTTGCCTATCAGATGGAACACGGTGAATTAGGCCTATCTACTCAAGTAGGTCAGTTATATAACAGCACGACCGATAAAACAGGAGACCAGTGGGCAGTTGCTTTACATCACCTAGGAAATTACGGCAGTTTTCAAACCCAGGTTGAATTAATCAGCTATCAATATAATCCAGAAAATCCTGCCGGGGTAGATGACGAAACGATTGTCGTGGGGGCATTAGCGGATACTTATGAAGTCGCTGCTCAGGGGAATATAGGTATCGTCAATTTAAGTTATGACGTGCCAGTTTCTATGGGGGCAGTCTCTAATCTGCGTTTTTATAATGATTACAGTCATCTAGAAAAAGACGGTAAAGATTTTAAAGAATCTCAGATCAACTCCCTAGGGGTCGGGATTACTGCAGCTGCACTGTATATTAATATTGATTTTATCATGGCTAGAAACATGCTTTATCTGGGTGGAGGCGCAGATAGTTTTGCCCAAGGTTCCGCATCAGACGATTGGAACACCATGTTTAATGTGAATGCCGGGTATTATTTCTAATTTTGATTGCCATTATTTAAATTAGAGTAAATAGGATGCTGGAAGCTGCCTCTATTGCGGAGGATCTAACCCGTAATGTCACCCATATTAATGATGTGGCGATTATAGTCGCGGAAGGGCTCAGGCTGGGTAGGTGGAGAGGCAGAATTTACTTAACTCGCTCCCCGCGTTGAAATACCAGCTGACTCGTTTCCATTATTAACAAGCTAAGCCTGAAAACTTAGCTACATCCTGTTATCATCCGCGCTTCAATTTTTTAGGGGTTTGGAAGCGCATGTTCCAAGAATTCATTAAAACGTTCTCACCCAATGTGAAGAACGATACTTTATCAGGCTTAACTGTGGCGCTTGCCTTGGTTCCTGAAGCCATTGCTTTCGCCTTTGTCGCGGGTGTTCACCCATTAACCGGTCTATACGCTGCCTTTATGGTCGGTCTAATTACCGCCATTATGGGTGGCCGTCCTGGCATGATCTCTGGTGCTACTGGTGCTTTGGCTGTTGTAATGGTTGCTTTGGTTGCCCAAGCCGAGCGTGATTTTGGCGCTGGTATGGGTCCACAATATCTATTCGCTACGGTTGTGCTGATGGGGATTATCCAAGTCGGTGCCGGTTTTCTGAAACTCGGTAAATTTATCCGTATCGTGCCATATCCGGTGATGCTAGGTTTTGTGAACGGTTTGGCTATCGTGATCTTCCTTGCTCAGATTCCTCAGCTACAAGAGTCTACTCCAGGTGGTAAATGGGGTTGGACAGATGGTACTTGGTTGGCCGGTAACGAGCTGTATATCATGGTCGGTATGATCGCCGCGACTATGTTCATTACTCATTTCTTACCGAAAGTGACTAAGGCTATCCCTTCTGCACTGGCGGGTATTCTGGTAGTAAGCTTGATCGTTATTGGTCTAGACCTTGAAACGAAAACAGTGGGTGATCTAGCCAGTATCGCTGGTGGTTTGCCAGAATTTGCGGTTCCGAATATTCCGCTGACCTTGGATACTCTATTATTCATCTTACCGTTCGCCATTATTCTTGCGGCGATTGGTCTTATTGAATCTTTATTAACCATCACCGTAATCGATGAAATCACCGATACTCGTGGTCAGGGAAATAAAGAATGTGTTGCTCAGGGTACTGCTAACATTGCCACAGGTTTCTTTGGTGGTATGGGTGGTTGCGCTATGATTGGCCAGTCGATGATCAATGTGAACTCCGGTGGTCGTGGCCGTTTATCCGGTATTGCTGCTGCTCTGTTCTTATTAAGCTTTATCTTGTTTGCCGCTCCGTTAATTGAACGGATCCCAATTGCGGCGTTAACCGGTGTGATGTTTATGGTCGTAATCGGTACCTTTGAATGGTCGAGCTTCCGTATGATGCGCTCTATTCCAAAGCGTGACGCTTTCATTATTGTTCTTGTATCCGGTGTTACTGTAGTGACTGATTTGGCCGTGGCTGTGGTCGTTGGTGTGATCGTTGCTGCTTTGATGTTTGCTTGGGAACATGCGAAGCATATCTTTGCGACCCAAAGACTTGAGGAAGACGGTACTAAGATCTATGAGATCAATGGTCCATTATTCTTTGGTTCAGTTTCTAACTTTAAAGATATTTTTACTCCTAAAGAGGATCCAGCTAAAATCATCATTGAGTTTAAAAATAGCCGTGTTGCTGACCACTCAGCGATTGAAGCGATTGATTCTCTTGCGATGCGTTATATTGCAGAAGGTAAAGAGCTACATTTACGTCACCTAAGCCCAGAGTGTCGCCAGTTATTGAAGAATGCAGGTGATCTATGTGATGTGAACGTTATGGAAGATCCTAACTATCGTGTTGCTGTGGATAAGTTAGCTTAAGCTAATTGCTCAATTCAGTTAGCAGCTCTGATAGACAAAAAAGCCCCACAGCAGTTATCTGCTGTGGGGCTTTTTTGTTGCAGGTCATAATTAAACGACTTTCAATTTAGCTTGTGGCTATCTAGCCTCTTGTCTTCAAGCTTTTGCGGATACAGGTGCTTCTTCTAGCTTACATGGAATGGTGATTATAAATGCACAACCTTGTGAGGCTTGCTGCAATTGAATAGATCCCTTAAGCGTTTGATTGACTAAGTTATACACCAAATGCATCCCTAAGCCAGTACCACCATAGCCGCGCTTAGTCGTATAGAAGGGTTCAAAGATTTTTATTCTCGATTCCTTAGTTAACCCTTTGCCATCATCGGTATATAAAATTTCGACTTGATCTCCCAGTAACGTTGCCTCTATCGTGATCGAGCCATCATTAATGTCTTCAAAACCATGTAATAGGCTATTCATTATAAGGTTGGTAATGACTTGGCTGAGAGCGCCTGGGTAACCGATCATCTCTAGGTCGCTTGGGCAGCCTAGATTGACCACATGCTTGGTCATTTTTAACTTAGGATGCAAGGTCGATAATATTTCTTGTAAATACTCTTCTAGATTGTAAGGACGTAAGGCTTCGCCGGCTTGATCTTCTGATACATGCTTGAAACTTTTAACTAACTTTGCTGCTCGCTCTAAGTTTTTACTAAGAATATCGACACTTTCTTCCATGCTGTGCATAAATTCGGTGAAGTTCTGTTTAGAAATACTGCCCGCTTCAAAGCGTTCATTCATATCTTTAAAAATATCTTTGATAAATGAATGGGTAGTAATGCAAAGGCCAATGGGGGTATTGATTTCATGAGCAACTCCGGCGACTAAGCCACCCAGAGAAGACAGTTTTTCTGATTCAATTAACTGAGTTTGAGTATTACGCAAATTCTCCAGAGTAGTGTGTAGCTCATCGATGGCGTCTTGAAGGTTCTGGGTGCGTTCTTCTACTCGTTGCTCTAACTTATTATTGATCTCAGCGAGCTCTTGTTGCGCGGCTTCTTTGTCTTTAAGTTCTTGATCAATTTCGACGGTAAGCTGATTGAACGAGTCGACCACAGCAGACAGTTCGTCGTTATAACTCTCTCGTTGCAATGTTAAGTGCTGATGTTCATCACTATTGTTTTTATTCTCTAATTGACGATTCAGGTCGATTAGATGGCGGGTGATAATACGGTGTACGCGCCATAACAAGAGCAATGCCAGTAAAATCCCCGAAACCATTTGCATGGTAATAATTTTCTCAGCGGATTGAATGATGTTTTTGAGAATACTTTCGCGGGCAAAGCCAATTTCTAACTCGCCAATCACTCGGCTGGTATGTTCAATGGGGATGACAAAGTGATCATCTTGGGGAGAATCTGAAATATCTCCTTTTTCGAATAGAGTATTATCGTCACTTGATATTCGGACATAACCGATATAATAAAGGTTACTAATACCATCACCTTGAACATTGATTTGCTTACTATCAAAATGCCATAGCGCATTGGCTAATGAGGTCATGTGGCTTGATTGGATCTCGACTACCCGAGTATGGAATTGATTTTCTTCTTCTTTATAATTGATGTAGATAAGCACAGCGGTTGCAAAGCCGTTGATGACAATGGACGCTAAAACAATGCTAATGGCAATACGCCAAGCAATAGGGACGTTCTTTCTAATAAAGATGGTGAAATCCACATTTAGTAATTTTGAATAAACTATGCAATAAGTGTAGTAAGTTTTTACTATGGTGGATAGAAATAGGTCAGATTTAATCTTAACTTTCGGGCCTTTTTGATCTTGAATGGCCTAAATTGATGTATTTGTATTATTCGGGATCAATTCCCCCGCGAAACGGGGGATAGGGGCTTAATTTTTAGGCTTCTTCAGCACAAAGAATAATAATGGAATCAGGATTAAGGTCAGTAACGTAGAGACCAAAATGCCAAAGATCAAAGAAATAGCTAGGCCATTAAAAATAGGGTCATCTAAGATAAAGAAAGCCCCTGTCATCGCTGCGACCCCCGTTAATATGATGGGTTTTGCTCGCACTGCCGCAGACTGAATAACCGCTTGTTCTAATGCCATTCCTTGGGATATTTGCTGATTAATAAAATCCACCAATAGGATGGAGTTACGCACAATTATTCCCGCCAAGGCGATCATGCCAATCATTGACGTAGCGGTATATTGAGCGCCAAACAAGGCATGCCCAGGCATTACGCCAATTATGGTGAGGGGAATCGGTGCCATTATCACCAAAGGAATGGTATATGAACGAAACTGGGCGACGACTAGTAGGTAGATCAGAATCATACCAATACCATAAGCAATGCCCATGTCGCGGAATGTTTCGTAAGTAATTTGCCACTCGCCATCCCATTTTATTTCGATATCTTGTGCGATACCGGCTGTGCTGGGGAGGGCAATAAACTTTTGCTGCCAAGAGGGATGTTGCTCTTTGATACGGCCAGTAATATCAAATAGGCCGTATAGAGGACTATCTAATGGGCCGGCCATATCGGCTGTCACAAACATCACTGGGCGTTGGTTCTTGTGATAAATCGTTTGCTCGATATGAGACTTTTCAATGCGGAGGACTTCACTTAAGGCAATCAACTGCCCCTGATAATTTTTTACTTTCAGCGCGAGTACTTGATCAAAGCGATCGCGATAGCTCTGGCTTAGGTGAAGGCGCATGGGCAAAGCGAATTTTTGTTGGTCGCTGTGTAAATAACCAATATCCCAACCGGAAGTCGCCGTGATAATGGCTTGGTTAATCGTTTGCTCATCGAGACCTAATAGCTGGGCACGATTGCGTTCGATCACCAAGTTCCATTGCTGTTGCGGTGCATCTATCCAGGTATCAATATCAACAACGTCATCCGCTTGCTTGAAAATTCTGCTCAGCTCATCCGCCGCGTCAAGTTGCTGTTGGTAATTCAAACCATATACTTCAGCACTGATGGGGGCCATTACGGGAGGACCCGGAGGCACTTCCACTATTTTCACGTTGGCATTAAATTGCTGACCTATCGCTTGTAGGGGTTCTCTTAGACTGATCGCGATGTCATGACTTTGGCGCTCACGTAATGATTTATCCACTAGATTTATTTGCAGATCTCCCTGATGAGGCGCTTGGCGTAGATAATATTGGCGTACCAGTCCATTGAAGTTAATCGGTGCCGCACTGCCACTATAGAGTTCGATATCTTTTACTTCCGCGACTGTGATTACATAGTCAGATAGTTCATCAAGTACCCGTAACGTTTGTTCTAAGCTCGTGCCCTCAGGCATATCGACGATGATCTGCAGTTCGGATTTATTATCAAAAGGTAGCATTTTGAGGACCACGACTTTCATCGCGGGTAGAGCGACGGCTAGCAGGATCAATACCATTGTCGCGAACATTAAGCCCGAACGATTACGGCGAGCATTGGCGCCAATAATAAACGGCGACATAATACGCTGAAAAAATAGGAAAGAGCGGGTACTACTAGCATCGTGTTCGACTGCAGTATTTGCACTGCTACCGTGATTGTCCGTATTTGAGTGCTCGCCTGTATTTGAGTGATCGCTATGCTTGAGTAACTTGTACGCTAACCAAGGGGTGACAATAAACGCCACTAATAAAGAGATAAGCATGCCGGTAGAGGCGTTAATAGGAATCGGGCTCATGTAAGGCCCCATTAGGCCAGAAACGAAAGCCATCGGCATCAAGGCTGCAATAACGGTAAAGGTGGCTAGAATCGTTGGGCTGCCCACCTCGTCAACGGCTTTCGGGATAAGGCTTAGTAGATTGGTATTTTTATCCTTATCGAGTTGCATATGGCGGTGGATATTTTCTACCACGACTATCGCATCATCCACTAAGATACCAATGGAGAAAATAAGGGCGAATAGCGAGACTCGGTTCAGCGTAAAGCCCCATACCCAAGAAGCAAACAAGGTGAGGGCTAGGGTAATGAAAATCGCACTGCCGACAATAATTGCTTCACGCCAGCCCATGGTCGCTAATACCAAAAGGACAACGGCCAAGGTAGCAAATAGCAGCTTGCCGATGAGTTTATTCGATTTGTTTTCCGCGGTAAGGCCATAGTTGCGCGTTTCGGTAATGATTACGGAATCTGGAATCAAGCGATTTTGCAGGCGTATTAAGCGTTCGGTAATGGCATTGGTGATATCAACCGCATTGGTACCCGGTTGCTTGGCGATTGCTAGGGTCACAGCAGGACTGGCTTGGGGATTAGCTGGAGTTTTTATCAGCACATAATTACTGGGCTTATCTGCCTGCTGACTAATCGTCGCAATATCACTCAGATATAATACTCCCTGCTCACTATTACTCGCTTGAGAGCGGCCAATAATTAGGTTCTCTATATCGCTAATGTTCTTTAAGAAGCTCCCCGCTTGCAACTTAATCACCTGATTATTTGCAATAATCGGTGTTAGCTGGCCGCCAGAGTTAGCACTGGCAAGACGTTGGCTGATATCGGCAAAGCTAATGTTATGGCCATTCATCTTGCTGGGGTCGAGCTCAATGCTGAGCACGGAATTATGCTGGCCAAGGGTATAGATATCCCGTGTGCCGGCAATTGTTTTTAATTCGGTTTCTAAGCTATGGGCTAAACGTGTGAGATCTTCATGGCTATAAAGATTGTCTTTACTGGATAGGGTTAGGGCCATAATAGGCACATCATCAATTCCCATCGGCTTAATAATCGGTTTACCGATATTGAGCCCCACAGGAAACCAATCGGCGTGGGATTCAACCTGATTGTACAGATTTACAATGGCTTGTTGTCTAGGAACCCCAACTTCAAAAGCAACGGTTAATACTGCTTGGCCTGGAGTACTGATGGAGAAAATATCATCTACCCCCGCGAGTTCAGATAATACTTGTTGAGCAGGAATTGAAATTAATTGCTCGACTTCCTTTGCACTTGCCCCTGGGTAGGCAATGAAAATATTGGCAAAGGTCACATCGATTTGTGGCTCTTCTTCTTTTGGTGTCACGACTATGGCAAAGAAGCCTAACAATAATGCAACCAGTGCGAGCAAGGGGGTTAATGCCGAGTTTTGAAAGCTTGCGGCCATCAAGCCGGCTATGCCCATTTTTTTAGAGTTCGGAGAGGAGCTAGAATTGGGGTCTTGGTTATGAGTACTCATAATTAAAGCCCCGAGCTGATGGATTTAGCGGCTTCGATAGCGTGGATCGCGATTTCTTCATTACTCTCTAAGCCTGCTGAAACTTCAATCAGATCAACACTATTATCATCAGCAGCATCAACAGGAGCCGCTGACTTGATTCTTTGCCCTAAGCGGATATAGCGTAATTTGAATTGATCACTGCGTTCATCCTTGATGAATAACTTAGCGACTTCTCCTTGCTGCAGCACGGCGCTAACAGGCACATAAATTCCTTTTCTTGCGACGCTAGGTAAGGCAACTTTTACCCATGATCCAGGCGTCAATGTTGAATAATTACTGGTTGAATTATTGTAGGTCGGCAGCTCTATGCGCGCGCGCACACTGCTGAAACGATTATCCGCGTATGGATATAAAGTAATTGTCTTCGCGCTGAAACGTTGATCTTGAGTTTGGATATAAATTTTATCCACCATAGAGCTATTGAGGTGTTTCGTCAGACGCTGTGGAATATCGGTAACCGCACGTAGTGGCTGAGGCGCGAAACCTGTCATTAAAGCTTGCCCTGGATTCACCAACTCTCCTACTTGTACCATACGTTGACTAACTACACCGGCATACGGAGCTTTAACGTGAGTATAAGACAGCTGATCTTGGGCTTGTTTAGCCGCTGCTTGGGCAGCGAGCACGGCCGCTTGGGTACTTTTAGCTTTGGCTATAGAGCTATCGAACTCACCTTGAGAGAGAGTCTTTTTTGCCAATAAAGATCGATTACGTTTTAGTAATATCTGCGCATCTTCGTTCAATGCTTGAGCTTGCGCTACGTTGGCTTTGGCTTGACTGAGCTGTGCTTGTTGTTGGCTATCATTGATCAGAATTAACGTTTGGCCAGCTGTGACATGGTCGTTTATATCAACCTTTATCACTTCCACTATGCCAGACGTTTGCGCTGAAATAGTACTTTGGTTGATCGCTTCTAACCGAGCATCAAGTTCGATATAAGAAGGCATTGTTTGAATACGAGTGATGAGGGTTTCAAGCTTGTTTGTTTGTTGTTCAGCGGCAACACTGGCTTGGCTGGAAACAAGGAATAAAAGAGTCATTAAACTCGTTGATACGAAGTTGAAAGGCTGTAGGGGCTTCAACATAAAATAACTCTCTCAATAGATGGCTAAGCAAGCAGGAAATCACTATATTCCAATAAAGGAATATAGTAAAGGCAAGGTGCTAAATTGTCAGCTAAAAGCCTGAGCCAGGTTGAGCGAGGTATGTTTCTTCTTCTGTGGTAGATGTTCTATTTAATAGACGGTTGCGGTGGGGGAAACGCGAGAACCGAGCAATGACTTCCTGATGCTGGTGGGCGTAACTTACAAATCCGTGGGCGAGGTCAGCGAAACTCGCGGGGGCATCGCTGGCTAGCTGCTCAAATTTCTCAATGGCTAGGTTCTGCATATTCAATTGTTCGCAGTGCTCTAACGGCAAATAAAAGAAAACTCTTTGTAATGGCGTGAGTTTTTTATCCTCACCTTTACGGATGCCTTCTAAGGCCCAATGCAGGGCTAGGCTATCTTGAGTGAATGCTTGAGCATTATTGCGATACATATTACGGCTGAATTGATCGAGTACGATAATGGCTGCTAAACGTCCCTGAGGTGTTTCAAACCAAGAGGGGTAATGACCGGTTAATAATGCTTTTAGTGTGGGTTCAAAGCGTTGCTGAATATCAGCGTCGATTGTCTCATTCTTACTCCACCAGAGTTTACTTTGCTGTTTGGATATATCCTGAGCGCTCCTGGGCTGCGTTTGCTCGCAGTCTTTACCAAACCAAAAATCTAATACTGTTTTCGCTTCCATGAAGTTAGCCTGTTCATCATTATTTTTCAGTAAAAGTATATACGCAATCCCAATCATCTGCAGGGGGAGTATGCTGAAAGTCTTTAATTCTTCCGCGATAAAGTAGGGTGATTTTTTCATAGTCACTATCACAGTAATGATCGATTTTATCGAGCATTTCCAGCGCTTGTGACCAATCTCTTTCGCAGTATAATTCTATCGCCTCATTTAATAGTGCTGATTTACGAATAGCGTCCAAGCTGCAGCTTTGTAAACGACTCATCGGTTCTAGAATACGAATAGGTTCTTTTTTACCTTTGACTCTCACTTTATC
>MAAB01030464.1_pt1 | contig 13797 bp, 9 predicted proteins | sample 1115991 | NCBI WGS metagenome assembly MAAB01 (sample SAMN04961124, study PRJNA320927) | seawater metagenome | isolation source: sample BD02T18 sea water enriched with oil for 18 days | place: USA:Gulf of Mexico | collected 2013-07-27
ATCTAGTCCCATTTCTTCTAAACGAGCGTCAAGTACATCTAAACGTTCTTCACGTTGACTACCACCAATTATTTCACCAATGCCTGGCGCTAATATATCCATCGCAGCAACTGTTTTACCATCGTCATTTAAACGCATATAAAATGATTTAATGTCTTTTGGATAGTTTTGTAATACCACAGGACCATTAAAGTGTTCTTCAGCTAAGTAACGTTCATGCTCTGAATTTAAATCAACGCCCCAAGCAACAGGATTTTCAAACTTCTTATCACATTGTTCTAAGATAGTTATAGCATCAGTGTAATCTAAACGAACAAAGTCGTTATTAATTACAGAATCTAAACGCTCAAGCACAGTTTTATCTACGCGCTGTTGGAAAAATGCCATATCATCTGCACGTTCTTCAAGCACTGCAGCAAAGACATATTTTAACATTTCTTCTGCAAGATCTGCGGCATCTGATAAGTCAGCAAAAGCGATTTCTGGTTCAATCATCCAGAACTCAGCTAAATGACGTGTTGTATTTGAATTTTCAGCACGGAAGGTTGGGCCAAAAGTATATACTTTAGACAAAGCACAAGCATAGGTTTCAACGTTTAATTGACCAGAAACGGTTAAAAATGTTTCCTTGCCAAAAAAATCTTGCTTGTAATCTACTTCACCTTTATCTGTTCTTGGTAAATTTTCCATATCAAGGGTACTAACACGGAACATTTCGCCGGCACCTTCACAATCACTACCAGTGATTAATGGTGTACTGATCCAAAAATATCCTTTGCTATGAAGAAAGCGATGAACGGCTTGTGCCAAGGTATTTCTAACTCGCGTAACAGCGCCACCAATATTGGTACGGGCACGTAGATGAGCTTGTTCACGTAAAAATTCAATACTATGACGTTTTGCAGCCATAGGGTAGGTATCGGGATCATCAACAAAACCATGAACTTCAACCTTTGTTGCTTGAATTTCAAATGACTGACCTTTACCTGGAGACTCTACTAAGATGCCAGTCACTTTGACTGCGGCGCCTGTAGTAAGTTTTAATACTTCAGATTGATAATTATCTAATTCATTGGGTGTAATCGCCTGAATGGCGTCAAAACATGAACCATCATGAATAGCTAAGAAAGAAATGCCTGCTTTAGAATCACGGCGGGTTCTGATCCAGCCGTTGACAGTTATTTCTTCGTTTACAGGGTATTGTCCTGCTAAGACATCAGTAATCGCTATAACTGACATTTATCAACCTCTTTATACTAGTAAGTTTGTTCTCGATTTAAGGAGGAGTATGTTACCGTGCTGATAAGGTTTAACAAGTAAAAATTGAATGATCTGGCCTAAAAAAGCAACAAAATGGTAAATATCTTTTATTGAGGTCTGCTTTTAGGCTAATTACAACAAAGGAAAGTAAAAAACCAACCAAAAACAGGCTCAATCTAATCAAAAACTTTTACCTGCAATTACTTAGTTTTCTACTACAAAATCTATATTAGAAGGGTGTTATCTAACGCTAAAACAATCATCCTCGATTAATATGGCCTTAATTGCATTGATTAGAGTAGATATTTGTTCAGCATTGATGATCAATGGCGGCATAATATAAATAAGTTTGCCAAATGGTCGGATCCAAACCCCTAATTCGACAAAACGCTTTTGAATATTAGCCACATTAACGTTTTGTGTGGTTTCAATAACACCAATACTACCTAAAGCACGAGCATCAGCGACACGTTCAAACTGGGCTAATGGGAGTAATTCATCTTGATATTGTTGCTCAATCAATTTTACCTTAGTTTGCCAATCGTCATTGAGTAATAAATCTATACTGGCATTTGCTACGGCACAGGCTAAAGGATTACCCATATAAGTAGGCCCGTGCATAAAGCAACTGGCTTCTCCTTGACTGATCACTTCGGCTATATTATCAGTACACAAGGTCGCCGCTAAAGATAAATACCCCCCGGTTAAGGTTTTCCCCAAACATATAATATCAGGGGTTATTTCTGCCCACTCACAGGCAAATAACTTACCGGTACGACCTAGTCCGGTAGCAATTTCATCGGCAATAAATAATACCTGATATTGGTCACATAGTTTTCGACAGGCTTTTAAATAATTTGGATGATAAAAGCGCATGCCTCCCGTGCCTTGTACAATGGGTTCGATGATAAAAGCCGCGAGTGATTGATGATGTTGCTCAAATAGTTGTTCTAGGGGCTTCATTTCATCATCATGCCAAGGCTGATCAATCATTATTGAAGGAGCAGGGGCAAAATAATTTTTCATTAATACGTTATCAAAAATCTGGTGCATGCCTGTAACGGGATCACAAACAGACATAGCGGCAAAGGTATCTCCGTGATAACCATTGCGAACAGTCAATAATTTGTGTTTTTCCGTTTGATTTTGACTTTGCCAATATTGTAATGACATTTTTATCGCGACTTCGACAGCAACTGAACCACTATCGGAAAAGAATACTTTGTTTAAACCAGCAGGACTGATGTTGATCAGCTTTTCGCCAAGTTCAATGGCGGGCTGGTGCGTTAATCCACCAAACATTACATGGGACATCTTTTGTGCTTGATCAACGAGCGCTTTATTAAGAGATGGGTGATTATAACCATGTAACACTGACCACCATGATGACATGCCATCGATCAATTTTTCACCACTAGCCAAGTTAATTTCCACGCCTTGTGCTGACTCTACTAGATAAGAAGGCAGGGGATTTGTCATTGAAGTATAAGGGTGCCAGATATGTTGACGGTCAAAATCGAGCAATTCTGTATATTTATTGTTCATTTGTTAACTTTTTAGTGGTGTTTTTGTTGACAACTCGCTGTATCGCCATAGACTACCCGTTAAAATAAAGAGATGCAATTTCAATTGATATGGGTAATTCAGCGATGCTTCAGCAAAATCAGTCATTAAATAATCAAATAAGCACCATTCGACATAATTGGAGCTTTGATGAAGTTAATGCATTATTTAATTTGCCATTCAATGATCTGATGTTCCAAGCACAAACAGTTCATCGTGAAAACTTTAATGCCAATGAAGTGCAAGTGAGTACACTATTATCAATCAAAACAGGAGCATGCCCTGAAGATTGTAAATATTGTTCACAAAGCGCTAGGTATAATACGGACATTGAAAAAGAACGTTTGATGGAAGTAGAGAAGGTACTTGAAGCAGCAAAGATAGCCAAAGAACAAGGCTCAACACGTTTTTGTATGGGAGCTGGTTGGAGAAACCCTAAAGCCCGTGACATGCCTTTTGTATTAGAAATGGTCAAAGGTGTTAAAGCGATGGGCTTAGAAACCTGTATGACACTGGGCATGATTGATGGAGGTCAAGCAGATGAATTACAAGAGGCAGGTTTAGATTACTACAACCATAACCTTGATACTTCTCCAGAACATTACAATTCAATTATCACTACCCGTAGTTATCAAGACAGATTAGACACTTTACAGAATGTCCGTGATGCCGGCATGAAAGTATGCAGCGGCGGTATTATTGGTTTAGGTGAAAAAGCGCAAGACAGAACTTCTTTTTTAACGCAATTGGCCAATTTACCAAAACACCCTGACAGTGTGCCAATTAACATGCTAGTAAAAATAGCAGGAACACCTTTAGCCGATGTAGATGATTTAGAACCCTTTGATTTTGTTCGTTGTATTGCCGTTGCTCGTATAATGATGCCAAAAAGCCATGTCCGTTTATCTGCTGGACGTGATGCAATGAATGAACAAATGCAAGCTATGTGTTTCTTAGCAGGGGCAAACTCAATATTTTATGGTTGTAAATTACTTACCACAGGTAACCCTGAAGCAAACAAAGATATGCAATTATTTGCAAAATTAGGTATTAATACCGAAACCATTGCTAACCAAGTTGATGAAAACGAAGAAGAATTGATGTTACAAACAAAAGTCTCAGAACAACAGAACAGTGACTTATTTTATAATGCTGCTAATTAACTGAGTTATCGCCTGATGTCTTTTAGCTATATTAGCCAACAGCTTGAAAACCAACGAGACAATCATTTATTAAGACAGCGCCAACTTGTTGAAGAACAAGCAGGGCGTGAACTTGTTGTTAATGGTAAACGTTACCTTAATTTTTCATCGAATGATTATTTAGGCTTAAATAATCATCCAAAAATTAATCGAGCAATGCAGGAAGGCGTTGATCTATTTGGCACTTCATCTTGTTCATCAAGTCTTGTTACCGGATATAACTATGCTCATCAAGCATTAGAAGAAACCATTTGTACTTGGCTTAATAAACCTAAGTGTTTGTTATTTAATAGTGGTTTCTCAGCTAATTATGGCGTATTGAACGCTTTAGCAAATGAACAAACACAATTTTGGCTTGATAAGCTATCACATGCTTCTTTAATTGATGGCGCTTTATCAGGAAAAGCTAAAGTTCAGCGATTCTTACACAATGACTATGCTCAACTAGATAAAAAGTTAACGTTAAAGCAATTAACAAATAACCTTATTGTTTCTGAAGGTGTTTTTAGTATGGATGGTGACCAAGCTGATATTGTTCAGTTACATAACATCGCCAAGAAACATCAGGCATGGTTATATGTTGATGATGCTCATAGCATTGGCATGATCGGCAAAGAAGGTCAAGGTAGCACATCCTATGATGACAATATTGATATTGTTATGGCGACATTTGGTAAGGCGATTGCAACCAGTGGAGCATTTATCGCCTGTGACGATAACTTGCATGAATATTTAGTTAATTTTGCTAGACATTATATTTATTCTACGGCGATATCCCCAGCGATATCGTGGGCGACAAAAACAAGTATCGAAATTATTCAAAAAGAACACTGGCGAAGAGAAAAAATAATCCAGTTGAGTCATTTGTTTTCGTCTACACTTAACAAAAATATCAGCTTAATTCCTACAACATCTTCGATTCATGGCATTGTTTTAGGCTCAGAGCAAAAAGCATTAGAGATCGCGCAACATTTGAAAAATCAAGGGATTTGGCTAACGGCTATCAGACCACCAACGGTAGCTAAAAACTCATCTAGATTACGCGTTACCATTTGTGCAAGTCATAATGATAGTGATATCATGTATTTAGCAGAATGTCTTAATAAGGTTATCAATTAATGCTAGACGTAGTAAATCGAAATAAAATAGCTAAATCGTTTGGTTCTGCCAGCAATTCATACGACTTTTCGGCGCGATTACAGCGTTTTAGTGGCAAAAACCTTATGCCTTGGCTTCCAAATAGAAACGATTTAACCGTTGTTGACCTAGGATGCGGGACAGGTTTTTTTACCGATATATTATCTGGTCGATACCAGCAGGTTATTGGCCTTGATATTTCAACTAACATGCTTAATTTTTCGAAAAACAACCGAGATAAAAGCATTGTTTGGTTAGAAGCGGATGCTTATAAATTACCTTTTAAAGATGCATCAATTGATTTGATTTATTCCAATTTAATGATCCAATGGTGCGATAATTTAGCCGTGGTAATCAAAGAAATTTTAAGGGTATTAAAACCTGGTGGCTTATTTATTTTTTCTACCCTTATCGATGGTACTTTATTTGAACTTAAATCATCGTGGAAACAAGTAGATGATGATATGCATGTTATTGATTTTAAGTCTGATGGGGAATTAGAATCAGTATTTGATTCACTGAACTGCAAATTAATCGATAAAAAAAGTAAAGATATTATTCTAGAATATGAAAATGTCTTACACCTCGCTAGAGAGCTTAAAGACTTAGGGGCTAATCAGGTTCCGAAGAAGCAAAGTAAAGGTTTAGCTGGAAAAGATAAGTGGCAAAAGATGATGCAAAGCTATCAAGATTTCCTTGAGCCTAACGGAGTTTACCCTGCAACTTACCGTGTATATTCTGGTATGGTCGTAAAACTAAACAACTAACCTAAGATTAATACCCATTTATAATGATAAAGAAAATGAAAAAGTTTTTCATAACAGCAACAGATACAGATGCAGGTAAAACCTACGTAGCCCAAGCTTTTGTTAATGCACTCGTGGGTAAACAATATAAGGTTGCGGCATATAAACCTGTCTCAGCTGGTTGTCAGTTAATTGATAGTCAGTTAGTTAATGAAGATGCTTTATTATTAGCCAAACAAGCAAATTGTCATCAAACTATTAGTCAAATTAATCCAATAGCTTTTGAAAAACCTATTGCTCCACATATTGCTGCAGCAGAGATGAATCAAGAAATTAGCATCTCATTATTGAAAGCGCATTACTCAGAAGTAGTTAACATACAGCCTGAGATTATTGTTACAGAAGGCGCGGGCGGGTGGCGTTTACCTTTAGGTAACGGGCATTACTTATCTGAATTTGCTCAAACAACGAACCAAGAAGTCATTCTAGTCGTCAATATGAAACTTGGTTGCCTCAATCATGCCGTGTTAACTTATCAAGCAATAATAAATGATGGGCTTAACTGTGTTGGCTGGATAGCAAACTGTCAGCAAGAAATGCCATATTTAGATGAAAATATTAGCGAACTTCAAAAACTAATCACAGCCCCTTTATTGGCTCAATTATCACTAGAGCCAGATATATCTACAGCCTCATCACGTTTTGACTTAACGCCATTAAATTTATAAGTTTATTTCTTTAACCAAACAGTTTCTTAGTACCCTAATCTAGTCATCTTTATCAACCAAATCACTAATCAGCTAACTATTTTTACTTTGTTAGTTGCATCACACACGCTGAGGCTATAAAACCTGATCGTGTTTTGTACTGTTCTGATTTATTCACCTTATCATCAATTTGCTTAATCAATAGCTCTGGAAGGGTGACATTTATTTTATGACTCTTTCCTAAATAGGGCACTATATCGAAATCAACAATTGCCCAAGTGATATTAGTTTCAGTATTTTCTGCAATCATTTTGTCTAACAAACTGGCATGTGGAATTGCTTCTCCATATTCAGCCAATATCGCTAAATGATCTGCAATCACATTATTTACTCCATCATATACAACATCAATTGACTGACCGATTACCTGACAACCAGGCAGATCAGGCACCATGAGTAACCAATCATTTTCAATTATTCTTCGTGAAATTCTTACCGGATATTTCATCTTAACCCCTTTAATCTTTATATTTTCACTATAACCCTTATAACCCCCTTTAGCAACATATTAATAACCCCAGCAACCCTTTATAACAACCAGCGAATAACTCCGGCAACCCCAACAATACCGAAAAGGGTAACCCTACTAACCCCGTAAAGATATTTGTAAGTAAACACTTGGCCTTAAATTCAAAGTAGAAAGGAAGGCTAGAAAAACCAGAAGATTTAGTAAAAATAAAACTGAGAGTTGTTGGAGTCTGTATTAAAGGGCAGGTATAAGTTTTACTGAAGGACTATTTGGTTATCGAAAAAGGTATTATCTTTAAAAAGGGAACGCTATTTGGAAGTGAGCGCCTGTATTAGACTCAAGGCAATTAAATGTTCCATCTAGTTTGCTGGTAATAAGATTGTAGCTTATTGACATGCCTAAACCTGAACCTCCTATTGATCTTGCTGTTGTGTAAAATGGTTCAAAAACCCGTTCTCGCTGTTGTGTTGTTAAACCTACGCCGTTATCACGAAAATCAATAATTACATTAGTATCATCAACCGCTAGTTCGATATGGATCTCACCATTTTTTTTGTCCTTAAATCCATGTTTTACTGAGTTCATGATCATGTTTGTCATAATCTGGGCAAGCACACCAGGATAACTGTTTAATTTGATTTCCTTGTTGGAACTAACATGGATATGATGTCCGCCTTGTTTAAATTGTGGACTTAGGCTTTGTATAAGTTCCTCTAGATATGTTTTTAGTTCAAACTCCCGTCTATCCTCACTACTTTGATCAACAGCAACTTGCTTAAAGTTTCGAATGAGTTCACTGGCCCTTTGAAGATTTCGTTGTAAAATACCAGCTGATTGTTTCGAGTTCTTAAGTAAACTCTCTATCATGGATTTTTTCAATTGACCCGTTTTATATTCTTTTTCAAATATTACAATATGTTCTGATAAATGAGATGAAGCGGTAACACTTACACCTAGAGGGGTATTAATTTCATGAGCAACCCCAGCAACTAAACCACCAAGCGCCGCCATTTTTTCAGACTCTACTAATTGATCTTGTGCTGTATTTAATTTTAGGTTTACTTGAGCCAAAGTTTCCATGTTCGCTTGTAAGGTTTGATTCGCTTTATGCTGAGTTTGACGACTTTTATAAATAACAATTAACAGTATTAAAATTGCGAAACTAGCGACTGCAGTGATAATAAGAACAATATATTGCCTTTGAATAACATTTGACTGTTTAGCTAATTCTTTTATTTGGAAGCTTTGTTGAGTTTCTAGATTTTTTAGTAAGTTTTTTCTTTCAGTAATTTGATTTCCTAAATTTGAAATTGCATTCTCTTTTTCATTAATGTCTTTTTTTAAAATACTTAAGTTATCTATATTATTTGCCAGCTGTATATTGCTAATACCGAGCTCTTGTTTCACTTCACTGTAGTTATCTTGGAGTAATTGAAAATCGTTTTTAGTTTCCTTTAATTCATCATTCTGTTTTTCCAGTCTTTTATTTTGAGATGTTAGCCTTATTTGCTGGGCCTTTAGCTCTTTTTTTTGAGTTTTAAGTAATTCTTCTCGACTACTTATATTGTCTTCAAGTTGTCGTAGCTTTGAAGACTGCAGTTGGATTTCTTTTAAACTGTCGGTAATGGTTTCATCCATCTCATTTAATACATTGGCTATATCTAACTCTGTACCACCAAGTACCAAAATATCAGGTAAGACTTTTAAATTAGCATTAAGCATTTGATATCTGTTTAATTCAAATACTAGTTTATTTTCTTTAGTCTCAATAAAATTAAGCATGGTATATTTTTTATCTTTAGCACCATCACTGACAATTACCGTTGCTTGTTTATTAAGTTGCTTGCTAACTTCCTTAATCATTTCAGATTTTGATTTATCCAAAACCACAAGCTGTAATTGATCTAATTGATCAATAGAAATTATTTTGGTGACTTCAAGAGTATAGTTATTTACTTTCATGCCCTGCATTTGCTTCAAGGCGGAGAAATATGTTTTATCATCGCCAAAAAAACCAACGCTAAAAGTTTTATTATGCTTATCAGGCCATTGTACGTATTTAATAAAATTAAACACATAGGCCGATTTTACTTTATTTGAAACACCTTGTTGAATTGACATTGCTGGGGGAGTACATAACAGAATACTTAAAAATATAAGTATTTTTAATCTAGTCTGTTGTATTGAATATTTACGTTTCAACATATACAAATGAGTCCATTAATATAATCAGCTTAGAATAATTGCAGAAATCGTTTATTTTACTTCTATGCCTACATAACGCGTCAGTGAAGCGCTGTAACAATGCATTAACATAATTTTAGTCTATTCTTAATGTATTGACATTTTTGTTTTAATTCATATGCGAATTAACAATATTTAAGCACAATAATCTATATGAATTTATGATTATGCTCAGGTGAACAAATGAACGATGATGATTTTCTAGTTATTATTGATGACACTGAAGACGTACAAGAGCCATTATCTACTAATATGGATGATTATTGGCATGTACTAATTGTTGATGATGAAATTGAAGTACATTCCGTAACTCAATTGGCATTAGATGAAATACAAATATTCGGTAAAAAATTGAAGTGTCATTCTGCTTTTGATGGACAGCAAGCACGTCAACTTTTGCAAGGTGATATATCTTTCGCAATGGCTTTAATTGATGTAGTTATGGAGTCAGATCAAGCAGGTTTAGACCTTGTTAGTTGGATCAGAGAGGTGAATAAAAATAGCCATATTCGTTTAGTATTAAGGACGGGGCAACCTGGTCAAGCTCCAGAAAAAGAGGTGATTTCTGACTATGATATTAATGATTACAAAGAAAAAACAGAATTAACATCAACAAAACTTTATACACTTACTTACGCTTGCATACGAGCGTATCGAGATATAAAAGCCCTATATGAAAATAAAAAGGGTCTTGAAACCATTATACAATCTTCCAATAAAATTTTTGCTCATCAATCAATCAATAGTTTCACTCAAGGTGTCTTACAACAGTTATGTGCATTACTTCATATTAGACACAGTGCACTTTATGCTGATGTTAATTTTATTGTTGCATCACACAGTGGCGATAAAAGCAAAATCATTGCTGCAACGGGCCGGTTTAAGGACTCCTTAAATGATCAATTAGATAGTGTTATTAACCGAGTAGGGGATGAAGCAATAAGATCAGTATTTGAAAATGGTGGACATCACTTTGGTGATAATTATTTTATTGGAGTATATGAATCCCATTTACATGACAACAATGTCTTTTATATTGAAGGTATTAATGAAATTAATGAGCTTGATAGGCAACTTATTACACTTTTTGGTACCAATATTGGAGTGGCATTCGATAATCAATCGATGTTAGAAGAAGTAGAGATCACTCAACGAGAGATGATATATCGGATGAGTGAAGCTGTTGAAAGTAGATCAAAGGAAACAAGTAATCATGTCAAAAGGGTAGCTTTAACTTGCCAATATTTAGCCAGAGTTATTGGCTTGAGCGAAAAAGATGTAGATTTACTTTATAAAGCAGCACCTCTTCATGACATTGGTAAAATTGCTATACCTGACCGTATTTTGAACAAACCAGCAAAGTTAAACGACGAAGAATGGCAAATAATGAAATCTCATGCACAAATTGGTTATGATATTCTTGCCTCTTCAGAGCTTGCTGTATTAAGGAGCGGGGCTATTGTGGCAGTTCAACACCATGAGAACTGGGATGGTTCTGGTTACCCTAATGGATTAAAGGGGGAAGAAATTCACATTTTTGGTCGTATTGCCTCTATTGCGGATGTATTTGATGCGCTAATCAATAAACGTTGTTATAAACCCGCTTGGACTATCGATGAAACCTTGGGATTTTTTAAAGAAATGTCTGGAGTTAAATTTGATCCCTCATTGGTAGCATTAGTCTTTACACATTTAGATGACCTAATGGCGATACAAGATAAATATATTGATTAGACATCACATAAAGAACTTAAAAATGGTTTGATTTTTGTAAAAATCAACACAAATTCTATAACCAACTATAATTGCACTAATATACAGATATCATTAAGTCATGATGTTTTCGTAATTGGCTAATTTCTTCTTCTAATTTCTTCTTCTAATTTAGTATGAAGGGAGTACAGATATGAGTATTTCAAAGGCATACCAGATCTACTTTAATCGTGCTATTCAAACCACCTTGTATTTTGCCTTCTTATTCTTTTCAGGTTATTCCTTAGGTAGTAATGAAGAAAGCGACGACAACTTATTTCATTTATCTATGGATGAACTATTAAATATCGATGTTACGGTTCAAAAAAGGCTTGAAAAGATAGTTGACGTTCCTATCGCGACTACCGTGCTGCAAAAGGATCAGGTATTAGGGACATTTTCCAATAATCTAGAGGAATTGCAGGCTTATTTTTCCTCTATGAGCTACAGAAAAGGTAATACCACACGAAATTCAGCGCTAACAATTAGAGGCATTGGCACCATTTCTTTTAGTATTGCTGCCGAACCCAGTGTTTCAACTTTGGTAGATGGAGTTGTACTAGGTCGTTCTGGTCAGGCATTTGTCGATCTTTATGATGTTGAACGAGTAGAGGTGTTGCGTGGACCACAAGGCACATTGTTCGGTAAGAATGCATCCGCGGGAGTTGTTAATATTATAACATCAAGCCCGTCTGAAACGCTTGAATCTCAAATTAACACTATGCTTACGGAGGACAGCGAGTATAAAACCGTGCTCAAAGTTTCAGGACCTTTAAGGGATGACGCTCGAGCGAGCCTTACTTTATTTAAAGCCGGATTTGATGGTTATATTACCAATGTGTATAACAACGAAACTGTTAACGGCTACGATCGCCAAGGATTAAGGGCCAAACTTGATTACGACCTAAATGAAAATAGCACAGTTAAATTTATATTGGAGCACTATCGCGCCAACGACGACTGTTGTGCGGATCTGGAAGCTTTGCCAAGCGGTCGCAATCCTTCTTCCGAAGCAAGTCCAGTCAGTAACGGCGTAGTTAATGGTGTTGCCGATATAGATTTGCAACAACGCGAGCTTGATCATGATTTTGAAACTCGAACCATTGATAAAACTGATGCCTTTTCAATCCAGCTAGATAAACATATAGGAGAATTCGATTTAACCTCAATAACCGCTCATAGAGTGTGGGAGAATACTGAATATCGCGAAGGTGATTTTACCTCGATTGCAGGTGATTCTCATCTGCCAGTATTCGGAGTACCTTTTCAGTTACACGACATTGGTCCACAAAGTTGGCGTCAAACTTCGCAAGAACTGCGGTTAGCTTCCCCGCAAGATAAAACCAATGTATATCAGATAGGATTATTTCTATGGGATATGACATCGGAAAGAAAATTTACCCGTTATGCTAGCTGTCAAAACAATGCCGGTCAAAATGATCAGATACTACAAGAAAATATAAACCTTACTTGTAATGCAAATGACATAGTAGATGCAACTGGCTACATGAGTACCTCGTTTAAAAATTTAGCATTATTTGCTGACGGTAAGTATAATTTCAGTGAGGATATGCGTTTACTTTATGGTTTACGTTACACCAAAGATAAAGTGGACTTTAATCATAATAGAGTGAATAACGATCCCTTTGGCAGGCGTGGCGTAGGTGTCAGGCCTAGTTCGCTAAATAGCAATTTCTCGGGTACAACTCGTGAATCTAATGTGTCAGCTAAATTAGGTATCCAATACGACGTCAATCAAACCAGTCGAGCCTATTTTACCTTGCAACAGGGTTATAAAGGACCTGGGTTTAACGTGTTTTATAATATGTCAGAAAATGACATCCCTCCGATCGGCCCGGAAACGTCCTTGGCTTTTGAGCTAGGTTATAAGATGCAAATAGGAGGCTTGTTGCTCAGTACTGCGTTTTTCCACTCAACGATCGAAGGTTTTCAAGCGAACAACTTTGATACTTCAAGTGGAACGACAATTTCTCGTTTAACCAACGCCGGTGATGTTATTACCTCAGGTGGGGAAGTTGACCTTGTATGGCAGGCCACTGAAAATTTTCGCTTAAACGCTGGAGCTGCGTTAACCAAAGCGGAAATTGACAAATTTAATTGCCCACTAGAAGAGGATTGCACAGATCGATCAGGCCTAGAAGTGCCTTTCTCGCCAGATCTAAAATATTCAGTGACAACCTCTTATAGAATACCTAAAGGCGAGGACGAATTTATCTTGAATAGCGCATACATTTATACAGACAAACAATATTCTAATTTACCGAGTAACACCGGGACCTTTAGTCCAGAATCCTTGTTGCCTAGTTATGGGATATTTAACACTAGTCTTGCCTATTCGATGAAAAGTGACAAATTTCGGATCACCTTATTCATTAAGAATGTTTTTGGTGAAAGTTATGCAAGTACATACAGTGGAGATGGATTCAGGTACCAGATCCCAAGAAATTCAGACCGTCATGCAGGTATATCATTTATGATGAAACTATAATGATTAAGGCTGTAACCCTTCTAACTTTTGCATAGCTAATACTGCAATAGATCAAAACTTGTAATTTACCAATATGGATATTATTTAACCTTTTCTTAAGTTAAATCTTGGGCTTGTTTTAAGACATTAGTGCAAGCCACGTTATTTG
>MAAB01038443.1_pt1 | contig 13797 bp, 12 predicted proteins | sample 1115991 | NCBI WGS metagenome assembly MAAB01 (sample SAMN04961124, study PRJNA320927) | seawater metagenome | isolation source: sample BD02T18 sea water enriched with oil for 18 days | place: USA:Gulf of Mexico | collected 2013-07-27
TTTTTAATGACCAAATAAATGCAATGATGACAGCGCAAAGAAGGTAGCCGAAGTAGAGTCGCTGCTGAGAGTTGCTGAAAAGTTGGCTGAGGCCGGACCAGTATTCGTTTAGAAAAGAAGTCATTACCAAAACTTGCCAAGTGACCTTGTTAAAAGTGAGAGAAGAGCGAACTGCTAAGCATAATGATAGAGTAGAGCTAGCTGCTTTAACAGCAGCTAGCCCTGATTAGTTAACTCATCGAAGGTAATTTGGATTACCTTGGCGAGTCACTCGGTATTACTAGTCGTTTTCTGTGTTATTGCCTGTTCCCAATTTGGCGGCTAGCGCACTTAAGTTGGCAAGTTGATCTTTGCTACGTGCTTTGATGGCGAAGTTATCAGCTAGAAGTTGCTGAACTTGTAACATCTGCAGGGCGAACTGATTTAAATCAACGGAACTTGATTGCTGATAGTTGCCTTTTGCATCAATACCGGTCACTTGAGTGTTGCCAAGTAATACCGGGCTGTAACCTATTAGGCGGTTAAGTGATACAGCGACACCCCCTAAGTCTTTACCACTTGTTTGCAGTGACATTGAGAAGCCTTTTAGCTCACCCCAGTGGTGGATGTATTTTTTAAACAGTGCTTTTACATCTTCGTTTTTCTCAATGCCTGCCTGCAGTTTAAGTGCATCTGAGTAAACGCTGCCAGCGTACTTAAAAGTTGCTTCAACAATCACTAACTCCCAATTAGTTTTGATAATGTCGGCGTGGCCAAGTAACTCGGTACGTTGTGCATCGCTAAGTTTCTCACCATTGGCGTCAGTAATTAACTGGCGACCATCGATGAAAGCCTTAGTGATGGTCTGCAGGTAGTTTGTTTTACCGCCTTTGTCAGTACTTGCCGCATAATAAGCGTTGGCATAAGTCATTTCTGTGGCCAGATCGATCTTGCCATTGGCGTTGTGATCAGCAGCAGTCAGTACCTCTGTTTTGCCTTTGGCAATCGCGTGCGCCGTTGCTGCATCCAAATTAAGCGCGTGGGCTGGTGCACCGAAATAACCAAAAGCTTCATCCCAGACATGTTCTTTACCTGTGTAAGCAGCGCCTTTTTTGTAAGGCTTATCATTAGGCTTAACATCAGCGGCAAGTTTTTCATCTAAGTAAGAGTCGACAGCCTGGTTGTAGAAAACCGCACCCATAGTGAATTTTGAAATAAGCTGCGGGTAGTCCATGCCGTTGTTGAAATCAAAACCGGCATCGGCGGCAGACGCTTTTTCCACCATGAAAGCTAATACTTCACCAGCGGTCATGTTTCCAGGCCAGCCGTTAACGGCACCTTTGTAGGCTTTACCCGCAAGGTTCTTACCTTTAGACAACTGATCAATGTCAGTCTCAGCTATAGCGAACCCCTCTTTGGTGACTGGATCCAGGATAGGACGATTAGCGTCTTTATTAGCAAAATAGGACTGCATTTTAGCCAGCAGTTCTGGGTTTGCTGCACCATTACCTTGACTCGACAGCTTCTTCAGCGAGTTGTGCAATACCTGGCGTGCCATCTGGCCACCGTAAGAGACAGAAGTTGTTTTGTCACCTTGGTAATCTTTAACTGTCACCGGAAAATCAGCATAGATAGGGGCTGAATACGCCTGTGCTGAAAAGGTTGCAATAGAGGCTACAGCCATCGCTGAGATAAGTTTGTTTAGTTTCACAATAAAGGCCCTTAGAAGTTGAGTATTTAAGGAGAAGGTCAGAAAAACAGCAACTTATAGTAATAGGATGAGTATTGCAAACAATAATTGTTCTTATTAACATTAAGTTGTTGCAATGGACTTGCTCTGATATGTTTCAATGTATTGATCATAAGATAAAAAACGAAAGTAGTGAGGCGTTGAATTATAGCTAGGATTCAGGGATGGGTTTAAATATATCTGATCAATGTTTGGTACTTTATTGATATTTAGATATTTTTTTGTATTTTTGATTGTTTTGTTGTATCGGTCAACAATGCGTAGATTTTAAAAAAAGCGGGAGTTATCCCGCTTTTAACACAAATGGATTATTTCGAAGCTTGTTTCCAGCTCTTTAATAATTCCTGGTAATTAACCGTCACGCCCTGTGGTTTTTCGTTGGCCAATTTGGCCTTTGGAGAACCCGGTTGGCTCAACCAGAACTGTGGATCTTGTTCAGGGTTAAGCTTAGGGCCACAATCGCCTTGTACATTGGCGCGCTCCAAACGTTTAAGTACCTTATCTTGCGCTGCAGCTAAACCATCAAGTGCTTGCTGCGGGGTTTTTTCTCCGCTTGATGCCTCGGCCACATACTGCCACCACAGTTGTGCAAGTTTAGGATAGTCGGGGACGTTAGTTCCCGTTGGTGTCCACTGCACTCTGGCCGGGCTGCGGTAAAACTCAACTAAACCACCTAATTTAGGGGCTGCTGCAGTCATCGCATCGGAGTTGATGTCAGAGTTGCGGATAGGCGTAAGACCTACCAAGGTCTTCTTCAGCGATACAGTTTTAGACACAGTGAACTGTGCATATAACCATGCAGCTAAACGCTGCTTTTGCGGAGTGGAGTTAAGGAAAGTCCAAGAGCCAACGTCTTGGTAACCTAACTTCATACCCTCTTCCCAGTACGGGCCTTTAGGGCTAGGTGCCATGCGCCACTTCGGCGTTCCGTCTTCATTAACGACAGGTAGCCCAGGCTTATTCATGCTGGCGGTAAAAGCAGTGTACCAAAAAATTTGCTGAGCGATCTGTCCCTGAGCAGGTACTGGACCTGACTCACCGAAAGTCATGCCCTGCGCAGCAGGTGGTGCATATTTACGCATCCAATCTACATACTTGGTAGTGGCAAATACAGCAGCTGGGGCGTTAGTTGCGCCACCTCTGGAAACTGAAGCACCTGCAGGCTGACAGCCATTAACCCTAATTCCCCACTCGTCTACTGGAAGGCCATTAGGTAGCCCCTTGTCGCCGCCCCCAGCCATGGAGAACCATGCATCGGTAAAGCGCCATCCCAGAGAGGGATCTTTTTTACCGTAATCCATGTGCCCATAAACTCGGGTACCATCGATGTTTTTAACATCTTCAGAGAAGAATTTAGCGATATCTTCATAGGCCGACCAGTTAACTGGTACACCTAGCTCGTAGCCGTAAATATCTTTAAATTTGGCTTTAAGCTCTGGATCTGCAAACCAGTCGGCTCTAAACCAGTACAAGTTGGCAAACTGCTGATCCGGTAGTTGGTATAATTTTCCATCCGGTCCGGTAGTGAAATCGAGGCCAATAAAGTCTTTAAGGTCAAGTGTTGGAAGCGTGTACTTTTTGCCATCTCCCTCCATCATGTCCGAGACAGCGACGACTTTTCCGTAGCGAAAGTGCGTGCCGATTAAGTCAGAATCGTTGACATAAGCATCGTAAATATTACGACCAGACTGCATTTGCGTCTGTAGCTTTTCAATGACATCACCCTCTTGAATTAAGTCGTGCTTAACTTTAATGCCAGTGATCTCAGTGAACGCTTTGGCTAAAGTTTTAGACTCATATTCATGTGTGGCAATTGTTTCTGAGGCAACGTTAATTTCCATGCCTTCAAAGTCTTTAGCGGCGTCTATAAACCACTGCATTTCTTTGAGTTGTTCAGCTTGGTTTAAAGTTGACTCAGTAAACTCTGTCGAGACCCACTTTTTAGCTGCTGCCATATCGGCTTGAGCTTGCATTCCTACAGTCGTCAGTGCGATGACTGCTGCCAGTGTCAATAAGCGCGGAGATTTTTTATTTTTCATTTTTAACCTCAATCTCATCTAATTAAAACGTGATAACCATGCTGCAGTTAACCCGCGTTGTGTTGGGCAGAGCCTAACTCTGACCTATAACCGGAAACCCGATTAATTCTTTAGGGAAACTGTATGCCTGTTGTCTATTACCGATCTCACAATAGCTGCAAGTCTCTGGCGCAACGGACATGTTCTCAGCTTTCCCGGCTAAATCCAGCCACTGAATTTAGCGAAATATTTAACCCCAGCGCATCAGCGAGAAAAGCCAGATAACTGATGCGATCAGTGCCACCCATATATTCAAAGAGGTGAACCCCAGCGTGAATAAGTGCAGGAACGCCGAGCTTAGTAAGCCGATGAATAACCGGTCTCCCCGAGTCGTTGATATGGGTAAAAACCCTTTGCGCTCAATGCAGGGAGATTTTATTTCCCATACCGTCATCATCAGAATAATAGAGCCTATGGTGGAAAAGAATATTGCTGTAGGTAAAGTCCAAGCCATCCAGTTCATGTTGTATCCTCTTATACTCGACCTAAGGCAAAGCCTTTGGCTACATGGTTGCGGACAAAATAAATTACTAGTATTCCCGGAATAATCGTCAGTACACCGGCCGCTGCCAGTACTCCCCAATCAACGCCTGAAGCACCGATAGTGCGGGTCATGATGGCGGCGATCGGTTTGGCATTTACTGAGGTTAAAGTACGGGCCAGTAGCAGCTCAACCCAGGAGAACATAAAGCTGAAGAACACTGTGACACCTATGCCTGAGCTGATTAGCGGCAAAAATAGTCTGATAAAGAAGTGGCCAAAGCTGTAGCCATCGATGTAGGCGGTTTCATCTATTTCTCTGGGCACTGCCGACATAAAGCCCTCGAGTATCCACACAGCTAGTGGCACACTGAACAGGCAGTGGGCCAGCGCTACTGCGATGTGTGTATCGAATAAGCCAACCGAGGAATAGAGCTGGAAAAACGGCAGCAGAAAAACCGCAGGCGGTGCCATTCTATTGGTCAGCAACCAAAAGAATAAGTGCTTGTCGCCAACGAATTTATAGCGGCTGAAAGCATACGCTGCCGGTAGTGCTACTACTAAGGTAATGAAGGAATTCAGTACGACGTAGTAGACGGAGTTAAAGTAGCCGTTGTACCAGCTGGGGTCAGTGAATATGACCTGATAATTGGCGAATGTAAATTGCTGAGGCCACAAGCTAAGGCCACCCGTAATTTCTTCATTACTTTTAAAAGACATATTGATTAGCCAATAAATAGGCAGCAATACAAATGCTGAATAGCTAATAATGCCGATGCGCTTGCTTCTAGTCATGGCTCTGCTCCTTGACTTTATCTTTGTCTAAATGGGTAATGGTGGTAAAAAACAGCCAGGAAACCAATAACACGATCAGAAAGTAGATAATGGAAAAGGCGGCAGCCGGGCCTATATCGAACTGGCCAATCGCCATCTTGGTCAAGGTCTGACTTAGGAAAGTCGTTGAGTTACCAGGGCCACCACCGGTCAATACGAATGGCTCTGTGTAGATCATGAAGCTATCCATGAACCTCAGCAGTACCCCGATGATCAACACCCCCTGTAGTTTTGGCAGTTGGATAAACCTGAAGATTGCCCAGCTAGATGCGCGATCTATTCTGGCAGCCTGGTAGTAGGCATCGGGAATTGCTCGCAGGCCTGAGTAGCACAGCAGCGCAATCAGCGACGTCCAGTGCCAGACATCCATCAGTAATACTGTTATCCAAGCATCGACGGGATTGCTGGTATAGTTATAATCAATACCCAAACCATTAATCACATAACCGAGTAAGCCTATGTCACTGCGGGCAAAAATCTGCCAGATAGTGCCCACTACATTCCAGGGGATTAGCAGCGGCAGAGCCAGCACAATCAAGCTTAGTGAAGCGGTCCAGCCGCGGGTCGGCATCATCAGCGCCACGCAAATGCCCAGCGGCACTTCTATTAATAAAACAGTACCTGAATACAAGAACTGGCGGGCGAGCGAATCTTGTAACCTGGGATCGGAAAGCACTTCCTGGTACCATTCAAGTCCGACAAAGTAGGCATTGTTTTGATCAAATATATCTTGAACTGAATAATTGACCACCGTCATTAAGGGGATCACTGCGGAGAAAGCGACCAGTAAAAATACAGGCAGTACCAGAAACCAAGCTTTGTTGTTTTGTACTTTATTCATCGCCAGTATCTCCGCTATTGTTATCGACTAAGTACTCATCGATATAGATTTTCATCCACTGACTCGGGAAGGTGGCATAAGCTGTTTTTGTTGGAGGCTGCTGCTCTTCTCCCAGGCGGATCTTTAGTTCTTGCTGGCCCATGAGCACAGTGACAATCTTGTAAGTGCCCAAATCTTCAGTATGAATAACTTCGCAAGGTAGCGAGTCGGGATGTTCTGCTGCTGATAATTGGATGAACTCCGGGCGAATTCCCACTTTTAAATTACTGCTGCTACTGTTGCTTAAGACCGCTTTTTGATTGTTGTCCAGAGGCAGTGCTATACCGTCAAAGCTAAACTGCGTTCCGCTGTTAGTCTGTTGCTTTTCAACACTGAGGAAATTCATACCAGGGCTGCCAATGAAATAGCCGACAAAAGTATGATTGGGGTTTTCAAACAGTTCTCTGGGAGTGCCAAATTGGACAATTTTCCCCTGGTACATCAAGGCAATTTTATCGGCAAAAGTAGAGGCCTCTAACTGATCGTGAGTGACATACACCATAGTGATATTGTAGCGTTCATGGATTTGTTTCAGCTGTCGGCGCAGTTTCCATTTCAAGTTAGGGTCAATCACGGTCAGCGGCTCATCAAACAAAATTGCCGAAACGTCGTCGCGGACCAAGCCGCGGCCCATAGATATCTTCTGTTTCGCATCTGCCGATAAGTTGCTGGCCTTGCGGTGTAATATGTCAGTCAAATCTAATGTATTGGCGACTTCCTTTACTTTGCTGTCGATCTTGTCCTTGGCAACTTTCATGTTTCTCAGCGGAAAAGCCAAATTGTCGTAGACGGTCATTGAGTCGTAAATTACCGGGAACTGGAAGACCTGAGCGATGTTCCTGTCCTGAGTTGCAACTTCATTGACCTCGACACCATCAAACAAGACACTGCCATGGGAAGGTTTAATCAAACCAGAAATAATATTCAGTAAAGTGCTTTTACCACAGCCGGAAGGACCCAGTAGCGCATAAGCGCCCCCTTGGTGCCAAACATGTTCCATTTCATGAATGGCATAGTCAGCACTGCTTTGTGGGTTATCACTGTAGCTGTGAGCCAGTGCTTTTAAATGTATTTCAGCCATTATTGATGGTCTCCTGCGCCTGAGATACTGGGGGCTTTGATTATTTTTCCCAAGGGGTCAAATACGAAAAGTTTTTCCGGTGGCAGGTAGATATTGACTGCGGTATTGGTTCGATAATCATGAACCCCAGAAAGCTGTAAGACCATTTGTAAATCGTTATTTGCAACGTGCAAGAAAGTTTCTGAGGCGCTGATTTCCGCTACATCAACTTTGACGCTGAGCTCAATATCCGAGCCATTTTTAGGTACTAAGCTGATGTGACTGGGTCTGATGCCAAAGCTATAGTCACCTGGGGCTATCGAGGGAAAGTTGTTTGCAGCCGGGAAACTGGCGTAATTCTCAAAGCTAATCTGGCTCTCGCTGATATTGCCTCTGAATATGTTTATTGGCGGTTCACTGTAAAGATCTGCTGCGTGTAAATTAATAGGTTTGTGATATTGCTCTATAGCGGGGCCCGACTGTAACAGACGACCACAATGCAACAGGCTGGTAGTGCCTCCTAGTGCCAGTGCTTCATTGGCCTCTGTAGTGGCGTAGATCGCTATACTGTTACGCGCTTTGAATAGCTCCCGTAACTCTTGGCGCAACTCTTCACGCAATTTGTAATCTAGATTTACCAGAGGCTCATCAAATAAAATTATCTGCGCATCTTTTACCAGTGCTCTGGCCATCGCCGTGCGCTGCTGCTGACCACCGGATAGCTCCAGCGGGTAACGTTTTAAGAAGCTTTCAATGTGCAGCATATTTGCTGTTTCATAGACCCGCTTTTTGATCTCAGCAGCGGGTGTGCCGCTGAGTTTTAGCGGTGAAGCTATGTTGTCGTAGACGGTTAAATTCGGATAATTGATGAATTGCTGATAAACCATCGAAATATTGCGCTTTTGCACGCTTAAGCCTGTGACATCTTCGCCATCGATAGACACCTTGCCGGAAGTTACTTTGTCTAAGCCGGCTATAGCGCGCATCAACGAGGTTTTACCGGCGAGGGTTCTCCCGAGTAAGACATTGAAAGAGCCAGGCTTAAATTCAATATTTATGTCATGAAGGTGATCAATACCTTCAACATGGCGAAATACTTTTTCTAACACTAAGGACATAGTTTCTGATCCCTGTAGGCAACTGAGAGCAACTGGAAAGTTGTGCAATCAAGTTGAACACTTTGTTTTTATTAACTTAGATAAAGCGAATAACGTGCCAAAAACGCATAATAAAATTGTATTGTTTTGTAAGTGACTGAAAAAGAAACATAAAATATATTTTCGATTATTGCCTTTAATTTTCGGTTAAGAAAATAATCAAACACTTTGTTGACATTGAACAATATTGAACATAAAAGTGAACATGCAGTGAGGTTCACTGCTGTTAACAAACCTGCGCATAACCGGCAGTGAACACTGAACTACCCAAGTGATATAAAACAAGAAGAACAATTATGAATAGCACTGGCGCTCAACACCAAAAGTTAGTTCGGGAGTCCTGGGGGCGCTGCAGAGAGTTCGGTTTGCAACACGATGCGAAACCTGAGCTGCAAAAACTGCAGTTGGCTGATACTAATATTCTGCTGGAAAAGCAGCGTAGTTTAATTCAGACTACTGATCATGCGGTACTGCCTTACTACGACAATATACTCAACAATAGCCCTTGTCTGATGGACATGTGTTAAACAGTTGGGGTGAGCGACGTTTTTTATCCAATGAGCAAAGTGAATGGTTTGCAGCCGGCGCCAATTGGCGTGAGCTAAGTACTGGTACTAATGCCATAGGCACAGCATTGGCTGCGGGTGAGGCGGTACAAATTCAAAGGGATGAGCATTTTCTAAAGCGTCACCGCTATATGATAGGTGCTGGATATCTCCAGCGATACCTACATGCCGCAAGCACACACTTTAGGCATGGTGCGATTGATGTCGCAGTCAATTGAGAATCGTTTGATCATTGATCAGTATCAAGATGATTATCACTTAGTCACTTTCAATACTCACTTTGACAACTTAGATAGTCAATGGTCTGGGCTGATCGTGTATAACTCCACTGGGCAAATTATTGCCTTCAATCGGCGTGCCGAGTTATTGATAAATCATCAGTTGGCCAATACCAACATTGAGCAAATATTTGATTGCAATTTAAAAGGCTTAGAAGGGCAAATAAAAGAGGCTTCATTTGCAGTACGGGTATTGGGGAAATATCAAATGTACGCAAACATTCAGCGGCCAACTAATGCCAGTTTGTCTAACAAATCACTGGCTTTTCCAAACTATCTCTACCCGCAAAAAACTGAGGGTGAAATTGCATTTGCACAGTTACAGTTTGGCGACAGCCGTCTAAAAAGAGCGATCGCTCAAGCTGAGAAAGTCGTCGAAAAAGATATTCCTATTTTAATCTTTGGAGAAACAGGGGTCGGTAAAGAAGTCTTTGTTAAAGCATTGCATCAGCATAGCAGTCGCAGTAAAGCACCTTTAGTTGCACTCAATTGCGCGGCGATACCGGCACATTTAGTCGAGTCGGAGCTGTTTGGCTACGTTAAAGGTGCATTTACTGGAGCGGACAGTAAAGGCTCGATAGGATTAGTGCGCAAAGCCAATAAAGGCATCTTGTTTCTCGATGAAATAGGCGATATGCCGCTCAGTGTCCAAGCGCGATTACTGAGAGTGTTACAGGAGAGAAAGGTGACTCCACTGGGCTCTACACAGTCATATCCAGTGGATGTAAAATTGGTGTCTGCAACCAATTGCAACCTTAAAGAGTTAGTGGCAAAAGGAGAGTTTAGAAAAGATTTATTTTACCGGGTTAGCGGTTTGAACATAGAAATTCCTCCACTAAAAGACCGCCAAGATAAAGGTGCTCTTTTCGCCAATATTATTAGAGCGAAAAGCGAAAGCGAGCGGCAACTAGAAATTGATCCGCAAATCATGATGCTGTTTTTAGCGCATCCATGGCCTGGTAATATTCGCCAATTCATCAGCGTACTAGAAGTAGCCCTGGCTATGGCAGATGGGGATCCGATTGAAAACTGGCACTTGCCGGATGATTTCTATGATGACTTAAAAAGCTCTCCTGCTGAAGTTAATGCGCAGTCACAGTTCAGCGACCAAGATGAGCTCAGTGCTACTGATAACGTAGACACATTTGCAGACTTTGTATTGGCTGAGCAAAAAACTGAGATAGGCAATGTTCTTTATTCAGCGGACCAACTCTCTACGCCAGAACCACAAGATCAGCGAATAACAGAGGATGTTGCAGCCGATGCTGACACGTCTCAATGCTACCAGCGCTGTAATGGCAATCTATCGAAAACTGCGAAAGCACTAGGTATCAGTCGCAACACATTGTATAAAAGGCTGCGTCTGCTGGGCCTGAAATAACCCATCGGGCACTGGTTATACTCGGGTTCAAAAAGTGTTCACCGACTATTATTTAGTGCTGAGCGCTCAGTATTACGCACAGTGCTCACTTTGATAACGCTGGTGGGTTTTAATCCTGGAATGATCTTGCAGGGCGTCAGTTATTGCTAGGTCGATGGCCGTTCACCGACAATTATCTTAGTGGTGAGTGCTTCGCCATTGCGTAAAAAACTCACTCTGACAATGCTGCCTGGTTTCACTTCAGCAATGCTGCGCATCGAATCTAAGCCGCTGATAATCGACATGCCGTTGAAAGAGAGAATGAGATCTCCGGCCTGTAGCCCCGCTTTAGAGGCGGGGCCATCGGGGAAAACCCCGGCTAAAATCAGCCCGCGGACGTTATTCAAGCCGAAAGATTCGGCCAACTGAGGTGTTAGCTCTTGGGTCTCTACCCCTAACCAGCCTCTGATTACCCGACCATTTTCGATTAAGTTGCGCATTACTTTAATGGCTAAAGATGAAGGAATAGCAAAACCTATGCCGTTAGAGCCACCTGCTTTTGAAAAGATTGCCGTGCTGATTCCCACCAGATGACCAGCGGTGTTAATTAAAGCGCCTCCTGAGTTACCTGGATTAATCGCCGCATCGGTTTGTAAAAAGTCTTCGTATCTATTCAGGCCGACTGTGTTTCGGCTTTTAGCACTGATGATCCCTTTAGTGACTGTCTGACCTACATCGAAAGGGTTGCCGATGGCCAGCACTACATCGCCCACTCTAAGGCCTTCAGAAGGTTCAATAGTGATAATAGGTAGTTGCTGTAAATTGATTTTTAAAATCGCCAGGTCTGTGCCTGGGTCTGTACCTATGACTTCTGCTACCGCCTCTCTGCCATCTTGTAGTGCCACGATAATTTCGGATGCTTTATCAATGACATGATTGTTAGTGACAATGTAACCTTGCTGATTGAGAATTACACCTGATCCAAGGCTGCTGTGATACTCGCTGGAAGGTCGTGGCAGTGGTTGTCCATTGTCCAAAGCTGTGCTGTCGTTTATTCTGATATAAACATTCACCACTGCCGGGGCTGCTTTTGCCACTGCATCTGCATAAGAGTGTACAAAATCCTCAGCGATATTGGCACTGACTACTTTGGGGCTAGCATTTGTAGTCGTTAACGAAACTCTGGTGACGACGGGGGCAGAATATTGCGGTGTAATTTGCAATACTAACAGAGCAATTAGCACGCCCGATAAAGTCGGCCAAGCTAAGAACGCAAATTTCTTCATAATACAACCTGAACATCAGAAGCTATAGTTAAGGGATTTGTTCACATTTTCCCCATTAGCAAATAAAATTATAAACTGCTAAGACCATCAACAAAATTTGATGGCTGCATAAAATTTAGTAGTTTAGCAGATTATACGTAAGTGTAACCGATGAATAAATGGATGAATCAATGTCAGTACCGATTAATGAAATAGTAGCCTATTGTAACCAGGTTTTAGAGCCGAATAAATTCAAAGATTATTGCCCAAACGGATTGCAAGTTGCCGGTACAGAGAAGATTAAAAAAATTGTCTCCGGAGTCACTGCCTGTCAACAGCTCTTAGATGCTGCTGTTCAGGCGAATGCGGATTTATTGTTAGTTCACCACGGTTATTTTTGGCCAGGAGAACAGCAACAAGTGCTGTCAATTAAAAAAAATCGGCTACAGACACTGCTTGGCAATGATCTTAATTTGCTGGCTTACCACTTGCCTTTAGATGCTCACCCAAAGTTTGGAAACAATGTACAGCTGGCGAATAAAATGGGTTGGAAGATCAGCTCTGGGATGAATGCAGAGATCGGTGAGGCGATAGTCTTGTTGGGTGAGACCGAACAGTCAATGACAGCAGAGCAGTTGTCACAGCATCTGGGGCTGGTTTTGAACCGTGAACCTCTGCACATAGCGGGGCACAAGCGAGAAATAAAGCGTATAGCCTGGTGTACAGGAGCTGCGCAAAGTTATATTGAAGAAGTGGCAAATCACGGGGTGGATGCTTTTATCTCGGGAGAGATATCCGAGCAGACAGTGCACTTAGCCAGAGAGCTGGGGTTGGACTATTTTTCCGCCGGGCATCACGCGACAGAAAGTTATGGCGTGCAAGCGCTGGGCGAACACCTAGCGGAGTATTTTTCGATAGAGCACCAATTTATCAATATCCACAATCCTGTTTGATAGAGGATAATAAACATCCCCAATAACTAAGCATTATTGAGGATGTTTTTTTAAACTTTCGGGGTGGCTGCGAAAGGGGGGATGACTGTTTCTTCTTCTTGCGTATCAGCTTTGTTGGCGGTTAAGCCATAGTTCTCTGATAGGGCACCAATTTCATCAGGCTGTTTCGGCGCATAGTCTCTGGGAGGTTCAATTGCTGTAGTGTCGGTTTCTGGTTGCTGGCCATCAGTGCTGGCTGATTCTGATTTGGCAGTGAGCGTGTTTTCTACATCTTCAGCGGTTCCCGGATCACACAGATCTTGCGACCCCTGCGCCAAATGTTGAACCACGCTTTTATAGCTGTCATTCATTTCATTAATCATAGTGGCTGTCTGCTGAAAATGACTGGCGACAGAGTCTTTGTACAGTACAATTTCTTTTTTTAACTCATCTACTTGCTGTTCTTGTGAGTTGTTGTCGAGCGAAGGTGACGAACGACCGGCAAAATAGCCGATTGCTCCGCCTACTCCAAGAGTAATTAAGGCCATTAAAATGTTACTTTCTTCCACAGTATCTCCTTACTGCTGATAAATGATAAAACTTGTAGTTGATATACCAAACCTTTGCTTATAAAACCAGTAATAGAGTGATTTTTAAAAATAGCAATTTTATAAGGTTGCGGGTTTGGCACAAGAATAAATGAATTAAACTTAATTTCCTATGAGTGAATGGCCGATAAGCGGATTTTATTTCCCCTGAAATTATACGCCAGCTAATTCTGGCTATTTGTTGCTCGGCTGCCAAAATACTTCAGAACCATTGTCTTGTAAGTTTAGATGTCTGGCTGCAACAAATAGATAGTCTGAGAGTCGATTCAAGTATTTGCACGCCTGAGGGAATTGTTTTTGTTTAGTTCCGAGTTGGATTAGTTGCCTTTCAGCGCGCCTACAGACCGCCCTGGCCAGGTGGCAGTGGGCAGCACTAATGCTGCCCCCAGGTAAAATGAATTCTCGAAGTGACGGTAACTCGCTGTTTAACTGATCTAATTGCTGCTCTAAAGAGTCGATAAACTGCTGCGCTAGTGGTGGGTAGTCTTCACTGTTCATTGCCAGTTCTGCGCCTATGTCGAACAGTCTATTTTGTATTTGCTTTAGCGGTTGCTGCAATGAGTGTCCAGC
>MAAB01030465.1_pt1 | contig 13780 bp, 11 predicted proteins | sample 1115991 | NCBI WGS metagenome assembly MAAB01 (sample SAMN04961124, study PRJNA320927) | seawater metagenome | isolation source: sample BD02T18 sea water enriched with oil for 18 days | place: USA:Gulf of Mexico | collected 2013-07-27
TAAAGCTGTGATGGTTGAAGCTATTAATAATTTTTTCATTTTATAAACCTTAATAATGGAGTTAATAAAAGAAAAAACCACGGGATGTACCTATTAACGAGGTGACTCCGCTGTCATAGGTAAAGTTTAAATAGTTAAACTTTACCCTTAGACCGGTGGTTTTGCGTAACACGTTTTCGCGTGCCTTGCCTTTTCTTTGTCAAAAATAAGTATCGCTAAATATCAGTTTAATTGCAACTAAAGTAGTAGGAAGTTGCAACTAATGTACTAAATTATAACTTGATATTTAAATTGAAAATAAATGGTGTTTGTGTTTAAACTTTCATCTCAGGAATATCACCAGCCACAACAAGTTCACCTTCAGTTAACTTAATGATTTCTTCTACTGAAACACCAGGAGCGCGTTCTAATAAATGAAATTTACCTTCTTTAATTTCGATGAAAGCTAAATCAGTTAACACTTTTTTAATGCAACCTTTCCCGGTTAACGGTAATGAGCAGCTATTAAGTAGTTTTGATACACCATGTTTAGAAGCATGCGTCATGGTGACAATAATATTATCTGCGCCAGCGACTAAATCCATAGCGCCACCCATACCTTTGATTAATTTTCCAGGGATCATATATGATGCAATATTCCCATTTACGTCCACTTCAAATGCACCAAGCACAGTTAAATCTACATGGCCGCCTCGTATCATGGCAAATGACTCTGCTGAGTCAAAGACAGATGCGCCCGTTGCCATAGTGACAGTTTGTTTGCCTGCATTAATAAGGTCGGCATCTATGTTTTCTTCAGTTGGAAATTGTCCCATTCCAAGTAAGCCATTTTCTGATTGCAACATCACTTCAATATCATGCGGTACATAGTTTGCAACTAGGGTAGGGATACCTATACCTAAATTAACGTAGTAACCGTCTTTTAACTCTTGTGCAACACGTTGAGCTATTTGTTCTCTTGATAATGCCATTATTTTGCTCCTTGTGCTGAAGATGCAAGAACAGTACGTTGTTCTATTCGCTTTTCGAAAGTGCCTAAAATTAGGCGATCAACATAAATGCCAGGTGTATGAATTTGGTCGGGATCTAGCTCACCCACTTCAACTATTTCTTCTACTTCAACAACCGTAACTTTACCCGCAGTTGCTGCCATAGGGTTAAAGTTTCGCGCCGTTTTTCTAAACACCAAATTACCATACCTATCAGCTTTCCAAGCTTTGACAATGGCAAAGTCACCAGTAATCGCTTCTTCTAAAATATAGTCGCGACCATTAAACGTTCGCTCGTCTTTACCTTCCGCTACTGGCGTACCAACACCTGTTGCTGTGTAAAAAGCAGGAATACCAGCACCACCAGCACGCATCTTTTCAGCAAGCGTACCTTGCGGCGTAAGCTCAACTTCTAATTCTCCAGCCATCATTTGACGTTCAAATTCAGCATTTTCACCAACATATGAAGCAACAATTTTCTTTATTTGTCGATCAGCTAATAAAACACCTAAACCAAAATCATCGACACCACAATTATTAGAAACTAAGGTTAAACCTTTGGTACCTTTGCGTTTGATTTCACTGATCAAGTTTTCTGGGATACCACATAAACCAAAACCACCTGCGATAACGGTCATGTTATCTGTTAGTCCAGCCATGGCTTCCTCATAGCTTGACACTACTTTGTCAAATCCTGCCATTTTATTCTCCTCAATTGGTTTGATATTTTATAAAAAATTTAACAGAGAGAAAGACGTAACAATATCATTAATCCTTCAATTCATTTGCTTTATCGACATTCTCTCCATGCGAAGAAATTATTATTCTTCTGAAACTTTTGCTTGCGCTAAATAAGCAGCAGACACTTTAGAAATAGGTGCTTTACCTAATTTATCACTAATGAACCAGCCTGCTTGCAGTAATTTATTGAAATTGATATTGGTGTTGATACTTAAACCATTAAGCATATATACAACATCTTCAGTGGCAACATTACCTGATGCACCTTTAGCATAAGGACAACCCCCTAAACCTGCAATAGCACTATCGACCACCTTGACACCCATTTGTAATGCTGCGTAAATATTGGTTAACGCTTGCCCATAGGTATCATGAAAGTGAACAGCGAGTTTATCTGTTGGTACACGGGCACTGACGCTTCGTATCATTTTAGTTACACTCGCTGGGTTACCAACACCTACGGTGTCACCTAAGGAAATTTCATAACACCCCATAGCGAAAAGTTTTTCAGCAACGAAAGCGACTTGCTCGGCATCTATATCGCCTTCGTATGGACAGCCGAGTACACAGGAAACATAACCTCGAACCTTGATATTTGCTTTTTTAGCTGCCTCCATAATAGGTGCGAAGCGCTCAAGGCTTTCTTCAATTGAACAGTTTATGTTTTTTTGGCTAAAGCTTTCAGAAGCTGCGCCAAAAATAGCAACTTCATCAGCATTGACAGCCAATGCGGCTTCAAACCCTCGCATGTTCGGTGTTAAAGCAGCATAGGTTACAGCTTGATTGCGAGTAAGCTTTTCAAATACTTCAGTAGATGTTGCCATTTGTGGCACCCATTTAGGTGAAACAAAGCTGCCACTTTCAATATAGCTAATGCCGGCGTCGCTGAGCTTTTCTATTAGCTGAATTTTATCGCTAGCACTAACAGGGCATGATTCATTTTGCAGACCATCTCTCGGGCCTACTTCAACAATTTTTACTTGTTGCGGTAATGTGTTTGATAACATGATTACTCCGACGCTACACTGCTATTATCTTGAGCCGAGAATGCTAATAACTCAGCACCACCATCTACCATGTCGCCTACTTGGAAAAATACTTCATCAATAGTACCGTTTGCTGGCGCTTTGATCGTATGTTCCATCTTCATCGCTTCCATGATTAACAAAGGTTGGTCTTTACTCACCTGTTCACCAGAGTTAACTAACACACTCACCATAGTGCCATTCATTGGCGCAGCTAAACCACCATGACTATCATCTTCACTATGCTGGCCGCAGTCTGGCTGAATATGGGTAAAGTTAAATACGCCATTAGCTCTATATAAACTAATGTTATTTTCAAAGTGATTAAAGGTCGTTTGGCTACGGTGTCCGTTAATTGTTGCTACGATAGTGTCATCATTATGTGGTGTCGTTAATATCTCACCTTGGCAATCAAACTTTTCACCATTTACGCTAATTGAATAATAGGCATCATTAGCTTGGCGTTTTTGTTCAACCGTAACTGTGTACTCTGTATCATTGTGTGCCAATACTAGCGTATGTAAATTTGCTTCATTTAAGCGCCACGCATTAGCCCTAAACCAAGGAGAGTAGGGATCGTTACTTTGCTGTGCTTGCTGTTTTGCTTTGCTTTCTTTAGATAGAACAAGAAATAAAGCGGCGATTGGCAGTTCGTTGACCAGTGGTTTATCATCGTTATGAAAAATTAAATCATGATTTTTTTCAATAAAACCGGTATCAATGTCAGCGGTTTGAAAAGGTGCTGAAGTTGCTAGGTTGTAAAGGAAATCAATATTGGTCGTTACGCCATTAATACGGTATTCACTTAATGCTTTCGCTAAGCGTTGTAGTGCTTTTTCACGACTTTCATCCCAGACAATTAATTTAGCAATCATTGGATCATAATACACACTAACGTCATCGCCTTGGCGAACACCTGTATCTATACGTACATGCTCACTCTCAAGGGGTGTTTTTAATAGGCTCAGTTTTCCTGTTGCCGGTAAGAAGTCATTGTTCGCATCTTCTGCATAAATACGTGCTTCGAAAGCATGTCCATTGAGCACTAGTTGTTCTTGTGTTTTAGGGAGGTTTTCACCCGCGGCGACACGCAATTGCCATTCCACTAAATCTTGTCCACTGATCATTTCCGTCACGGGATGTTCAACTTGTAAGCGGGTATTCATTTCCATGAAATAGAAAGAGCCGTCAATATCAAGTAAAAACTCAACGGTTCCAGCACCTTGATAGCCAATAGCTTGTGCTGATTTGATGGCTGACTCTCCCATCTTAGCGCGTAATTCTTCGCTCATGCTAAAAGCCGGAGCTTCTTCAATGACCTTTTGATGGCGGCGCTGTACTGAACAATCACGTTCAAATAAATACACTGCATTCTCGTGATTATCACAAAATACTTGAATCTCAACATGTCGAGGCTGTGTTAAGTATTTTTCCACTAACATAGTGTCATCACCAAATGATGACATCGCTTCACGTTTTGCAGCGGCAAAGCCTTCATCGAATTCACCTTCACTCCATACTTGACGCATGCCTTTACCGCCACCACCAGCGGTAGCTTTTAACAGGACAGGATAACCCATATCATCTGCAGCTTTTTTAATTATATCGCGTGATTGGTCATCTCCATGGTAGCCGGGCACTAATGGTACATCAGCTTCTTCCATAATGTTTTTAGCTGCTGATTTTGAGCCCATCGCTTCAATAGCGGCAACAGGCGGTCCAATAAAAGTGATATTTTCAGCGGCACAGTTACGACAAAAATCAGCATTTTCAGATAAAAATCCATAACCGGGGTGAATTGCTTGAGCACCTGTTTGTTTGGCCGCAGCAATGACTTTATCACCTAATAAATAACTTTCGCGTGAAGGTGAAGGGCCAATGTAAACGGCTTCATCGGCCATATGCACATGCAATGCGTCTTTGTCGGCATCGGAATAAACGGCAACGGTTAATATACCCATTTTTTTGGCTGTTTTAATAATACGGCAGGCAATTTCACCACGGTTGGCAATTAAAATTTTACTGAACATTTGTATATCCTTTTATTCTTTTAGTATCACTTAATATCACTGAGCAACTGAAACATTGATAATTACTTTTACCAATTAGGTGTTCGTTTTTCGAAAAAGGCCGTTAAACCTTCTTGTCCTTCAGTTGACACGCGAATAGCTGCTATACGCTCACTGGTGTCTTTGAGTAAGTTATCGTCAATGGTTTGAAAGGCAACATCTTGGCTTAGTTTTTTGGCTTGTCGTCTTGCTTGACTGCCATTTGCTAATAACTTGGTTACCATAGTATTGACCTCTTCAGTTAACAGCTCAGGTGCGACGACCTCATCTACCAAACCAAGTAATTGTGCTTTATCGCTAAAGAAACGTTCGGCCGTTTGAAAGTAACGGCGACTGGCTTTTAAGCCTATAGCATCAACTACGTAAGGACTTATAGTTGCAGGTATTAAGCCTAATTTTACTTCACTAAGGCAAAAACTTGCTTTAGTACTTGCGATTACAATGTCGCAACAACTTGCTAAACCAATTGCGCCACCAAAAGCGGCGCCTTGAATTTTGGCAATGGTTGTTTGTGGCATAAAGTTTAATGCTTTTAACATTTGCGCTAAGGCGTTTGCGTCTTTCAAGTTATCTTCATAGGAGTAACTTGCCATCCGCTTCATCCAACCTAAGTCAGCACCAGCACTAAAATTTTTGCCGTTTGAAGCTAAAATCATAACGCTGACATTATCTCGATTACTAATATCATTAAAAATATCAGTTAATTGTTTAATGACACCATCATCAAAAGCATTGTGTTTTTCTGGGTTGTTCAAAGTAACTGTGGCAATACCTTGCTCATCAACTTCTAACAAAACCGTGTCGTTATTGGTATTCATAATAAGTCCGCTTTACTCTTGTTTTATACGGTTACATACGGAAGATGCCAAATTTGGTCTCTTCAATTGTTTTGTTTAATGAAGCTGAAATAGCTAAGCCTAATACTTGTCTAGTATCAGCAGGATCGATTATGCCATCATCCCATAAACGCGCTGAGGCGTAATAAGGGTGACCTTGGTGTTCATAATTATCGATGATTGGTTGCTTAAATTTTTGTTCGTCGGCTTCGCTCCAACTTTCACCTAGTTTTTCTTTTTTATCACGTGTTACTTGTGCCAGAACGCCTGCAGCTTGTTCGCCGCCCATCACTGATATACGTGAATTTGGCCACATGAATAAAAAACGAGGGTCATAGGCTCGACCACACATACCATAATTACCTGCACCAAAGCTGCCACCAATTAAAATAGTAAATTTAGGCACTTGTGCCGTAGCAACAGCGGTAACCATTTTGGCACCATGTTTTGCTATGCCACCTGATTCGTATTGTTTACCAACCATGAATCCGGTAATGTTTTGCAGAAATACTAAGGGGATTTTTCGTTGCGCGCATAGTTGTATAAAGTGGGCACCTTTTTCAGCGGACTCACCAAATAACACACCATTATTGGCAACAATACCAACGGGGTAGCCAAAAATACTGGCAAATCCGCAAACTAATGTATTGCCATAAAGTGCTTTAAATTCATTGAAGTCACTGCCATCAACAATACGTGCAATAATTTCACGCACGTCAAATGGTTGACGAGTATCTTTAGGAATAATTCCGTAAATATCGTCACTTGGGTAGGCGGGCTCAACAACTTCTTTGAAGTCTATTGATACCGGTTTTACTCGGTTCAAGTTTTTAACGGCAGAGCGTGCTATTTCAAGCGCATGATTATCGTTTTGCGCATAGTGATCGGTAACACCTGAAGTACGGCAATGTACATCTGCACCACCAAGATCTTCTGCACTAACAACTTCACCTGTAGCGGCTTTAACTAAAGGAGGACCAGCTAAAAATATAGTACCTTGCTCTTTAACAATAATTGACTCGTCAGCCATTGCAGGAACATATGCGCCGCCCGCAGTACAAGATCCCATAACAACAGCAACTTGAGGAATGTTGTTGGCTGACATATTTGCTTGGTTGAAAAATATCCGGCCAAAGTGCTCTTTATCTGGAAATACATCGTCTTGATTAGGTAAGTTTGCGCCACCAGAGTCAACTAAATATATACAAGGTAAGTTGTTCTCTTGCGCTATAGATTGCGCTCTAAGATGCTTTTTCACAGTTAGTGGATAATAAGTTCCACCTTTAACCGTGGCATCATTGGCAACGATAACGCACTCTTGGCCAGATACGCGGCCTATACCAGTAATAATACCGGCACTAGGTACGTTATCCTCATAAACTTTATAGGCAGCAAGTTGAGAAAATTCTAAAAAAGCTGAACCATCATCAAGTAAGGCATTTACTCTGTCTCGCGGTAATAACTTACTACGCCCTATGTGTCGCTCACGAGAGCGTTCGCCACCACCAAGCTTGATTTCACTGAGCTTTTCACGTAAATCATCAACTTGAGTTTGCATATGTGCAGCATTGTCTAAGAAATCTTGGCTGCGAGTGTTTATCTTACTTATTATTTTTGCCACGAGAGAGAGCCTTTTATTTGATAGTAATCATTTATTTTATTGCGATTTAACTCAACTACTGCGTTTAAAAATGCTTCTTGACTAATGTCAATTCTGCTTTTTTGCCTTGTATTTGAATTAAACCGCGGCAAACTAAACAATTACTGGTTAACTCAATATTTGTTTAATTACTTACTACAGAAGTTACTTTTTTTGTTACTGAATCAGTAATGATTCAACTTTATGCTGTACCATATAACTAGACGGTACAGCAACCAGATGAATGACTAGTTAGATTCGTTGAATAATTCACGGCCAATTAGCATGCGACGAATTTCGGACGTACCAGCACCTATTTCATACAACTTAGCGTCACGTAACAAACGACCAGCTGGGAATTCATTGATATAACCATTCCCCCCAAGTAATTGGATTGTATCAAGAGCCATTTTAGTAGCTAATTCAGCAGCATAAAGAATTACGGCGGCAGAATCTTTTCGAGTGGTTTCGCCACGGTCACAGGCTTGGGCAACCATATAAGCGTAAGATTTAGCAGCATTCATTTGAGTATACATATCAGCTACTTTACCTTGTACTAATTGAAATTCACCAATGGATTGACCAAATTGCTTTCTGTCATGTATGTAAGGTACAACTAAATCCATGCAAGCATCCATGATACCTAGAGAGCCACCTGATAAAACGACACGCTCGTAATCTAATCCTGACATTAATACCCGAACACCTTTTCCTTCGGCGCCTAAAATATTTTCAGCTGGTACTTCACAGTCTTGAAAAACTAACTCACAAGTATTTGAACCACGCATACCTAACTTGTCTAGTTTCTGATGGCGAGAAAAACCAGGGAAATCACGCTCAACTATAAAAGCAGTAATACCTTTTGAACCCGCACTGATATCTGTTTTAGCATAAATGACATAAACATCAGCATCTGGACCATTGGTTATCCACATTTTATTGCCGTTAAGAATATACTTATCACCTTTTTTATCAGCGCGAAGTTTCATACTTACAACATCTGATCCGGCATTTGGTTCACTCATAGCAAGTGCACCAACATGTTCGCCAGTACATAGTTTTGGTAAATATTTTAACTTTTGCTCATGGGAGCCATTTTTACGTAGTTGGTTTAGACATAAGTTTGACATAGCACCATAACTTAAACCGACAGATGCTGAGGCTCTGCTGATTTCTTGCATAGCAACAATATGTTCTAAGTAACCTAAACCTGAGCCGCCATATTCTTCTTCAACTGTCATACCTAAAAGGCCCATTTCGCCAAATTTTTTCCATAAATCAGCAGGGAATTCATTATCAATATCTATTTGTTCTGCGCGTGGAGCAATTTCATCACGGGCGAAAGCGTTAACAGTCTCGCGGATCATGTCCACGGTTTCGCCTAAGTTATAGTTAAGTGAGCTGAATTTTGAAATCATGCTTTATCCTTTTAGTGAAACTCATTCCCGCTTGGCAGTGCTGAGTTAGTAACGATTGAATGGGTTTAGTTGTATTTTATAAAACGTTTGTTGCTATTAAGTATTTTCGAGTGTTTTGAGGGTGGTTTTACAATTATCCTCTAAATCATTTAATTCAATTAATATTGCATTTATATCTTCAAGTTGTTGCTTTAAATCATTTTTCTTTTCATTGATTAAAGTCATTATGGTAGTTAACTGTGTGGCACTGGTTTTATCAACATCATAAAGTTCAAACAAACGGCCAGTTTCAGCTAGTGAAAAACCAAGTCGTTTACCACGAAGAATCAACTTCAATCGAACTTTATCTCTTTGATTGTAAATTCTTGTCTGTCCTTTACGTGCAGGAAAGATTAGCCCTTGATCTTCATAAAAACGAATGCTGCGTGTAGTGATATCAAATTCTTTTGATAAGTCGCTAATAGAGTATTTAGCTTGGCTAATTTTTTGGGTCATTTTTTACTCGTGTTTCTCATCTTGAAAACTATTTATTGATTTATCTTATAATAAGTTTACGTTAACGTAAAGGGTAAGTTTTGAGCTGTTCTGATATTCATTAGTTTCATTAATTATTTCTATTCAATAAAAACAATTAATAACTTTTCCACGATAACCTTGATTGCTCTAACTTGATTGGTATTCGCTAGGGCTACTACTAAAGTTACGTTGACGTAAACTTAAGTGTTAGGTTAGGCTAAGCTATCAATTTTTTCGAATTTATTTAAACTTATTATCATTTAGAAACTGGAGAGTTCAATGTCATTATCAGATCCTATTGTTATTGTTTCCGCTGTTAGAACACCTATGGGGGGCTTTGGTGGTTGTTTGTCCCCGGTAACGACACCTGATTTAGGTGCTACCGCAATAAAAGCTGCTATACACGAAGCTAATCTAGCCAGCGATCAAGTTGATGAACTTATTATGGGGTGTGTTTTGCCAGCGGGCTTAAAACAAGCACCTGCAAGGCAAGCGGCCATTGCTGCTGATTTATCCTTATCAACAGTTTGTACCACAATCAATAAAGTATGTGGCTCAGGCATGAAAGCCGCGATGCAAGCACATGATGCATTACTTGCGGGCTCTATCGATGTTGCTATTGCTGGTGGAATGGAAAGCATGAGCAATGCACCTTATATTTTGCCAAAAGTAAGAACAGGTTTACGCATGGGGCATGGTCAAGTGATCGATCACATGATGCAAGACGGTCTAGAAAATGCGTATGACGGTATTTCTATGGGTTGTTTTGCCCAAGATACGGCTGATGAAGCTAGTTTTTCCCGTGAAGCAATGGATGAATTTGCTATTCGTTCATTAAGTCGTGCAAATCAAGCGATTGAATCAGGTGCTTTTAAAAGTGAAATTGCACCTATTACTGTAGTGAATCGACGTAAAGAAACAGTTATTGATACCGATGAGCAGCCAGGTAATGCTCGCCCAGACAAAATTCCATCTTTACGTGCAGCATTTAAGAAAGACGGAACCATTACCGCAGCCAACTCGAGCTCAATTTCAGATGGTGCAGCAGCTCTGGTAATGATGAAATTATCAGAAGCTGAAAAACGCGGTTTATCACCTCTGTGTAAAGTTGTTGCTCATGCTACTCACGCACAAGCTCCTGCAGAATTTACTATCGCACCAGTTGGTGCGATGAATAAATTGCTAGACAAAGCTGGTTGGACAACAGCTGATGTTGATTTATTTGAGATCAACGAAGCGTTTGCCATGGTAACTATGTTAGCAGTTAAAAACCTGTCATTAGATATTGAGAAAGTTAATGTTAATGGTGGTGCTTGTGCATTAGGCCACCCTTTAGGCGCAAGTGGCGCGCGCATTATGGTAACTTTAATTCATGCATTGAAAAATAAAGGGTTATCTAAAGGTGTTGCCTCTCTTTGTATTGGTGGTGGTGAAGCGACAGCAATAGCATTAGAAATGCTGTAGTTATTAATTTTATTCACTTTATCGTTTAATTTAAGTATCAAAAGTACTCATTGATTAACGTCAATGAGTACTTTTTTCGTTAATTCGATGTAGATAATTTAACATTGAACGACTTTAAACATGAGGGGAAGGTGTTTCATTAGGCTAAAGGTTTTTGATAAATTTGTTATATCCAAAATCAGTAGCTGATTGCAAAGAACTGTTAAGTATTAAATATTTCCACGAATCATGATCGACTAAATAGAGAGCTAATAATTGATTATAAATACGGATAAATTCGTTTGATAGCTTAAACAGTGTGGGTATTTTAACAATAAAATAGATTTCGATACGGGAAAATTATGATTGATGTAGTTATTTTTCAAGAACTTGATTGTGATAATGGAAAAAAAGTTGGGCTAATTACCCTTAACTCACCTAAATCACTTAATGCATTAAGTAGCGATATGGTAGCTCTACTTTATCCAAAATTAGTCGCTTGGCAGCAGCAGCAAGACATCGCTGCAGTATTTTTGCAAGGCGAAGGTGAGAAAGCATTTTGTGCTGGCGGGGATATTGTGCATTTATACAGTGCAATGAAAAACAGTGCTATGACAAAGAATGTCAGTACAGGAAATATTGCGGCTAAACTAAATGAAGACAATAAGTTTGCGCCAGAAATTGAAAGATACTTTACCCAAGAATACCAGTTAGATTTTTTAATTCATACGTTTAACAAACCTTTTATAGTATGGGGGAGCGGTATTGTCATGGGGGGCGGATTAGGTATGCTTGTAGGTGCAAGTCATCGTGTTGTCACCGAAAGTTCGCGTATAGCCATGCCAGAAATAAGTATTGGCTTGTTTCCTGATGTTGGTGCCAGTTATTTTCTCAATAAAATGCCGTCAGGTTGTGGTTTGTTTTTGGCATTAACCGGGGCATCTATTAATGCGGCAGATGCTAAATATTGTCAACTCGCAGATTACTTTGTTGAGCAACAACATAAAGATAACTTACTAACCCAACTTAAAATGATTAACTGGGGAGAAACAATCCCGTTAAATCACGATAAAACGTCACAATTACTACAAGAGTTTGAGCAAAATTCTGTAAATAAATTACCTGTCTCTGTGTTAAAAGAGCATCAACCTTTAATTAGTACGTTGACAGATAATGAAGACTTGACTGAAATCTTGACTGCGATCTTAAGTGTACAAACAGAAGATAAGTGGTTTAATAGAGCGCAGAAATCATTGAAAAATGGTAGTGTTTTAAGTGCTCAATTAGCCTTTATACAATTAAATAAAGGCAAAGGTATGGCCTTAGCAGATTGTTTTCGTATGGAATTAGACTTAGCGGTTAAATGTGGCTATTTTGGTGAATTTTCAGAGGGGGTTAGGGCATTACTTATAGATAAAGATAATCGACCTCAGTGGCAGTATTCATCAATTGCAGCGATTGATAATAAGGTACTTAATTGGTTTTTTGAGTCATCTTGGTCAAAAGCGTCTCATCCTCTAGCTAAACTCTCTTAAATTTCTTAATTTGAATGTTTTACTAATCCTATAGCGCAGCATGAAATTTAAATGGTTAAAAGCATATAGAGAGATTAGTATTTTTATAATAACTAAAGGGCAACTCTGACGATGAAAGTATAGGTAGATAGTCAACTTATATAGCGATGGTCATTTAAAAGCTAATTTTATAAAAAATGTCTAGGTAAAATAACCAGTAGAGAAGATCTATTCGGTATTCATAATATATTTAATATACAAGAAGTAGAGAATAATGAAATTAAAAGATAAAACGATTGTAATTACAGGTGGTGGTCAAGGTTTAGGTTTGACTATGGCTATTAGCTTTGCAAAATCGGGCGCAAATATTGCGCTGATCGATTTAAATGAAAAGCAACTGAAAGAAAGTGTTGAGCAAGTCATATCTGCAGGCTTTGAAAGCATTAAAGTAAATTACTACCTTGCAAATGTAAGTATAGAAGAGGAAGTTGAAAAAACATTTAAACAAATTAATGAAGATTTTAATGGTATTGATGGCTTAGTGAATAATGCGGGTATATTACGTGATGGGATGTTTGTTAAGGCAAAAGATGGTGTTGTCAGTAAAAAAATGTCTTTACATAACTTCCAATCAGTTATCGATGTCAATTTAACAGGGGTCTTTTTATGCGGTAGAGAAGCAGCTGTACATATGATAGAAGGTAACAAAGAAGGCGTTATTATTAATATGTCTTCAATAGCTCGTGGCGGTAATATAGGACAAACTAACTATGCAGCAGCAAAAGCTGGTGTTGTAGCAATGACAACAACTTGGGCAAGGGAGCTCGGTCGTCATGGTATTCGTGTTGCTGCGATTGCTCCTGGAGTAATACGTACCGCTATGACAGATGCCATGAAACCGGAGATGCGTGATAGATTGGAGAAAATGAAACCAGTTGGGCGTTTAGGTGAGGCTGAAGAAATTGCTCACACAGCAAAATATATTTTCGAAAACGAATTTTTCACCGGTCGTGTCATAGAAATAGATGGTGGCCTTTGTATGTAGTCTTTTAGTTAGGCTTATAATGTATTTTTCAGACTTCATTTAACTGAATCTCACTATTGAGTGAATGTTTTTGTTTGATAATTAATCGATCAAACAAATAATTGTAGATTGCGTGAAAAAACACTTGATCAAAACTAAAAACTCTCTACAATGCGCTCCAGTTCCAAGGGGGGAAGGCAAAAACCTTAACCAAGAGGACGTTTTGATGAGTTAATCATTGCCTTATTAAGGTTGGTTAATTGGATTAATGTCTAATTATTAATAAGAGAAATAATTTTTCAAATTAAATTAATTAAACGTTGACATCAAAATTTTGGAGCGTATTATACGCACCCAGTTCGGGGCAGTAGCAACGAATAACGCTACGTAAAGTAGTCAAGGTAAAGAGCGAATGCGACTCTTACCTAACGTTTCAATCGAAGCGTTTTCTTTAACAATTAGTTATCATGCAATTTGTGTGGACACTCACATTACAGTTGTTTTACTTAGTTTCCTTTGGAAACAAAAAACGCTTAATGATGATGTCACACAGATAAATATATACT
>MAAB01030466.1_pt1 | contig 13777 bp, 10 predicted proteins | sample 1115991 | NCBI WGS metagenome assembly MAAB01 (sample SAMN04961124, study PRJNA320927) | seawater metagenome | isolation source: sample BD02T18 sea water enriched with oil for 18 days | place: USA:Gulf of Mexico | collected 2013-07-27
TATTGGACAGCAACAGAGTGTTTGTGCACAGCCAGATGAATTATTGTATGAGCCTGATACCACCACAAACTACGAGCTAGGTTTCAAGAGTACTTGGTTTAGTAACCAATTACACTTTAATGCTGCACTCTTTATGGTGGAGTGGGACAATGCTCAAATTGAAGGGGCGACAGTAGTTGGTCAGCAACCATATACCTCTAACGCGGGTGAAGCTGAAGCGTCAGGAGTTGAAATATCTAGTCGAGCCATGTTGACTGATAGCCTTATCGCATATGCAACATACGCTTATACAAAGGCGGAATTGACTAGTGATGATGTGCCTGATATTGGTTTTACTGGCGATCGTTTACCGGGCTCACCAGAGCAACAATTTTCACTAGGTGCAACTTATTCTACTGAAGTCTTTGGTGGTACCGGTCTAGACATTAATTATGGTTTAACCTACCAAAGTGATGTGTATTCTAAAGTTGGACTACGAAATAATGGTGAAGCTTTACCAGGTTATGCCTTAAGCAATATGTCGGCACGCTTCTCCGAAGATGTTTGGTCGGTAACTTTGTACGTAGATAACATGTTTGATAAGTATGCTTATAGTTCGGTCCGTCGCGATGTTGGTGATATCACAACTGCAAACGATCCGGCAATTCAGCGCAATTATGGTCACTATTTAGTGATGCCACGTAAAATTGGCGCGCGTTTCGAGTACTTATTTGATTTGTAAGTGTTCACTTAGCTAAAAGCAATAAGCATACAAAGGTGTAGTATTATTTTAGTTTACTAAATAATACCGCACCTTTTTTTATACACAGCAATAATTTAAAATAACTGTTACTCAGTTAGTTAAGTGGTTTGACAATGCCTAGCACAATAAAAGTATTACACCAACAAGCACAACAAGCATTGAATCAAGGCTTATACCAACAAGCTCACCAGCATTTATTGTTAATATTGCAGCAAGATAAATACTTTGCTGATGCCTATTTTTTATTAGCAATGATTGCTAGTGTCCATCACAATTTGGCAAAAGCAATTGAGTTAATAAAACAAGCCAATGCACTTGCGCCTAATAACCTCGACTATCTATCACAACTTGCGAAACATCATGCTCTCGATCATAACCATGTTGAAGCGCTGTACTTTGCCGAACTTGCCGCCAAATTAATTGCTAAATCAACAGTTCAATCATCATTAACCTTAGATACCCTTGGTGTAACTTATAGCCAAATAGGGTTACATGAAAAAGCCGTTCAGTTATTTAAAAAGTCAGTGGCCATCAATGATAAAAATCCAACTTATTTTTTTAATTTAGGTGCATCATTAAAATTTATTGGCGACTTTGATGGTGCGAAAAAAGCTTATGAAAAAGCTATTTCAATGGCGCCAAATTATTATAAAGCACATTCGGCATTAACAGGTTTAGGGGGCATATCAAAAGAGTGCAATCATATCTCGCAACTTGAGCAATTATTTAAACAAACAAAACATGCAGATGACAGACTGCATATTGGACACGCCTTAGCTCGTGAATATGAAGCCTTAGCAGATTTTGACAAGGCTTTTTACTACTTGGAAGCAGCTAAAAAATTCAAACTCAAGCAGGTGAAATACAGCATAGATGAAGACAAAGCATTGTTTAACAGTCTTGCAAGTCACTTTAAAAACTACAAGCATTCACAGTTTCAGGGCTTTAATACGGATGAAGCAATATTCGTCGTGGGCATGCCCAGATCAGGCACGACTCTGGTTGAACGAATAATTTCACAACATAGCGATGTGACGAGTGCAGGGGAACTACAGCATTTTGGTTTACTGGTTAAAAAAATGGCTCAAACCCCAAGTAATCGTGTGATTGATGCTGAGACAATAGCAGCAACAAAAAATATAAATTTTAAGGATTTAGGTAAAGCTTATATTGATAGCACGAGAGCCATAACCGGAAAAACGGCAAAGTTTGTTGATAAGATGCCATTAAATGTCTTATTTGTTGGCTTTATTTTACAAGCATTACCCAAGACCAAAGTCATCTGTTTAGATAGAAATCCGTTGGATACTATTGTCAGTAATTTCAGACAGCTTTTTTCGGTTAATCAATCGTATTATTCTTACGCGTATGATCTGCAAACTACGACAGAGTTTTATTTATTATTCAAACAACTTGCGGAGTTATGGTTAGCACTCTTTCCTGAAAATTTTTACTTAATTAATTATGAGAAATTGGTTAATGATCCCGTTAAAGAGGCCAAACGGCTTATTGAATTCTGTGATCTTCCTTGGCAAGAAGGCTGTGTAAATATTCATCAAAATTCAGCCCCTGTCGCTACCGCTAGTGCATTGCAAGTACGTAGCCCAATTAACAATAAATCGGTAGGTAACTGGAAAAAATATGATGCTTATCTTGATGGAGTTAAAAAACTATTAACCACTAATGTCGATTCTGAATCATTTTAATTAACACCTTGACTAAAGCTGCCTGCACTCCAACTGAATTCTGAATAGTAATGGGTATAAATACTCATTACTATTCGAATGCTTTGAATATAACTTTTAAATGGCAACAGGTATAAACTACTCTTCTCGGTATGATTCAGCGACTAAATGATGACGATTTAATAGTTTATAAAACTCAGTGCGGTTTCGCTGAGCTATTCGAGCGGCTTGTGAGACATTTCCTGCGGTAATTTTTAATAACTTTGATAAGTAGTCTCGCTCGAAATGCTCTCGTGCTTGCTGAAAAGATGGGAACTGCGTTGAGTCATCACGCAGGGCATTTTTTACTAAATTTGCACTGATAACACTTTCACTAGACAGTGCAATACTTTGTTCTATAACATTTTGCAGCTGTCTAATATTACCTGGCCATGGAGCACTAATAAGTAGTTCCATGGCTTCTTGGTTGATGCTTTTGATAGGTACATTAGAGCGAGCAACTGCTTGGTTTAAAAAGTATTGTACCAACAATGGAATGTCTTCTCGTCGTTGCGCCAAAGTGGGTAACTCTAACTCAACAACATTCAGTCGATAGTACAGATCTTCTCTAAAAGTGTTGGCCTTTATCGCATTTGTTAAGTTCACATGCGTTGCTGAAATAATGCGAACATCGACCTTTACTGCTTGAGTGCTACCTACCGGCCTAACTTCTCGCTCTTGCAAAACGCGTAGAAGTTTTACCTGGAAGCTAAGTGGCATGTCACCAATTTCATCTAAGAATAAAGTACCGCCATTTGTTGCTTGAAATAAGCCTTGGTGATTTCGCTCTGCGCCAGTAAATGCCCCTTTGATGTGACCAAATAATTCAGATTCAAGGAGTTGTTCAGGTATTGCCGCACAATTGATAGCGGTGAATACATTATTTTTTCGATTACTCGCTTGGTGAATGGCTTTTGCTAGTAGTTCTTTACCTGTGCCGCTTTGACTATGAATAAGGATACTAAAGTCACTATTAGCTACCTGTTTAGCTTGTTGTAATAGTGAAGTCATCACTGTACTGCGACTAATGATACTATTACGCCATAGTTCTGTTTCGCTGGCTTTATCACTCTGTGAAGGTTGTAAACGTATGGCTTGCTCTACAGTATCAAGGAGCTCTTGGCTTTCAAAAGGTTTAGTTAAAAAGCTAAAAACACCCTGTTTGGTTGCGTTAATTGCATCAGGAATGGTGCCATGAGCAGTCATAATGACAACAGGAATATTAGGGTGTTGTACTCTAATTTGTTCAAATAGAGCCATGCCATCCATACCTTCCATACGCAAATCGCTGATCACTACTTGAGGAATAAAGTTTTGCAATCTTCCTAACGCTATTTTTGCATTGGCGGCAGACTCAACATCATATCCTGCAGCAGATAATCGAATACCAAGTAAACGTAATAAACTTGGATCATCATCTACTATCAGTATTTTGGCTGAGTGACTGGTCACTGTTTGGTTGCTTAGGCTCATAAAATTCTCTCCATTAGCCACGCTCATTAATGTTTTTATCTATTTTCTTTAATAATATTAATTGCTTATTTACATGTTCTAGCTGTTGATTCAATTGTTCAATTGTGGTGCTATTCTTATCGAGTTTCTCCGTATATTCTTTATCTGAGCGCGCCTGTTTTTCAAGTAAACGAAGTTGGATATTTAATTGATCCCTTAATAACATAATAAAAGCTAAGTTACCTTGGCTCATGTTATTGCTAATTAATAAATGTTCATTAAGCAGGGTTTTTGCTTTGTAAGGCTTATAAATTGCAGCATTTGGTAAACTATAGAGTAAAATAAGTTTGCCTTGGCTAAGTTGTTTGGCATTGAGTTGCTTACTCATCAAAGATAGTAGGTTTTTCTCTTCTAACAAAAGTTGATCATTGTTTAGGGTCTTTAATGTTAAATAATACTGGCTATACTCAATTGAACTCTGAGTCTTCTTCTTCTCAGTATGCGCAATAGCCGTTGGCTCAGTCATTTGGCAAGCGGTTGATAAACTAGTAAGCAGCAAAATGCATACCATCGAAAAGCACTTCTTTACCGGTTTCTTTGTTAAATTTGTTACGCTCAGGTTGGTTTTTTTCATAATTCGTTATCTGCTTGCGTATTAGGTAAAGTGATGGTTATGCAAGTACCGCTCTCATTGGCTGCGCTAATTTTCCTTGCAGGTATCACTTCAATACTACCATTAAGGCGAAGTAATAGCTCTTTGACTATGGTAAGCCCTAAACCACTGCCTTTTATCTGGCTGTTGATAGGTGCTGTACCTTGATAAAATGCATCAAATACTTTTTTGCTAAGTGATGGATCTATGCCTGGCCCTTGATCAATGATGTTAATTGTTAAGCACTCCTTGTTGCTATTATATGTAATGGTGATATCTCCATTTACTGGGGAATATTTTATCGCATTAGAGAGAACATTATCTAAAATGACACTGAGCTGTTTACTGTTACTGTAAATATAAAATGGACTGTTATTACACTTCATGGTTAAATTTTTCGACTTAATATCGAGTTTTCTAACATTGCATGCATCGTTTATTAGCTCAGACAAACTAATTTTCTCTATGCCATGAAGGCTGGTTGAATCAAGGACAATATTGAAATCGAGCAGATCTTCAATTAACCGTTGCAAGCGATTAACGCTCACGCGAATAATATCGCAAATTTCTTGTTGATCCTTATTCAGAGGGCCAACACTATTATCATAAATAAGCTCTGTACCTTCTCTAATGGCAGCAAGTGGTGTTTTCAATTCATGGGATATATGACGGATAAAACTTGATTTTTGTAATTCAAGTGCGTGAAGACGTTGGCGCATATCTTCTAATGCATCTGCTATTTCTCTGACTTCGGCCGGGCCATGTAAGTTAATTTCTTGTTCAAATTTTCCCTGCTCAAGTAGTTGAATTTTATCTGTGAGTCGTTTTAATGGTTTGGTGATCAAAATGATAAAGATACCCGCAATGAGTAAAGTGATGGGGATAATATATAAACGCTCAAGAATGTTATCGCTAATTTCTTCTGTGCTTTGTTGTATATCTAAAACCTGTTGATTAACAACAAAAGCACTGCGTTTCTCTAACTGCTTATTGATAAGCTGTAATGGTTTAAACTCCTGCTGGATGCGCTCTAATGAAAAAGCATCGATATTCGCATTTAGCATCAGTTCTCTTATTCTATCACTTTCAGTTTGCAATGAGGTTAGCTGTTCTTTTAGTACCTTATCTTGCTGTTTAGCGGATGTATCTTGAATGATATCTTTCAATGCCATGTGATGGTCACTAAATACAGCATGCAATTCTTCGTCTTTAAGTACAACAAATTGACTGGCAGAGCGCTCTAGTTTGGCAATTGTGTCATCAAGCTTACTGTTAAGTTGTATTAATTGTGCAACATTATAAATAGCGTTCGTACTTGTTTTAGCTAATTCACTCGCTTTATTTGCACCGAAAATTAACGCCATTACTAATGGCATTGCGACAAAGGTAAAACCAATTAATGTTAATTTCTTAATAGAAATTTTATTAAGGAGTGTTTGGTTAAAATTAAAAAAAGAAGGTGTTAACTGCCTTGGCGATCGCTTACTTTTTTTTAAGTCGCTATGAGAAGTCATAAGATTTAGCCCGAACTCTTTACTATGGTTACACCTGATTGCTCTTTGTATGTTAAAAATAACACAAAAACAAGACTGTCTTTGTTTTGAGACAAACGAAGTTGATAAAATTATTTTTTATAAGTTATTGTAAAATAAAGCTTTGTGTTGTTTTTTATGAGTTTTATATCTTACAAAAGTTAACAATTTTTTATTCTGTTGTTATTTGGTGACACCTTACATGAGTATAAAAAAATAACTATCCATTAAAGTTCATTTAAATCAATCTGTTATATGTTTTGGCATAGTCTGTGCTATTCCATAATCGATAATGAATTTAACTAGCGTTAATAAAACGCTTTAATATTAAAAAAGGATTCACCATGGATAGTATCAGTTTAACGCAAGTAACCGCATTTGTAGTCGCCGTAAGTATGGCTTCTTTTTTAGTCAATGCTGATGATGACTTAGCGTACACCAATGAAGATAATACCGTCGTAAATGCTGAAAATTCAGCTAATGCAGAAGCCATTAAAAAAGCGATTGAAGAGGTAAAAGCACCAAACGATAAATTTACCTTCACTTCGTTAGATATAGACAAAAATGGCATGTTAAGTCGACAAGAAGTTGTTGATGGAAAAAATGAATGGTTAGTAAAGTCTTTTACAAAAATTGATAGCAATGCTGATGAGTCACTGACAGAACAAGAGTTAGTTGATTTTGTTGCTAAAAAGGCCGCGACGATGACAGCAGCAACTAAATAGTGAGTCATTAACGAGTAAGAACATACTCGACAAAGTTTTAGGGGAGCTCCCAACCCCATATCAAATCATTTAGTCAACTTTCTTAAGGACTGAGAGGGTACCTTCATCGACTTGTTATAATTCCACTCCCCTTAGGTCGGCTATTTCGGTAGTCGGCCTTTTTTGTATGTTATGACATACCTCTTCAATTAATGCCTTGCCTAAAACAATTCTAATGCCAGCTGAAAGCAGAATCTTCAGCTAGCTTTGGTATAAATGAGATTAACCGCGTAGATACTGCGGTAGATGGTCATTACTGATATATCCCCTCTAATTGATGCTTGATATAGTAATGGCAATTACTATAAAAAGAGAATTTTCAATGAAACCCCTGTTTATCAAAGCATTTTTAGTTTCTAGTATTTAATGGGCTGTTCGACAGCAACACAAGTTAGTGACGTGCAATCTTCAACTAACACGAGCAATAAAACAATTGCTTCTGTACAAACAGTAAAGGAGTCAGAAACGCTTCTTTTAGCTAAATGGACTGGACCTTTTCAAGGCGTTCCCGCTTTTGATCAAGTGACGTTAGCCGGTTTAGTGCCTGCCATGGAAAAAGCGATGGCAACCAATTTAGCTGAAATAGAAGTCATCGCGAATAATCCTAAAGCACCAACGTTTGAAAATACCATTGTTGCTATGGAAAAAGCAGGCGGTGATTTAGATAGACTTTTCACTTATTACGGCATTTGGCGCTCAAATAAATCAAGCAGTGAATTTAGAGCGATGGGTACTGAGCTAGCACCAAAATTATCTACTTTTTCTTCGACGATTAAACAAAATAAAAAATTATTTGAGCGTATTTCAGCGGTTTATAATTCAGATGAAGTTAAATCACTGAGTCCGGAGAAACAGCGCTTAGTATTATTAACCTATAACAGCTTCTCTCGTGATGGAGCGACATTAAATGACAGTGATAAGAAGCGTTATGCTGAAATTAACCAACGTTTAGCGCAGTTACAAACAAAGTTTGGTAATAACGTGTTAGCTGATGAAGAAAGTTATGTTGTTTATTTAACTAAAGCACAGTTAGGTGGTTTGCCCGAATCTATTATTAATGTTGCCGCCGCCGCTGCAACTGAAAGAGATCATGATGGTGAGTATGCCATTACTAATACTCGCTCCTCAATGGACCCCTTTTTAACTTACTCAACAGAACGTGCGTTAAGAAAACAGGTTTGGCAAAACTATTACAGTCGCGGTGATAATGGTGATCAATATGATAACAATGCCATCATAGCCGAAATTTTACAGTTACGTCATGAACGTGTTGGTTTATTAGGCTATAAAAACTACGCTTCATGGCGCTTAGAAGATCGCATGGCTAAGTCACCAGAGAATGCTATCGCATTGATGGAGTCTGTGTGGCCAGCAGCTATTGCACGTGTAGATGAAGAAGTTGCTGACATGTTAGCGATTGGCAAAAAACAAGATGGCATAGAAGAAATACAAGCTTGGGATTATCGTTTTTATGCGGAGAAAGTTCGTAAAGATAAGTATGACTTAGACTCAGATGAAGTTAAGCAGTATTTACAGCTAAATAATTTACGTGAAGCGATGTTTTATGTAGCAGGGCGCTTATTTAACTTTAAGTTTAGTGAAGTGACTGATGGTTCAGTACCAGTATTTCATGAAGATGTTCGAGTTTGGGAAGTCAAAGATAAAAGCTCCGGTGAACATATTGGCCTATGGTATTTAGACCCGTTTGCGCGTAAAGGAAAACGCTCAGGTGCATGGGCAACTACCTATCGCTCTCACACTACGTTTGATGGTAAGAAAAATGTATTATCTTCGAACAACTCTAATTTTTCTAAAGGCATTGCCGGTCAGCCTACGTTAATTTCTTGGTCGGATGCAGAAACTTACTTCCATGAGTTTGGTCATGCGTTACATTTCTTAGCGTCCAAAGTTGAGTACCCAACACTTAATTCTGGCGTACGTGATTACACTGAATTTCAATCGCAATTGTTAGAGCGTTGGTTATCAACTGATGATGTGATTGATAACTACCTTGTACATTACAAGACGGGGAAAGCAATGCCAAAAGCGCTTATTGCTAAAATAAAACAAGCTGCAACCTTTAATCAAGGCTTTAGCACGACCGAGTATTTAGCCTCTGCATTAGTTGATATGAAGTTTCATACTGTTGATCCAACGGGTATTGACCCAGACAAATTTGAGCGTGAAACATTAGCAGAATTAAATATGCCAAAACAAATTGTTATGCGCCATCGTACTCCTCAATTTGGTCATATCTTCAGTAGTGAAGGATATGCATCAAGTTATTATGGTTATATGTGGGCTGAAGTTTTAACGTCTGATGCTGCTGAAGCTTTTGCACAGGCCCCTGGCGGTTTCTACGATAAAAATATTGCTGATAAACTCGTAGAGCATTTATTTAGTGTTCGCAATGCCGTAGATCCAAGTGAAGCTTACCGTGCGTTTAGAGGGCGAGATGCGAAAGTTGAAGCATTAATGCGAGATCGCGGTTTTCCGGTGAAAACAGAAGATTAATCACTGACTGCCGATATGAGTTATACCCATGGTATAAGGTATTACACTATTAAAAAAACTCGCTTTAGCGAGTTTTTTTATACCATTTGTTATTGTTCTTTATGATTTTTATTATGGATAAGCACTTAAATGGTCATTTTACTAAAATAGGTAAGAATATTTTTTGATAGCTGAAATGTATTCGCGTTATAATTTGTAAAAATATGTAAATTTTTGTTAGAAATTGACCTTAAAAGGACCTTAAATGAAAACCTTAAACATTTGTTTGACTTGTGTAGGATTATCGATTTTGACAGCTTGTCAGTCAACTGATAAACCGGTAATTACTAAAAATGCTGAAGTTAACCAACAAACTAAATACTTTGTTGAAGCGAAAGTTTCCCTCGACAAGTTAAAGGATGATATTAATCAAGGTAGAAAAGATCAACTCGCTTATTTTGCTCCAGGTACTTTTGAACAAGCGGTTGAAGAGTTTGATAATGCGACCGAAGAGTATATGGATATCGGTCAAAACGGCACATCCTCATTAAATGTTTTTCAAACTGATACTGAGCAATATAAAGAAGCTAAACAAGAAATTATCAACTATATTGCTCTTGCAAATCAAAAGTTGAAATTTTCCTACAGTATTAAAGAAACAGCAGAAAGCACTTTGGCCGCTACATTTAGCCAACAATTGTTATTAAAAGAAATTGGCGCTGCTAAAATTTACACTAAAGATTATAATAAAATTAATGAAAGAATTGATGATCTCGTTGAGTACATTGATGAAGGTAAAGTAAGTAAAGCGCAAGAAGGACAGCCCGAATTACTTATTGATATGCACGCATTAGAAGTGCGTACTGTGCGTGTCAATGCGCTAGGTCAGCTTGATTCAGATATTGCCTATATCAAGAAAAAAAGCTTGGCTAAATATGTTCCTATTAGTCACCAGCAGTTATTAACAGCACGAAGTAATGCGAATGCAATTATTATTGCTACTCCTCGTGCTAAGGAAGAAATTAAAACGGCTGTAGAACTTGCTGAATTTGAACTTGCTCACCTCTATCATATCTCGAAAGAAGTTAATGCTCTAAAGAAGACCAATAGTAAATCCTATGAGCAATACCTTCTTGATAAAGAAAATCTATTGCATACCGTCTCTGAGTCTTTAGAAATAGCTGATGTTCGTAACTTAGCAATGACAAAACAGGTAGAAGCAATAGCGTTACAAGCAAGTACTATTAAAGATAAATTAACTACAGCGAATGCAGCTGTATTAGCATTACGAAGTGATAACAGTCAATCTTCAGCGGCTACTGAAAGTCTTAGAACTGAATTTAAAAGTCAGTTAGTTAATTTAAATGAAAAATATGATGCCTTGGTGATTGAAAACTCAGATCTTAATAAACAACTGCAAAGTAAGGATATTGAGTTGATCCGCTTACAGGCCTACAAAGAAGCAGTATCAGATGTTGAAAGTAAACATGCTGCAGAAAAAGAGCGATTATTACAAGCACAGGCAAAAAAAGAAGCAGAACAAAAAGCATTAGCACTTAAAGAACAAGCCAAAAAAGAAGCACTGGCACTAGAGATTAAGGCAAAAAAAGCAGCAGAGCAACAAGCATTAGCCTTACAAGAACAGGCAGAAAAAGAGGCTGAAAAACAAGCGTTGGCAGTGCCAGTACAAACGGCTGAGTCCGTCAATATGACAGAAGTTAAGCTCGATGTAGTAGAAGAAGCAGCGGTGGAAGTTAAAGAAGCCGTTTTGGAAGTTGAGGCAGTAAAAGAAGTGGTCGAAATGCCTGTGGCAGTTAAAGATAATTAATAATGTAGTATCATCCTAGTTATTGATATTTAATTAAAACTCGCTTCGGCGAGTTTTTTTATCACCGCTATTAATATTGATTGGCAGGATTTAATGATAAAGGGATTTTAGAACTATTTAGTAACATATTAACTAATAGGCTTTTCTATTTCACTAATGCCTTCTTGTACCATTTCACTAACATTATCCAGTTTAGCGGCAATAACGGCTTGAGCATCAAATAAGCCACGGTTATAAAAGTGGCCGCCAATTTCTTTAGAAAAAAAATCGAGTAAAAATTCTGCATCAAACTGACCAAGATCTTGATCTAACTCTTTGGCAAAGTAACGTTGAATCTTAGTGACTAACTGTTCTATTTCTGCGCTCGAGAATTTTATTGTACTCATGATAAATCTGCAAAAAGATAAGAAAAAGTGCTGGGTGATATTTTATGATTATACTGGCGGCCAATCAAGATGTAAGTTTCTTGCACTTTACTGGTAAGTGCTCTGATGCTTTATTCGCTAATTGTATGAAAAGTGTAAGATTTTAATATATTAGTAGACGGCATAAGAAGCAGCTGGCATATTCACTTTGTTTTATATGGATATTACTATTAAAGGGATCTTACATGCAGAAACTATCAAAACTATCAAAACTATCAAAACTATCAGCCTTAATGACTATCTTGCTCAGTAACCAAGTGGTTGCTGAAAGTTACCAATCATTTACGACACTATCATACTCTCATGAAAGTTACTTTGCCGATGCACCAAACTATGGATTTTACAATAAGGGAGATTCAGATAACTTTGCCTTATCGAGTATATATTATATTGACGAAAAGATAGCACTCGGTCCGTTAAATGAGTTTGCTTATATTAATACCAGCAGTAATGTCTTTGCTTCGGCGGTTAATCAGAATAGGGACGGCTCATCTTTAATACATGGACGGGACTCTAATTATGATTCAAGCATTAATACCTTTGGTATCGGTGGGCAATGGATAGTCAATAGTTTCATCATTGGTGCTAGCTATGACTATAACGAGTCGAAAGGTAAGTGGAATGATTTTAATTATGATCATAATGATAGCGATCTTTCATTTTTAATCGGGTATTTATTTTCTGATAACTTTCTTATCAGTGTGGGTTGTGAAGAAAACTTTGATAATATTTGTGGTTATACTGTGAGCTATAACTGGCAACTAAAGGGCACTGATTATATTGGCTTTAGTTATAATGCGAGTGATAATTTTGATATTAACCAGCTTTCGTCACAATATTTTTTTAGCATAGGTGAGCAAAGTTATCTCATGATTGGCGGCGAATATCTTCATGATAATAGTGACCATTTATTTTCTGAGGATTACTGGAGTATTAATGGCAGTTATTATTATGATACAAAAACATCTATCACAGCTTTCTTTACCGAAGATGATGCTTATGGGGTGAGTGCTAATTACTTTATCAATCAGAATTACTCAGTACAAACGGGTTATAATTCAGTGGTTAATAAGAAAAATAGAAATGAATATGAAGGGTATTACTTCAACGTTACAGCACAATTTTAGTAATAAACAATGGCAAAAATAGCAGAATTAAAGCCGGTGTGGTGCTAGCATAAACAACTGCATCGACATATTTTTAGAAATAGCTTCAACGGAGTGATAAGGCATTTTTTAATTCTTAGTTATATTAACAAGCCCAAAGGGTTTATATATAATCAACAGGTAGAACTGTTGTGTACTTAATTTCTTCCATAGCGAAACTTGAGCTAATATCTGAAAAGTCGACACGGGTGATCAGTTCTTTATAGAAATTGTCGTAGGCTTTCATATCTGGTACCACAACGCGAAGCAAATAATCTACATCACCACTCATACGGTAGAATTCGACAATCTCGGGAAAGTCTTCTGCAACGGTAGCAAAAGTCTTTAGCCAATCAGGATTATGTTGATTGGTTTTTACCATGACGAAAATGGATAAACCGACATTCAATTTTTCTGGGTCTGCTAGAGCTACCCTCCCTTTAATAATACCTGACTTCTCCATCGCTTGGATCCTGCGCCAACAAGGAGTTGTTGATAGACCTACCCGCTCGGCGATATCACTGGTTGATAGAGTACAGTCTTTTTGCAAAATACTCAAAATATGCTTATCAAAAGAATCCATGTTACAGCCCTATATGCTTATATCGTATTCATTATAAATGGAATTTAAAACTATTGATCTCATGTATGTTAGCATTGTATTGCTTATTTTGTGCTTTAGCGGCTAATTTAGTTTTATGGTTTTAATCACTGAATACCTTAACCTTGAGGTAAGATGTATCGTGTGGAGTGATAATGAAGAATAAAGTAAAAAAATGGTGGCATACTGATTGTCCTTTTTGTCGAAAAGCAAGGTTGCTATTCATTTGGCTTATACTAATGTTAATTGTAGATTTCTTTTTCTTTCATTTGTTATTTTAGTGTCAAGCTTATTGTTAGCTTAAAAGAATATGCTGGCTAAAGTGACGGTATTTACTACAGGAAAACATCATGGCCGCAGGACTACTTTGGAGTGATTCACAAGAAATTGCATTGGACTTAATTGAACAATATCCTGAC
>MAAB01029123.1_pt1 | contig 13765 bp, 9 predicted proteins | sample 1115991 | NCBI WGS metagenome assembly MAAB01 (sample SAMN04961124, study PRJNA320927) | seawater metagenome | isolation source: sample BD02T18 sea water enriched with oil for 18 days | place: USA:Gulf of Mexico | collected 2013-07-27
GGCTTATATACGACGTTATTGATTTTGATAAGGGGATAACCATTATCTACAATCAATGCCTTGCCTATAAGCCTTTTAATTCTCGCTGAGTGGGAAAGAACTTAATCAACTTGGTATTACTTTCTAATGTCCGGCAACTTGCATCTCATCAATTAGAATTGAACCAGTACGAATACTGCCACGCATATCCACATCAGAGCCAACAGCAACAATGCCCTTGAACATTTGAGATAAGTTTCCAGCGATAGTAATTTCACTGACTGGGTATGCTATTTCACCGTTTTCTATCCAAAAACCTGCTGCGCCACGTGAGTAATCACCATTAACAACATTGACTCCTTGCCCCATTAATTCAGTAACCAACAGACCTGTGCCTAAGGTTTTTAACATAGCGTCAAAATTGCCATCATGCCCTTGGGCATCGACCAACCAGTTATGAATGCCACCAGCATGGCCCGTTGTCGTTAATCCTAGCTTGCGAGCCGAATAACTGGTCAACAAATAAGTTTGTAATGCACCTTGACTAATAATCTCACGATCTTGCGTTAAGACACCTTCACTATCAAATGCACTACTCGCTAGCGCCTTAGCAATATGAGGTCTTTCACTAATATTTAAAAATTTAGGAAAAACATCGTTACCAATGGCGTCAAGTAAGAAAGATGATTTACGGTATAAATTACCACCGCTTATTGCCGCAATAAAATGTCCCCAAATAGTGTTGGCAATATCAGCTCTAAATAATACTGGTACTTTACCGGTTGGGATTGTTTGTGGTTTTAAACGAGATAAAACTTCTTGAGAGGCTTGTAGACCAATATTTTTAGCGCTTTCAAGCAAAGAGAACTCTCGATTAACAGTGTAGGCATAATCACGTTCCATATCGTCACCTTCATTAGCAATCATCACACAACTTAAGCTGTGCCGAGTACTTGGGTAACCCACTAACTGCCCATGACTATTTCCATAGACCTTAAAACCAGCGAAGGTATCAAAACTGGCGCCGTCTGAATTACTAACACGCGGGTCAACCGCTAATGCACTTTCTTCACATTCTTTAGCGAGCTCGATCGCCTCCTCAGTACTTATTTCGTGAGGATGATATAAATCTAAATCAATTGGCTGCATTGCCAAAAGCGACTTATCGGCTAAACCTGAACAATCATCTACCGAGGTATATTTAGCAATGTTTACTGCTGCAGTAACCGTCTTAAGTAATGCTTGTTCTGATAAATCAGCCGTGGAAGCACTGCCTTTTCGGCCTTCACGATAAACAGTGATACCTAAGCCACCATCATTAGTAAATTCAACATTTTCCACTTCACCCATACGCGTACTAACACTTAAGCCTTGTTGGCGGCTCATAGCAACTTCAGCGCCATCTGCGCCAAGTGATTTAGCTAGCTCAAGTACGGTAGCAACACGTGCTTTCACTTCGCTGAGTTGTTTAGTCATTGGATCATGCGATTTAGAGGCTTGGGTCATATTGGTTTCTACTTTCTCTTTTCTTTTTAAGGAGTAATAAGGCTTAAACAGTGACTTAGAATAGTGATATAATAAGAGTAATTATTATTTATTTTAACATGGTATTAGACATTATTATGCCCCAGTCAGCCAAAGATATCGACGAATCTTCACAAGAAATAGAAGAAGAGTTAAAAAGTAAAACCGAAGTTAAGCGTGAAATGCATCAATTACAAGATTTCGCACAGAGCTTAATAGAAATGTCTAAGCATCAACGAAGTCGCTTACCTTTAAGTGAAGACATAAAAGATGCTATGATTTTAGCTGATAAGATCCGTAATAAACATGAAGCTTTACGTCGTCACATTCGTCATACCGCTAGAATACTTTTAGAAACAGACCTTGAGCCTATTCACCATGCTATAGAGGTTATGGCAAATAAGCACCAACAAGAAACGGCAAAATTTGTTCGTTTAGAAGCGATTAGAGATGAATTAATTGACCAGGGAAATGACGCTGTTGAAGCTTTGATTAGTGAATTTCCACAAATCGAGCGACAAAAAATCAAACAGTTGATTCGCCATGCAGCAAAAGAGAAAAAGGCAGAGAAATTGGGTAAGCATTATAAAAACCTTTTCACCTACCTAAAAGAAAATGCTTAAAAGAAAAGAGTTCAAGAAGCAAAGTTAATAAATATCGCCAAGCACTATGAATATAAGTGCTTGGTGACTTATTAAACCTAACTAATTATTGCGTACCACCAATAGTCATTTCATCAACTTTTAGTGTGGGTTGCCCAACACCAACGGGTATACTTTGACCATCTTTACCACAGACACCAACACCCGCATCAAATTTTAGATCATTACCGACCATACTGATCCGCTTCATTGCTTCAGGGCCATTACCGATTAACGTAGCGCCTTTTACCGGTGACGTTATTTTACCATCTTCAATTAAGTACGCCTCTGAACTGGTAAAAACAAACTTACCCGAAGTAATATCTACCTGCCCACCGGCAAAATTTGGTGCATAAATACCCTTTTTAACCGACTTAATAATATCTTCAGGGCTAGACTCCCCTGCTAACATATAAGTATTCGTCATTCGTGGCATAGGTAAATGAGCATAAGATTCACGTCTACCGTTACCTGTTGGTTTCACGCCCATTAAGCCAGCATTATGTTTATCTTGCATGTAGCCTTTTAAGATACCCTTTTCAATCAGCACATTATATTGCCCAGGCGTACCTTCATCATCAATAGAGATTGAACCACGACGGTCAACTAAGGTGCCATCATCAACAATAGTACAAAGCTCAGAAGTAACTTGTTGACCAACTTTACCTGAGAATGCTGAAGAGCCTTTACGGTTAAAGTCACCTTCTAAACCATGCCCTACCGCTTCATGAAGTAATACGCCCGGCCAACCTGCCCCTAATACAACAGGGTAAGTGCCAGCTGGCGCTTCAATCGCAACGAGATTAACTAATGCTTGTCTAACAGATTCTTCAGCGTAAGATAAGTAACGTGCTTTGTTATCTCCCGCGGCAACTTCAAAGAAATAACTGTAATCAGTACGAGCACCACCGCCAGCACTTGCTCGCTCACGTTTGCCGTTTTCTTCGACTAATACCGAACAGTTTAATCTAACTAATGGACGAACATCAGTACCATAAGTGCCATCGCTAGCGCTAACTAATACTGTTTCATAGACGCCTGACAAGCTGGCTATAACCTGCTTTACACGACTATCGACTTGACGCGCGTGAGCTTCAACCTGATGTAATAAATCAATTTTTTGTTCTTGCGTTAAACTTCCCAGTGGCTCAACTGATTGATAAACTTGGATGGGTGATTGACGACTAAACGCTTTAACTGTTGCGCCAGTACCGCTATCAGCAATACCTTTTGCAGCATCTGCCGCCTGCTGAAGTGCTTCGGGGGTAATATCATCCGAATAGGCAAAACCAGTTTTTTCACCCGAGATCGCTCTGACGCCAACACCACGTTCAATATTATATGAACCTTCTTTGACAATACCATCTTCTAAAACCCAAGTTTCATGCTGGCTCGCTTGAAAATATAAATCAGCATAATCAACTTGTCGCCCCATCATGCTGTTTAAGGTTTTTGATAATATTTCATCATCAATATGACTATCACTTAATAAGGATTTTTCAACATTATTCATTAGGTCTTAGCTCTACTTCTATGTTCTTTAATTATAATCAAATCGCTGTTTTATACCAATCTCACTAATTACCTGATCATTTCTACTGGTTAAAACAACCAACTATTGCGTTATTTATTTAATAATTAGAACAACTAGTTATTAAATAAATGCCTTATATTCGGCCGTTTTTTCTGCGTATAAAGTAGACCACCTAATTAATGAAACTGGTATTATCTATTTAGCGGCGAATTCAAGGGCATATTTTGACGTATGCGTGTTATTTCTTGTTTTTGGTAATCAACACTAATGTAACCTTCACCAATTTCAATACTACTTTCAATTTCGCCCCAAGGATTGATGATCATCGAGTGACCCCAAGTTTCGCGACCATTTTCATGAACGCCCTCTTGACCTGCAGCTATAATGTAAACCTGGTTTTCAATAGCCCTTGCTTGCAATAATGTTTGCCAATGCGCTTTGCCTGTTACTTTGGTAAAAGCACTCGGTACGGTAATGATATCAGCGCCAGCTTTTGCTAGTTGCTGAAACAAATTGGGAAACCGTAAATCGAAGCACACTGATAGTCCAATATTAGCGAACTCGGTATTAACAACGCTTATTTCTTTACCAGCTTGCGTATAACGAGATTCACAATAGCTCTTAGTGCTATCACTAACATTAACATCAAATAAATGAATTTTATCGTATTGCCCTATCAACTCTCCCTCGGGATTGAAAACACAACTGCTATTAGTAAATTTTGTCGCAGATGCCGCTAATATAGGGATAGTACCGGCAACCAAGTAAACTTTAAATTTTCTGGCAAGTTCTCCAAGTGCGACACACAGGTTATTACCTTGTGAAGAAACTTGTGAAGAGCCCTTTGGCGAGTCTATTGCTGATGCTCTTGCCAAATCCAATTGTTCACTGTCTTTACTACCAAAATACAAACAACACTCAGGTAGTACGACTAAGTGCTGAATATCTTCATGGTTAGCAGTTATATTAGTCAGTAATTCAGCTATTTTAGCTAGATTTGTTTCAACATTAGCCGCTGAGGATAATTGTATCGCACTCAATTTAACCATCGCTTGCCTTATCCTTTTTAGATGTGGGTGGTGTCTCTATTTTCAATTCTTCTTGTTTAGCATCTTCGGTAGGTACGCTAGTATCAACACTGACATTCTTACTCTTACGATTAACTTCTTTAAAATCAGGATTTTCGACCGTACCGGTAAGTTCAAACTTAAACTCAGAAACCACCTGAGACTTAATCACTTGGTCGATAGCTACGCCAGCAAGAAAAGTCACTGGATTCAAAGTTGCTATCCAAGCTAATACTGGCAAGCTTGAGGTTAAGTTTGGTTTATAAGACATATCATAATCAAGCTCACCTGTGACTAGGTTGGTATTACCTCTCATAAATAAGTTACCTGCGGTGCCATTCATTTTGGTGTTATCGGTTATTAACAATCCCTGCTCTAATTGATAGCTTCCTTTGATATCACTGTAAAACATACCATCACTAAAAATATCACGAAAATCGAGTGTTAATTTGCGTACTAAAGATTGTAAGCTTAACACTGAGAAAATACGCGCTGAATCACTTACATCCGCTAAATAGCCATCATCGAGTCGTCCATTCACCGTACCGTTTAAGTGGCTAAGCATAAAGTCATGCAAACCGCCCTCCCAGTTAAGGTTTACGTCAACTTTAGCGCCACTGTCTTTAATGATTGATTCATAACCTGCTGCTTTTAATTCTGTTTCTACGTCATCTATCGACAGGTTGCCTGCTAACGTAGTTGTGGATCCTTGCGCATTATGAAGCCAATTTCCGGTTAGATTTAATGTTGTTTTATCTCGCCTTGCCGTGAAATTAGTAAACTCTATCATCTGTTGACCTACACGTTTCACGCCTACGTCAACCATCCCTAAGTTTAACGAGCCAATAGAACAACGGTCACAATGAAACCTTAACGGTGGGATATTAGCAAATATAATATCATTTTCAGTTCTATCTGGCTGCTGACTTATTGCTGCCAGAGTCACCTCTTTATCATTCTCTTCTTTGCCCTGTGGCAGTGTTAAAAACTCAGCATCAATATCCAAGCCTTGTGCTAACCAGTCAGGATAAATTTTTATTTGGCTACGGGTTTCTTTAGCATTGAGTTGTAATAACCACCATTGTGGTTTGTCTAACAAATTAAAAGATACATTATTGAGTTCCTGCCCCAATATGCTCAACTGACCAATTGAACCTCTAATTCTTTTTGGCTTGGCTAAAAAAGGAATTGAATTTTCCTGCACCATATTCAGTGAATTTTCTTGCTCAACATTAACCGATGGTTGATTAATACTGTCAAGAATGTCGCTAATTAATGGCTGCCATTTAGAGAAATCAACGTGAGCAAGCTTAGTGGTGATATGAAAACCATCTCCAGGTAAAGCCATAGAGCCTTCACCTAACATTAAGTTGGCACGGGTAAATGCTGTACTTTGGTGTTCTAGCAGCCCTGAAAAGTGCATTTTATCACCATAATTCAATACAACAGTCGACTGCTCTGTATCGCCATTAATTTGTACCGTTAGCGCATTTTCTTGTTTATCGTTACGTTGATAGGGTGCAGGCAATAATAGTTGGGTATTTTTTAATTCAGTGTCAAAATTTGCTGAGTAAGAAAAACCACCTTGGTGATGCTGATGTAGTGATAACGCCCCTTGCCAAGGTAACTCACCCTGCGTATATCGACGTAATTTTTCGGGTACAAAAGGTAACCATGTAGAGGCTTGCCATAAGGCGGTTAAGTTAATATCGGTATCGTAGTAATCGGCTTTATCCATACCTGAAATATCAAGTGCAATAGGTAATCCTTGCCACGTTAGCTGTAAATTTTTAGTGCTAATTTTATCGTTGCTAAAGCTAAACTGCCCCTGTACTTCACTAAAGTTCATCCGTGGGGCTTGTAAGGCAACCTGGTTTTTATCAAAATTAATAATGCCGCTTGCCAGTGCTTGCTCATTATCATTAAGTGGAAGATTTAGATGAAACTCACCACTGACCTCACCGCTAATTTTCAGCTGTTCTAACACACTGCCAACACTATCTTTGAACGGACTTTGATTCATTAAGTCGCCAATATAAACGGCTTGAGTTGGTTTTATTTCGGCATCTACTGTTAAAATTTGACCATTCGCTAAATCAGCAATACCTGCACGTACCCCTGTTACGTCTAAGCCTGTTAGTTCACCACCTCGACCTGTGATTAACATCGAATTATTAGTAAAATTCAAGTTGGCAACAAAGTCAGTTATCGCGGGCCAGTTTTCTACAAATTTGAACTCAGATTGGCTTAACTCGGCATCAACGACAAAAATACCGCTACCGTCAGTAAACGGAAAGCGGCTGATTGGTCCATTAATCAATACTTGTGCATCTTCAACACGGCCAGAAACAACGGCCGAATTTAAGTAATTAACTAAATTCTCACTCATGATCGGTAAAGGCAAGTAACGTCCCACTAAGCCGGCATTACCATTGGAGACATTGGCTAACAAAGCTAAATTAACTTCACCGTCAATGGGGGCATCAACGTTAACTTGTGCTGATAAATTAATTTCTGTTGAGAGGAAATCTAATTCTTCAACTTTCAATGTCCAGCCTTTATTGTCAAATACAGCATTTAGCTGCCCTGAAAGCTGTTGATAAGGAAAAGCTTGTACAAACAACTTATCAAAATCTAATTGGCCTTGCTCGGCATTAAAATCTACTGCTAAGTAATTATTTGAAAAACTGAGGTTGCCTGAAACATTTTCAAGCCCCGGAATACCGTGACTATAACTATTATTGAACGCAGAAAAGTTTGTTACCACTTGCAGTGCGTTATTTTGGTTACGAATAAATAAATCTTCAATTTTCCCTGTTAGGGTCATCTCAGACAATAAATTGCGGGTTTGCTGTTTTACTACAATTAAAGGTGTTAATTGAGCCAGCATAGCAACATCAATTTCAGAGAGATGTAAGGAAAAATCGTTTGCTTGTTTAGCTAACATGACAGTAAATTGTTGTGGTTGGTCATCATTAAACTGCAATGATAGCGGTGTGCTATAGAGTTTCAAGCTTTGATCTGTTTTACCTTTTACCAGTAATAATTGCCCTTGTTCTAACGTTAGTTTTTGTTTTTTATCTTCAAACTGCCAATGCATACTGCTATCAGAAAAATCAATTTGTAAGCGATTAATATCACTACTATTAATGTGCAACCAAGCAGAAAAATTAATATCCGTTTTGGTTTTATCGTTATCAAGCACTAACACATCATCTAACCAAGGAGTTATATCAATCTGATTCGCTTGTAAGTACATTTTCCCAGTAAGTTCACTGCCTTTCTCCCCTACTAGGTCTAGTTTCAACCGCAAATTATTTGAGCTTAGGCCGTTAAGCACTACACTGCCTTCTGCCTGATGGCGTACACCATTGTTTAACCAACGGAGTTGGTTTAATCTTATGCTGCGTGTAATCGCTTTATTGCGTACCGTAATTTGACTCTCACGTATAGAAAAGCGCTTTATTCGATTTAAAAAAAGGTCAGTAATAATTTCAATATCATCGATTTCATTATCAATTTTAGTTTTACTTGAGGAGCCTTTATCCTTTTTACCTAGCCACAATTTTTCGGATAAATTGACTGTGGCACCTGAAATAATGAGGTTTTTTGAAATCAGATTTTGTTCTGAAATGGTTGCCCAAAAATCAATTTGCATTTCAAGTTGCTTGATAAATACAGAAGCACCTTCTGTTTCAAGCATTTGCACATCACCAATGATCAGGATGGGCCCAGATCTTTGCCAGGTCATACTTAATGTACCAAGGGCAATATTCGCTTGAGATATATCGTTTAAATAATTTTGCAGAGGCAATTTATAATGATGGAGGTAAGGTAAAAACAGACGAAAAGCACTAATAAATACCGCGAACAGTACTAACAAAATAGCAACTGTTTTATAAAGGCGGTTTAGCCAACGGTTAGAAGTGCTTACAATGCTCATTAAAACTTAGTGTGTCCTATAGTTGTTATGATGTGATTACCCAAAGGGATATACCAAGTCTATTAAGTAATACCTCACTCAGCGAGAATTAAAAGGCTTAGAGGCAAGGCATTGATTGAAGATAATGGTTATTCAGGAGAATATGCTCCTGCATTCTCTAATAAGCTGCATCCATGCAGCGTCCTTGTCAAAATCAATAACACAGCATATAAGCCTTTTAAACTCGCCCTTTGGGAACTTATTAGCAAACTGATAACTGCACAAAATTAATAAAAAATAGAACAACTATGTTTAACAAATTTTGTTTGTTCTAAGCTCGCTAATATAGCTCTGAGTAGGAAATTAATTTAATATAATTGGTATTACATCATAACAACGTCAAATTGTTCCTGATTATACATGGGTTCGGCTTGTACTTTAATCAACTTACCAATAAAAACTTCAACTTCAGCTAAGTTATGGTATTCATCATTAACCAGCGAACTACTCACAGCACTTGACGCATAAACGGTGAATTTATCTGCGTCATGAGCACGATTTACACGTACTATTTCTCTGAGTATTTCAAAACAAACAGTTTCTACTGTTTTTAAATGACCACGGCCAGTACAAAGTGGACATTCACCACATAATACATGCTCTAGACTTTCACGTGTTCTTTGGCGTGTCATTTCCACCAAACCAAGGGCTGAAAAGCCATGAAGACTATATTTAACCTTATCTTTGCTCATTGCCATATCAAGACTGTGCAATACGCGACGCTTATGATCATCATTATGCATATCAATAAAATCGACAATGATAATACCACCGAGATTTCTTAGCCTCAGTTGCCTAGCGATAACTTGTGTCGCTTCAATATTAGTACTAAATATTGTATCAGCTAAGTTGCGATGCCCAACAAAAGCACCCGTATTAATATCGATGGTGGTCATGGCTTCAGTTTGATCAATGATTAAGTAACCACCCGATTTAAGTTCTATTTTTCGATGTAAAGCGCGCTGAATTTCTCGCTCAACAGAAAACAAATCAAAAATAGGTAACTCACCTGGATAATATTCTAATAACGGTGTTAGTTCTGGTACAAATTCTTCAGTAAAAACGGTTAACTCTTGAAACGTCAGATTAGAGTCAATACGGATACGCTCAAGTTTAATACCAACAAAATCCCTTAACACTCGAAAGGATAAAGAGAGATCTTGATAAAGGGGTAAATTAGTTTGCTTACGTTGTTTGCGCGCTAATACCTTATGCCATACTCGACGTAAGAACTCTGCATCATGTTGTAGATCTAGCTCACCTGCACCTTCACCAGCAGTACGAACAATAAAGCCTTGTTGTTCATCACAATAAGGGGTAACGATGTCTTTTAAACGATCTCGCTCTTTAGGGTCTTCAATGCGTAAGGATATCCCAGCGTGTTGAGAGTTAGGCATTAGCACAAGATAACGTGAAGCAATAGTAATGTCAGTTGTTAAACGCGCTCCTTTAGAGCCAAGCGGATCTTTAACCACTTGCACCATGATGTGTTGACCTTCATGTACTAAAGATCGAATGTCAGGTACCTGATCAGTTTCTTCTTTTAAGATGAGTTTGCTATTAATATCGGAAGCATGTAAAAATGCCGCTTTATCAAGGTTAATGTCTACAAAAGCCGCTTGCATGCCCGGTAAAACACGAATGACTTTACCTAAATAAATGTTACCAACAATGCCACGTTTTGCTTGTCGCTCTATATGTACTTCTTGCAGTGAGCCATTTTCGATCAAAGCAACACGTGTTTCGCTAGGCGTAACATTGATTAATAATTCAGCACTCATAAATATCCTTTAGTTCAAACAATAGTTCAAAAAATCAGTTGAAAAAATTATTTCGCATGAATACTGCCAACAAAACCAGCTGTAGCCAGTAATTGAGCGGTTTCATAAAGTGGTAAACCAACAACGGCAGAATAGCTACCATTAATGGTTTTAACAAATTGTCCTGCGATCCCCTGAATACCGTAACTTCCAGCTTTGTCCTGTGGCTCCCCTGTCAACCAGTAGGCCGCAATTTCAGCCTTCGTTAGTGTCTTAAAAATAACTTCGGTCGTAACAACTTGACCTTCTACGCCCGCTTGACTTGCAAGCGCAATAGCCGTTAAGACTTGGTGCTGGTTATCTGATAATAAAGACAAGGTGTTAATGCAGTCTTCTTTATTATCTGGCTTGCCTAATATTTTACCATTAAAAACCACACTGGTATCTGAGCCTAAGACATAGCTATTTACCTGTTCTGCTTCAGGTAATAAATTTAGAACATGTTGAGCTTTCTGTTTTGCTAAGCGCAGTACATAATCATACGCTGTTTCAGCATTGTCTACTGTTTCATCGATATCACTTGCTTGAACAGAAAATTGATAGCCCAATTGTGCTAATAGTTCTTTTCGTCTAGGTGATTGTGAAGCTAATATCAGCTTTTGACTAGTACTTGTTGAGCTAACGATTACCTTGGTCATAAAATCATTTACTACTGTTATATACCCGTTACCAATCAAGATGTAAGTTTCAGGATTTGTGAGTTATTCAATACGAAAGTGACGACGAACACGGCGCAATAATAAAAACATCCATGGCCAAAGTACAATCGCAGTTATCACTGGGTATAAATAATTGGGTAGGAATACAACATCACTTAAGAAGCGTTGTAACCAAAAAACAACAAGATGGTATTGTGCTGAGAGTACACCAATAATGAGTGCTTGTTGCCAAACTGAAAAATTTCTAATTTTTTGAAAATTAACCACGACAATATAAACAGATAAAGCCATAGCACAAGCATGAACACCAAGCACAGAGCCAAGTAACACATCGAGAATAAAACCCATCACCCAAGCGGTAAAGATATTCACTTTATTAGGTAATGCTAAGCACCAGTACACCAAAACAATAAGTACCCAATCTGGACGAAATGCATCAACGCTCAATGGCATAGGGGTAATACTTGCCATCAAAGCAATCAGTAAGGTTAGTAAAATAATAAAGCCATTATTGCTAAACATTATGATTTACCAACTGATTTTTTCTTGGTGGTTAAGGGAGATGTAGACTTAGCGGGTTCATCCTTTGAAAGTAGTAACATATAACGTAATCGATCAATTTGAGCGACTGGCTCACTATAAATCGTCGCAAATTCTCGTGACTCATCGGCACGCACTAAGACAACACGCGATACAGGGTAACCTTCTGGATATTTCCCACCTAATCCGGAAGTGACTAATAAATCACCTTCTTTAACATCCCAGCTATGGGGAACAAAATTATGAATAAGGCGATCAATTTGACCACTGCCAGAAGCAATAAGCCTTAAGCCGTTTCGTTGAACACGTACAGGGATAGCATGAGATATATCGCTGATTAGGATCACCCGAGAGCTGCTTACTCCCACATGTAATATTTGCCCAACAATCCCTTTTTCATCAAGTACAGGCTGACCTTCATAGACTCCATCATTGGCGCCGCGATTAATCAACACTTGGTGAGAATAAGGGTCGCTATCAACCGATAATATTTCGGCAAACATCTTTTTTATTTCACCACGAACAGGTGAAGAGAGTAATGAGCGCAATCGTTCATTTTCTTGACGTACAATACTTAACTGCATCATTTGTTCATGAAAGAAAAGCTCACTTTCTCGAAAGTTTTGATTCTCTTCCATCAGCTGCTGACGAATAACTATGTTTTCTGAAGCCCAAGTCATCATTTGCTTAGGCGCATTAGCCATATATTGCAACGGACTAACTAAGGATTGTAAATAACCACGTGCGGTTTCAAAACTCGCCATTTTATGGTCGAAAAAAATCAAGGCCACCGAACAGCAAAGCACCAAGATAAGTCGGTGCGCTGGGGATGTACCTTGATTAAAGATTGGGTTCATAAAAAATTACAGGCTAGAAGTGGTTGGCTTTAGTGCCGTAAATAGATTATCAATCAATAATTTATTCACAGGCATTTAGTTCAAGTACAAGGCAAAAGCACGGAGTTGACGTTAGTCAATGAGTACTTTCAACGCGGTAATTGAGCTAAATAACACAGAATAAATATTGATTCTACTCATAAGAGAAAAGATCGCCACCATGCATATCAATCATCTCTAGTGCTTTACCGCCACCACGTGCAACACACGTTAATGGATCATCAGCAACAACAACGGGAATACCAGTCTCTTCCATTAACAAACGGTCGATATCTTTTAATAAAGCCCCACCGCCGGTTAACACCATGCCTCGCTCTGAGATATCAGATGCTAGCTCTGGTGGAGATTGCTCTAATGCCACCATAATAGCACTAACAATGCCTGATAATGGCTCTTGCAATGCTTCTAAAATTTCATTGCTGTTTAAGGTAAAACTACGTGGAACACCTTCAGCAAGATTACGACCACGTACTTCAATTTCAATTAATTCTTCTCCTGGGTAGGCAGAACCAATTTCATGCTTAATACGCTCAGCGGTGGCTTCACCAATTAAGCTACCAAAATTACGACGAACATAGTTGATAATAGCTTCATCAAATTTATCACCACCAATACGTACTGATGAAGAATAAACCACACCGTTAAGTGAAATAATACCCACTTCGGTAGTACCACCACCTATATCAACAACCATTGAACCCGTTGCTTCTGACACCGGCATGCCTGCACCAATAGCGGCAGCCATTGGTTCATCAATTAGGTAAACTTCACGAGCACCAGCGCCCATGGCTGATTCACGAATTGCACGGCGCTCAACTTGAGTAGAACCACAAGGAACACACACTAAAACTCTTGGGCTAGGGCGTAAGAAGTTATTGCTGTGAACTTGTTTAATAAAGTGTTGTAGCATTTTTTCGGTAACAAAAAAGTTAGCGATTACGCCGTCTTTCATTGGACGAATAGCTTCTATGTTACCCGGCGTTCTACCTAACATGGCTTTTGCGGCAGTACCTACAGCAGCAACACTTTTAGAACCACCAGAACGGTCTTGGCGAATAGCCACTACAGAAGGCTCGTTTAATACAATACCTTGGTCTTTTACATAAATAAGTGTATTGGCGGT